>Ga0209404_10001321_pt1 | contig 16958 bp, 15 predicted proteins | sample TroAtlMetagenome_2_FD_187447 | JGI IMG/M metagenome (GOLD analysis project Ga0209404, IMG submission 187447) | Marine eukaryotic phytoplankton communities from Atlantic Ocean - Tropical Atlantic ANT8 Metagenome (SPAdes) (version 2) | ecosystem: Environmental > Aquatic > Marine > Oceanic...
AAGGCTTCCGCCGCCTTCACAGAGAAGTTTCTTTACTCCGTAATCATCGAACAGGATTCGAAGGAATTCCTCCAGTGAGCAAAGGTGGATAGTAGCCCCCAGCGCTTCCAGAGGTGCAGGGTCGTAATCTTCAGGCGGCTCTGTAACAAGAAGGTGAAGGGCTCCTCCGGAAGATTGGAAAACCCGATGTTTGAGATCAAACGTGCCGAAGCGCGACGCAATACAGCGTAGAGGTTGGCGTGCTGGCTGCATTTCTGCCGGGATTGTCATCGACATGTTGTCGGCTTCCAGAGTGCCCCGCCCGACAAGCAGGGCGTCTGCTTGCTTTCGTATTGTCAGGAGGCGCTTGTGATCATGCGCTGAGGTGAACTGGGATGGGTCCCTGTTCACAGTGGAGATCTTGCCATCAGCACTGATAGCAAAGTTGATAAGAATGGTCGGGCGCGTCATGCCAACTTTCAGGGGAGGGACACTGGAGTAGTTTAGACTGGAGCGAGAGTGCAAATTCATAAAAATGCGTTTTGCGACGGGAGAGAGTGGGGGTAGTATGGGCGCCAAGATATGAGCGAAACAGTGGATCAGTCCCCAAATATTACCTGCTACCTCAAGACCTACTGCGGGTGGAGTGAAGGAGTAAGGGCCATCATGCGGAAGTATGAGCTGGAGTATGATGAGAAGGATATCATCGCCAACCCGGCGTTCCGCTGGGAGATGGAGCAGAAGACGGGACAGCCACTTTCTCCCTGTGTGGAGATCAACGGTAAGATGCTACCCGACGTGAGTGGCGAAGAAGTGGAAGCCTGGATGGTGGAGAATGGGCTGGTAAAGGTCAGTGAGACTGAGCCAGATGCTCCGATTGATACTTCCTGTTCTCCCGAGCAGCACGAAGCGCAGGCGCGCGTCGAGGCCGAGGAGCAAGAGAAACAGGAAGGTGCTGCTGGGAAGATTGTCTTCCTAGACTAAGTGGAATCGGGCTATTGGTTGCGCCGGGCTCTGACGGCCTCAGCAAACCCCTTCAGGACGGCCTCGGTAGATTGCCATGAGATGCAGGCATCGGTGATCGATTGCCCGTAGACAAGCGAGGTCGGATCATCTCCAAGTTTCTGGTTACCCTCCACGAGATTGGATTCAATCATAACCGCGGCGATGGAGTGGCATCCTTCGGAGATCTGGTTGCAGAGCTCCATGGCAACCTCAGGCTGTTTCCGGTAATCCTTTTGAGAATTCCCGTGGGAGCAATCGACCATGAGACGTGGAGTTAGTCCTGCCTCTGTCAGCTGGGACTCTACCCCGGCGATACTTGCTGGATCGTAGTTAGGACCGTCTCTGCCGCCTCGCAGAATCATATGACAGGCCTTGTTGCCTGCGGTGGTAACAATGGCAGAGACACCCTGCTTGGTTACCGAGAGAAAGTGATGAGATTCGCGGGCGGCTCCGATTGCATCCAGGGCAATCTGGTTGGATCCCCCGGTCCCGTTCTTGAATCCTACGGGCATGGAAAGTCCGGATGCGAGCTCCCGATGAATTTGCGACTCGGTAGTGCGAGCCCCAATCGCTCCCCACGCAATGAGGTCGGCAATATATTGTGGGGAAATCGTATCGAGGAATTCTGTTCCGGCAGGGACGCCGAGGGAGGCCAGTTCGAGAAGAAGTTCGCGGGCAATTCTTAATCCACGATTGATGTCAAAGGAGTTATCCAGATGAGGGTCATTGATCAGTCCCTTCCAGCCCACGGTGGTCCTGGGTTTCTCAAAATAGACCCGCATCACGATATGAAGATCTTCAGAAAATCGATCAATGAGAGGCCTGAGGCGAGAGCCATACTCAAGGGCGGCGGAAGGGTCATGAATAGAGCACGGGCCAATGACTACCAGGAGGCGGTCATCCTCGCCTCCCAGAATGGCTTCCGCGCCCACTCGGGCATTGTGGACGAGATCGGCAGCCTCCTTGGTAGTAGGGAGATAGTAGGACAGGACTGCAGGCGAGATCAGAGGGTCAATACCCCCGATACGCAGATCATCTGTTCTTTTCGTCGGCACGGGAGAAACGTGGTTGCGCTGCTGCTTGGATGCAAGGGCATTTCCATCCCGGGTAACCCAGGTAGTTCCGTAGGAAAGAGATTTTGGTTTGGGAAACCGTGCTTTAGAATTTACCCTGTATTTATGAAGAATCGTGTGTCCCCGGCCAAGGCTCCACCAAACAGGGATTTTACAGGGGGGATGATTCCTCCCTCCTCCTGCTCTTATGTGGGATCGACTGGAAACAAGAGCCTGGACAAGGAGATCCTTGAGTTGGCGGAGCGGATTAGTGCAGGCGGGAATCATTGTCTCCTTGCAGAAATGATGATCACCGGGGTGCGGATTGCCTGTGGGGGGGCAGTTACGGGAGGTGATTTCAAGCTGATGAATCGCGCTCTTAAGGAGATGCGGGAGGCCAGTGAGGTATTTCATCCATACCAGGACCGACGCAAGGTGAGCGTTTTTGGATCCGCTCGGACCAAGCCTGAGGAGCCGGCTTACAGGACCGCCGTAGAATTCTCGCGCCGGATGAAGGAGGAAGGGTTCATGACAATCACCGGGGCGGGTCCGGGGATCATGGCGGCAGGGAATGAAGGGGCGGGAAAGGAGGAGAGTTTCGGTCTCAACATCGCCTTGCCCTTTGAGGCCTCTGCCAACGAATTTATTGAAGGGGATGAGAAGCTCATCAATTTCAACTATTTTTTCACCCGTAAGCTGTCGTTCGTGAAGGAAGCCGATGCTGCGATTGGGCTCCCGGGAGGATTCGGCACCATGGATGAGGTTTTTGAGGCGCTGACCCTGATTCAGACCGGTAAAGCCTCAATTTACCCCATCGTTCTTCTCGACGCACCCGGGGGGACATACTGGAAGTTCTGGAAGCAGTTCGTTGATGAGCACCTGGGCCGGCTTGGGATGATTTCGGAGAATGATCATCACCTGTTCCGTGTTACGGATGACGTGGAGGAAGCGGTTCAGGAGGTCGTCCAATTTTATCGGAACTTTCATTCCTATCGCTATGTCGGGGACAAGATTGTCCTGCGTCTGAATGCGCCACTGTCTGACGGCGCGCTCCTAGAGATTCAAAAGAATTTTACAGACCTCGTGAAGGAGGGGCAGATTCTTCAGCGGAACGCCCTCGAGGAGGAGGGCGACGAGGCGGATCTGTTGAGCCTTACCCGTCTCGTATTCCATCATCGCAGGCGTGATTTCGGAAGGCTTCGGCAGCTGATTGATGCAGTCAACTCCAGCAAGATCGTCGGAGAGGATTGAGGCGAGCATTATGGCACGAGGTGAGAGAGCGGACTATGTTCTGGTGGCACGGGGGTTGTGTGACTCCCGTGAGCAGGCCAAGCGCCTGATCATGGCAGGAGAGGTCATGCGCGGGACGGAGCGTGTCTCCAAGCCCTCGACGCTCATCGGTTCCGGGGAAGAACTCACGGTCCTCGAGAGGCCTAGATACGTGGGTCGAGGGGGGCTGAAGCTGGAAGGCGCTCTCAAATCCTTTGAGGTCAATCCCGAGGGATGGGTTTGCCTTGATCTGGGAGCCTCAACCGGGGGCTTTACGGACTGTCTTCTACAGCATGGGGCAAAGCGTGTTCATGCAGTTGATGTAGGAACCAATCAACTGGCCTGGAAATTACGCAAAGACTCACGGGTTGAGGTAAAGGAGCAGTTTAATGGGCGCTACCTGACGGAGTCTGACCTTGGAGAACAAGTTGATGTGGTGGTGATGGATCTTTCCTTCATTTCGCTGACCAAGGTTCTTCCGGCAGCAATGGGAGTGCTGAAGCCACAGGGGCAAATTATCTGCCTCATCAAGCCACAGTTCGAATTATCGAGGGAGGAAGTAGGGAAAGGTGGGATTGTCCGTGATCCAGATCTACGGCAAAAGGCGGTGGAGAAGATTCGGAATTTTGTTCGTGAGGAGCTACAGGGCGAGTGGGCAGGTTGTATTGAATCACCGATTACGGGAATGGATGGTAATGTTGAATACCTCGTTCGCCTGAGGCAGTTGGAGGCCTCACCCGGCGATGGCCCCTCAGAGTAATCTACAGGCGGCTTTATCGTTTTTCGTTATGCCAACCGGTCCTTTGCAGCCCAGAGTCCCATCGCAGGATTTCCGATAAAGTAGAATTGCTCACCATCATCGGTGGTATGCCATCCCTCGCTTCGCCCGGTGGGCTGGTAGCGGTCCATCATCTTTCCGATGTCCGCATACTGGTAACCCACATCCTCAATCTGTTGGCGACTGAGGTGACCCGGGCAGTAAGTGACGGTGAAACGGCCTTCCGGGGAACCATGGATGAGATGAGCCGCGGCTCCAAGGTTACTGCGGAGGTCCTCATTGTTCTCCACGAAGTCGATCACTTCGGAGCTGCTACGATATCCATATTTACGGATCATTCGATCGATCTCCGGATCCTCTCCAAAGGTGCGAACACCCGGTGCGAGGATCACGAGCTCTCCTCCATCTGCAATCGCCATTCGGGTCCGGTAAATTCCCTTGTTGCCGATCCAGGTGCTGTGGAACTCGTCTGGGTCCATAAAGACCACTACTTTCCCGAGTTCTTTATCGAGGTGATTGAAGTTTACCTCTACCGCAAGCTCCGCAGCTGCCTCGAATGCCTCCCGGTCTCCAACGAAAAGGCCCCGCGTGACCAGATCGCCACTGGTATCAGCTTCGATGACAGTCTGAGCGTAGATGATCGGGAGATGCCCACAGAATGTATCCTCTGCGTGGTTCAGGATCCTTCGGAGGCAGGTGTCGGTCCTTCCCATCATTCTCTCCGTGCCATAGACGGATCCGATGTAGTGACTTTCATTGATCCCTGCCTCTCCGCCCGTTCCGACAAAGAGATTTTTATTTCCATTGGCAACGCCGATGACCTCGTGGGGGACAGCTTGCCCGATCGAGAGGATGAGGTCGTGGCCGCCTTCCCATACGAGTTTGTTCAGTTGGGCAGGCCACGGGCGGTTCCACACTCCTTCCGTGGCCTGAGAGACAAAATCTGCGGAGACTTCGCCGATAGTGACGACGTCTTCCCGCCAGCGGTGGGGCCGGATTCGGTCCCGGGGAACAGTAGGATACATCCGCTCGAGTTGGTCATCCGTCATGGGAAAGTGGGTCCCAAGGGCCGGAAGAACGTCGGCGAGGTTGTCTTGATAGTAGGCCGCCGCACTACAGGCCAGCGGCCCGGCCTTGCTGTAGAAGCGTGAAAAATCAGGCGGGACCAGCAGGACTTTTCTCCGTTCGCCCAGCTGAGCGAGGGCAGAGTTCAGGCCCATAGAGAGGTCTTCGTCGCTCAGGTTTGTGGTGGGGGAGCCCTGGGAGAAAAGAAGCACGGGGGGTTTTACCTGCAGACTTCCTTAAAATCGAGCGCTTAGAGGCCAGGGCGCGACTTTGTGAAAAATTTCACAAGCTGGTCTTGAGTAGGGGAAAAGCGGCGGTATTCTACCTCAAGTGGCTTCTGAAAACCCTGCGAAGATGCTTTCCCATGCTGCCTACGATTCCAAGGTTGAGGGCAACATCGTTTTTACGCGCCTTGACTCTGCCATCAACTGGATGCGCAAGAACTCTCTTTGGCCCATGCCCATGGGCCTGGCTTGCTGCGCAATCGAACTAATGGCAACCGGTGCGGCCCGCTTTGATATCTCCCGATTCGGAGCAGAAGTGATGCGGTTCTCTCCCCGGCAGGCCGACGTCATGATTGTCTCAGGTACGGTTACCTATAAGATGGCTCTGGCTGTTCGTCGGATCTGGGAGCAGATGCCCGAGCCTAAGTGGTGTATTGCCATGGGAGCCTGCGCTTCGAGCGGAGGCATGTATCGGAGCTATGCGGTTCTCCAGGGAATTGACCAGCTTCTGCCCGTGGACGTTTACATCTCTGGTTGCCCGCCCCGTCCGGAGGCTCTTCTGGAGGGGTTGATGAAGCTCCAGCGTATCATTGAAAAAGAAACGCCAATCAAGGACCAGATTGCGGGCATCCGGGAGGCGACCTCATGAGCCCCAAACCGACGAAAGCAGATGGGGGCCGATCCGACTCAAGTAAATTGAGGAAGCAGTTCGGCAGGACCAAGATCCGTGAAATGCGGGAGTTTCGAGGAGAGCACACGGTTGTGGTAAAGCTCGATGCTCTTGGGGAGGTTCTTGCATATTGCCGAGATGTTCTTGCGTATGACTTTCTTCTCGATGTCAGCAGTGTCGACAATATGGGGGATGATCCCCGCTTCGAAATTGTCTACGAGCTGGCGACTACGGATGACCACAAGCATCTCAGGGTGAAGTCTCCCGTAGGCGAGGGAGAGGAAGTGCCTACTTCAGTTCCTCTTTGGAAAACGGCCAACTGGCACGAGCGTGAGATCTACGACATGATGGGTTTGCAATTTAAGGGGCACCCTAACATGAAGCGGATTCTCATGTGGGAGGGGTATCCCTATTACCCGCTACGGAAGGAATTTCCCCTGGCAGGAAAGCCAAGTGAGATGCCGGATGTCGCTTTCAGTGGAGTTGCCCCCCTTGAGGGAGGGCCATTTGTCACTAGTCCAGGTGCGGATCGAGTGCGGGGAGAACCCCGGGCCAAAGGCGAAAGCTAGATTATGGTGCCCAAGCAAGGGCGAGGACCAAGATCCATGCGGGGCGGAGAACCTTTCTTCTTCCGGGTCCTTTGAAAAAATGGCACCTCGAGCGGATCTACCAGCGTATGAAGCGCCACTTCCTTCCCTTGCGGCTTAATGTTCATCGACCTGGAGCTGATTGGCTCACGGTCCTGACTGTCTTATTGGTGATTATTCATATCGCGACCGATGCTCTGGGCGGTCCGGAAAAAGTCGACGCTACTGGATTCTATGGCGTGTTCGGGCTCAGCCGACCGGGGATGCTTGAAGGCAAGGGGTGGCAAATTCTCACCTATTCTTTTTTCCATGGATCATGGCTACACCTGATTATGAATGTGGTTGTCATTTATGCGATTGGAGGTCGGGTCGTATGTATTCTGGGAGCTCGGAGAAGTGCGGGTATCTATATCGCGGGTGTTGTTGGAGGGGGCCTTCTGCATATTCTTCTATTTCCTGCCAAGCCCCTAGGAGCCAGTATGATTCCGTCTTACCTGCCTCTGGTGGGTGCGTCTGGAGGGATGATGGCACTTCTGATGGCGCTCGTCAGCCTGTCGCCCGATTCGCGGATGTGGCCGTTGATGGTTTCCGGTAAGAATCTCGGGTGGGGAATCATGCTTTCTGCTCTTATCCTCTTCCTTCTCACGCCTGGGCTGGGGTTCCCGATTCTTGCTACAGCAGGAAACTGGGTGGTGAGGGCGGAAGCGTTGGGTGCCAGTCTATTCCTCATCAGTCACCCCTGCCATATTGGGGGAGGATTGGTGGGTGTTCTCTCTGTGCGCCAGCTGGTAGGCAAACCGGTAACTCTGGAGGATTTGCGGCGCGACCGCAAAAAGCGTGAAGAAGGAAGCCGCTGAGAGGGCCCCCCGCTTAGTTCTCCGAGGAGCAGCGCTAGGAGCGCTTAGTCTTTTTTGGAAGGGGCAGACTTCTCGGATGATTTCTGTGTCTTCGGGTAGGTTTTCGGACTGGATGAGGGTGCGGGTCGAGATGTTCTTTCCGGTCGGCTCCGAGAAGGCCGGGATCCGGAGGGCATTCTCGTAGGGCTGGGTTGAGCCGAAGGATACAATTTCGGAGGCGTCTTTCGGGTTGTGAATGAGCGGGGACTGCTGGACGGCTCCTTAATATTGCTTGAGGGCGAAACAGGCGGTGCTTTACGGTTTCCCAATAAGAAAGGGAGGTTGTGTTGAGGGTCGCTCAAAGATAGGCGAGAGGTCTCCTTCACGGAGCGACTGCGCGGCTTTTCGCTATCTCCCATGCTGTGGTCTCTATCGCGACCGTTACCTCGATCATGATGGGCTCGATCACCTCCATGAAGCGGCTTACGGTAATCGCGGTAGTAGGTATGATAGTTAGTGCGGTGTCCTCCACGACAAGGGTAGTGACTGCAATGCGAGCACCTAGTGTGGCGATAGCGGTAATAGGTTTTGTGAATCCCAATATAGTAGTCGCTGAAAAAGCCGTTGTGATAGCCACCATGGTAGTGACCGTGGCTGTTGCCGTAATGGGAGGAAGCGTAAGGGTCATATACACACGAGCTCAGAAGAACGGTGCAGAGCAGGCAGATGGGCAGGAGGCGCTTCATGAGTGTAGGACGAGAACGTGGGTCAGTTTATTCGGGAGGATCTGGATTTCGCAATACAGGATATCCTCCTCCGTTACCCATCCATGGGGTGGACATTCTCGCTCCCTAGAGTCCGGAGGGGATGATGAAATCACGGTATTTACCGAGAAAACAGGGACTTACGGTCCTGAGGGCACATGGCCCGGAGTATGAGATTACAATGTGCTTACAATGTCTTGCCATGATGTGGGAAACTCCTATGGTTGGGGCCGAAAACTCGTAAGGATCGACCATACTCCGTGCGCACGAAACAGACATCAAAACTAGGAGACTCGCTCTCAAGAGGCCTAAGGGCAGGATTCACCTTGGTGGAGATCATGGCCGTTATGATGGTGATCGCCATCCTCTTGTCGGTTGCAGCGGTTGGAATACAGAATATCGATCGTGGGCAGGCCACCACGACGGCCCTTTCCGTCACGGAGGCTCTCTTCGATGAAGCTCGCAGTGCTGCCGTGGGCCGGGGAACTCGGGCCCGGATTCTGATTCATAAGGAGCTGAACGACTCAGAATTAGACGATCGTGACCGGTACCTTTCCTACATGTGCGTGGCTGTCGAAAGCACGAACCGGGAAGGCGATGTAGAGGGAGCGGGTTGGGAAGTAATCACCCGTGGAACGAAGCTTCCTTCGGGGGTCTATTTCAGCCCGGAGGAAAGCGATCGGGTGGCTGATGCGATTGGGGTCGGTAAACCTGGCACCATGAGAATCGACCTCCCTGGTAAAGACGCTAATGGAGCGGACTCTTTCAAGGAGTGCTACTACTTTGAGTTTAACCCTGAGGGAGTTTGTGTTGATGGTGAGGATGCCGGCATGGAGCCTGGGGCCGCGGTGGTCCTGATCAGCGGAACGAGGCCCCGCGACGAGGAGGAGCCAAAACTGATGAAGAACAACAAGGTTGGTTTCGTGGTGTGGCGTAACGGCCGCACTTCCATTTTTCGAAGCCCCGAACAGATTGATCTCGCTCAATGAACATGGTTTTGTCCCACTCTCGTCCCGGAAATCGCCATGGCTTTACGCTCATGGAGACCGTTATTGCGATCGGAGTAGTCGCAGTTCTTCTCACCACCTTTCTTGCGGTCTTTGGACCAGCCTCGGCTGGTATTCGGAAGGCGTTGAGTGCGCAGGAAGCGGGCCGTCTGACGAACTCCCTCGAGAGAGAGTTGAGCACGTTGAGAGAGGGCCCTGACGGAGCCTACGAAAATGCTTTTCACAAGGCATTTGAGTGGATTCGGGATTCAGGCAAGGAGGAAAAAGCTGTCTTCCTTTACAATTACCGAGGTGATCCCCAGCAGATCAGGGAGGACGCCTCGCTGGAGCCGTTCGCTCTCGCCACCGGGCAGTCAGGGAAGGACTTTATCCTCCAGCCGGCGGTACGCCGAAGGGGAGATGCAGACGCCGATTTTCAGGAAGACCTCGAAAGAGTCGAAGGCCGGGTATATCTCGTTAAGATGACCCAGATGATCTATGATGATGCTCAGGATCCTGTGCTCGTTCCCGGAACTCACGGACAGGTCAAGAACATGCACAGCCACGATGCGATTGATAACGTGGTATCCTACCCTGGTGCTGTTATCGCTTACACCGCCAATTTCTACGCCCTTAAGAGCAATAAATTTGACTACATTGAGAGTCTTGACCTGATCGATGATAACGGGGATGGCGATCCGGATCTGTTGGGTAGGCCCCTGTTCTCTCGGAACCTCGGGGTAAGGCGGTAACCTCAAATCTTTCTTTCTTTGCAATGACCACCTCTTTTCCTCAGATACGCCGCGCACGAGGTTTCACTCTCGCCGAGTTAATGGTGGCGATGGCGATCACCGTGATCCTCATGACCTTGCTTGTATCCGTGACCGCGGTCGCTCTGGACGGGTGGAGAGTCAGCAGGAACAAGGTCAGAGCCTCGCGGCAGGCCAAGGCCACACTCGAGCAGATGAGCCGCGATTTTGAAGCGATGGTTGTGCGGACCGGAACTAATTTCGAGTGGCTCTTCACTGAGACTGATCAGGACGAGCCTGGCCCGGAAGACAATGAAAGTCCTAACGCAGCGCGGATCCTGATGTTTTCTGCGGCTACTGATCGTTACGATGGAGATGTAGAGGGAAGGAACGATAAGGGAGGTGATGTGACCGGACTGAGCTACAAGCTTCTCTACAAGGATCCAATCACCGATGGCTACGACGATCGCTTCAAGGTCTTTGCTCTCTACCGGAAGCTGGTGAATCCTGATGAAACCTTCGAGTTTCTTCTCGAGCATGACCCGGTTAATCCAAAAGACCTGGACACGAAATTCAGGCGTTATGATGCAGAGCTTGGTGAGTCGAATAATTTCGTTTGTGAGAACATCTTTGAAGTGACTGTGGTGTTCACTGTGGAATACACCGAACTGGTGGGTGGCAGGCTAGTGACCAAGATAGAGAGAATCCCGGTCATCAGGACGGGTGGTGAGGAGGCTGTGGAGACATTCAGTTTCACTGGGAATGGAATCGAGGCCGATGGCAATGACGATGTTGAGTTCAGCAGGGGTCGAATCTCATCGGTGGATTTGAGTATCACGGTCCTGACGGACAGCGGTATCGCCCAGTTGAGGAGGGGAGGTAACTTTGCCGGTTCAGCCCTAGAGAAATTTCTTTCCAAGAACTCCTACCAGTATTCCAAGACGATCCTGCTGCCGCAGCCGTAGCTCGGAGGGGAAGAAGACCCCTTTTCGCAGGCACAGGGGAGCGGTAGCGCCCGTTTGTGAGGGTATCGTATGGCCCGGAGGGTTACAGAAAACGTAGCAGGCTAGTTACTTTCCCTCTTGAGGTTGAGCCGCATTTGCTCGCACCCTGCTGACCAACATGGGATTCAACGCTCTTACATTTCTCGCTCAGGTCAGTGGCGAAGCATCGCACGACACCTTTCGTCTCGTTTCGGTTCTTGTTCTTTCGATTGTCCTTATTCTTGTCCTGATTCTGGCATTCAGGATTCAGGCGTTTGTGAGCTTGCTGCTAGCAGCGATCTTCGTGGGGATTGCCTCTGGCACAATGGAACTTATTGAGGTTGGGGATACCATCAAGGACGGTATGGGTGGAGCGTTGGGCTTCATTGCCACGATCATTGGATTAGGGGCGATTTTTGGACAGATGATTGAGCACTCGGGTGGGGCTCAGAGCCTTGCCAACGGGATGCTGAAGACCTTTGGTGAGCGTCGAGCCAACTGGGCTATGCTGCTTACTGGCTTCCTTATTTCTATTCCGGTATTCCTCGATGTAGGGGTGGTGATTCTCGCTCCCATCATTTATGCGCTGGCCCGTAGGAGCGGAAAGTCCGTCCTTGTTTTCGCCCTGCCGTTATTGGCAGGAATGGCGGTGACTCACGCCTTCGTTCCTCCGACCCCGGGGCCTACGTTTGTGGCTTTTGCTCTTCAGGTTCCCCTTGGCTATGCGATCCTCTGGGGCGTCGTGGTGGGACTTCCTACCGCCCTGATCACCATTCCCCTGTGCCGTCGCCTGGGGGAGAGGTTCCATATTCAACCGCCTCCGGTAGCTGAGGAGGCGGAAGAAGAGCCGGTTAAGACCATTGGGCTTCCTTCGGTATTCACCATCCTTGCAGTTCTTGGCGGGCCAGTGCTCATCATTGTTATTGCCTCATTTGTCGAGGGTTCCATTGCGGCCCGCGTTCCTGATTTTCTGGCAACAGAAGAGGGCAGGACCTTGACCGAAGGAATGGAGAAGAAGGGGTCCTTCGACACGGCTCTCGGCGAACTGAAGAGACAGTCAGCGGTTCCCGCCCAGATAGTTCTTTTTCTAGGGCATCCGATAATCGCCCTTCTGATTGGAACCTGCGTCGCGATCTATGTCCTAGCCATGCGTCGTGGTGTGCGAGGGAACGCTCTCATGGAAGTGGCGACCAAGGCCTTGGGCCCTGCCGGTATTATCATCCTCGTGACAGGCGCAGGAGGAGTCTACAAGCAGATGCTAATCACTACCAAGGTAGGCGATGCCCTGGCCGATATTCTGCAGAGATCGGGGTTTGGGCCCCTGATTCTTGCATGGGTGCTTACCACCATCATCCGAATCGCACAGGGTTCCGCCACCGTAGCGATGGTAACTGGCGCAGCCCTTATCAGCCCTTTTCTGGTGGCAGGGGATTATTCAACCTCACAGCTTGCGCTGGTAACGATTGCTATTGCAGCCGGAGCGACCGGATTCGGGCATGTCAACGACAGCGGTTTCTGGATTGTGAACCGCTACTTCCACATGACGGAACGCGAGACACTCCTGACGTGGACCACACTGCTGACTGTGATCTCTCTGGTTGGACTGGGCATTGCGTCCCTGCTGTGGATGTTCGTGTAAGAACGAACATCCTGCTCTCGCTATCCGAAAAGTCCAGTGAGGGGGGCTCCATCCCGTGCTCCAAGCTGGAAGGGGCGGCGGCTGGGCGACATAAGGGTGAGGTCGTGAGGGACGCCCATCGCAAAACCAATGGTAGCATTAAAGTCTGGTCCACCGACTGGACTCTCGATCACATTTGATCCTGTCTCGTCGGTTTTTCCATAGACCTGACCGCCCTTGATACCTCCCCCGGCAAGAAGATATGAAAAGGCCTTGGGGAAGTGATTCCGTCCGGATCGAGCTTGCACAATCTTTGGGGTTCGTCCGAATTCGGTAGCTACAACCACAAGCGTGCTCTCCAGCAGCCCCTTTCCTTCGAGGTCCTTGAGGAGAGCTGCTAGGGCCTGATCGAGGACAGGGAGCTTCTGTTCACACTGATCGAAATTGTCGTTATGCCAGTCGAATCCGCCGAATTCGACATCAACGAAGCGAACTCCCCGTTCGACGAGTCGCCGCGCAAGAAGCACACCCTTGGAAAAATTATGATCGCCGTAGGCAGAGTGCACCTTGGAGGTTTCCTTCTTGAGGTCGAAGGCCTCGAGATCCTTGCTCTCCATCAGTTTGACGGCTTCTTCGAAAACCTGATTGTAGGCTCGGACATCTTTCTGGCCCTTGTGAAATTGAGCGTCGAATTGCTTGTCCAGGAGCTGTCGGAGGGCCAGTTGTTTATTGAACTGATCTTCGCTAACGTGCCGCAGGCGGCGAACATTCTGTAGACCAGCGGTAGCGTCCCCAACTGGCAGTGGAGCATACTGGGGTTCAAAAAATCCGGCTGCCGGGTGGCCATTGCCGGATCCGATGGTGACAAAAGAGGGGAGGCTTTTATTGGCTCGCGCCTTCAGTCTGGTGATCCATGCTCCATTGGACGGATGAACAAGGGAAGCCCGCTGAGTATAACTCGTCCGCATGAAATATCTTCCTGCTTCATGGGCTCCCTGTGTGGACGTCATGGAATTTACCAGTGCGACCTTGTCCGCCTGGCCGGCAAGTTTAGACATGTAATGACCAAGTCTGACACCATCGGCCTTGGTCTTAATTGTTTCGGTTGGTCCCCGAAATTCGTCTGGAGCATCAGGCTTGGGGTCGAACGTGTCGAGGTGTGTCATTCCGCCTGACATGAAGAGGTAGATGACGCTCTTGGCCTTGCCTCCGCCGCTTGCGATAGCAGCTGGATCAGCGGCAAGGACGGAGGGAGAAAACAGCTCCGCCGCACTTCCTGCGATGGTGACTCCCAGGCAGCTCCGAGCAGCAGTGGTCATGAAGGACCTCCGGGTCACTTCGTCGAGCTTGTTGAAATCAGACATGATGGGTGTTGAGGGGTAAGAAAGGACAGAATGATGACTTATTGGACAAAGAGGTACCGCTTAGAGGTCAGCATCGCACGTGCAAGAGTGAAGATGTCCTCCCGGTCCTCCGCGAGGGGAAGGAGATCTTTTTTCTCCGCCGCGGAGGGGCGACTGGAATAAAAAGCGAGGAAGAGATATTCCAGCCTCTGTTCTGGATTAGTGATCTCGGCCAGAGCCTCGAAGAATTTCGAGCGTCGATTTTCAGTGTCAGCCGCAACCTGTCCGTTCAGCAGGTTCAGAGCCTGGGGTATCGTTGCATCAGTGTGCGCTGCCTCCGGGCTGTTCCGATCAGAGCCACCAAATTGACGGATCATGGTCCCGGCACGGAATGGACTGGGGTGTTCCGAAGCTCTCATGTTGAGCTCAGCACGACCGGTCCTTGAATTTCGATTTGTCACGGCACTCATACCAGACATCGTTTCCTGACTTTTTCTCCCTTCGGCCCGGAGCTGTGTTTGCTGGCGTTTGAGGCGCCGCTCTTCCTGTTTCTGTCCAGCCGCTTTGGCCTTGGTGATCGCTATCTGAATCTCGCGGTTTCTTCTCTGGTAGACCCGCCGTTGGTCTTCCATTTCCTGGGCGTCTTGGCCGGACTCAATGAGCTTGCTGGCAGAAAGGTTCAGAAGGGCATCAACCTCACTCTGGTAGTTCTTCCATTTGTATTCGAGGCCGGTATTGACCTTGTCGTCAGTGTTGCCAAAGGCAAGGACCGTAAAGGAATCGTAGAGTTCCTCGGCGGACATGCGCCGAAGCTGGGGGCCGACGAAGTCATGGTCCATTCCCGGGGTTGCTTCCACCGGCGATACCTGACGCTGGAAGAGTCTGGTGTGGTAAAGGATTCTCTCGAAATCCCGAGTCCGATAGCCCACGCCCTTCATGACCCTTTCGATATAGTTGAGAACCTCGGGATGGGAACCTTTCGTCTTTTCGCTCCAGTCGTCTACCGGGTCGACCAGTCCGTGCCCGAAGGTCCGGCGCCAGAGTCGGTTCGCGATGACCTTTGCAAAGTAGGGGTTTTCGTCACTGGTCACCCAGTCTGCGAAAACTTCCCTCCGCTCTTCGGGATTCACCTCCGAAGCCTGAAGGCCGAAAAGAGTTGCAGGCTGAATAACGTCTCCGGGCTTGCCGTCCTTATATTGATAGTCGTCCGGCAGCTTGAGTTGTTGACTCTGGGACTCCACGATTTCGTTCTGATTAAAATAGCGGAGAAGATAACGCATTTCGCCGGTGATTCGTTTCAGGAGATTGCCCCGGGCCTTGGCCCTCGTAGATTTGTTCTTGGATTTGAACGCTCGGTTCATTCCGGGGTGGGTCTTCCGTGAGTGGTCGGCGACCTTGTTCACCAGCTGGCGCGCTTCATCGCTCCGATAAGCGATGCCGCCACTGAAGGCTGCCATTTCGTAATATTCCATCTGGGTCCATGAGTCGAAAGGATGATCATGGCACTGGGCACAGCCGATTTGATGTCCAAGGAAAACCTGAACGGTATTACTGACGTTATCGAGAAGCATGCCACGGTCGCGGAGATAATATCCTACGGCAGGATTCTTCGAGGTATGACCCTCCGCCGAGAGCATTTCGTGAACGATCTTGCTCCACGGCTTGTCAGAAGCGAGGGAGTTTCGCAGCCACACGTGCCAACCCAGACCGTATTGCCCTTCATTTGTCTGCAGGCGGAGCAGGTCGGCAAAATAATTGAAGGCCGAACTGTCGTAGCCTGGAGAGGAGACTAGTTTCTCGATCAAACGCGCCCGCTTGTCCGGCGTCTGGTCGTCCAGAAATCGAGACGCTTCCATTGCGGTTGGGATGCGACCGACTATGTTCAGGTATGTCCGGCGGACGAAGGTTTCCTCTGCGACAATGGGAAGTGGTTGCAATTTCTTGGCCTTGAGGTCCGCTTCGAGGAGCTGGTCGATCTTTGCTGCCGCCTGAAGGACCTCACCGAGCTTGAGAGGTTTAGAGGGCGCTCCTTCAGAGAGGAGGCTGGATGCGACCAGCGCAAGAACGGCACAGGCGATTCGCTTCAGGTTCTGGAAAAGCATTGGATTGAAAGGGATCGGTGGGCTTGTCGGTTCAGGATCAACAGAGGATGAAACACTCCTGAATAAACGGAGTTGCGTCAGCCTATATTTCACCGGAAAACTAACTAAAATGGGCTATTGGAGAAAGCTGTATCCTTGGGACTTTTCTTGGCCTCTCCAGCGCGAATCCCCTTAAATACAGGATCTTATTATAACTATCGGGTTTTGGGGCGGAATAGAGGGGTGGGCTTATAATCGTGACAGATGTTCTTTAGAACACCACTCTGAAGGGCATGATCACGAAGTTGCACAGCGCAGGCCTGAGGGGCGTGGAAGCCGTAGAAGTAGAGGTGGAAGTGAGTTCCCCGGGGCGGGGGGTGCCCCGAATGACCATTGTGGGTCTACCTGATGCTGCGGTGCGGGAATCTGCCGAAAGGGTGAGTTCGGCAGTCTCTGCTTCTGCGCTTCCCAAGGATGATGGGACGATCACTGTCAATCTTGCCCCCGCCGACCTGAAGAAAGAAGGGCCCTCATTTGATTTACCGATTGCGCTAGCGGTGGTTGCTTGTGCGGAGGGCGTGGTTCTGGACGAAGCTGCCGATTGTCAGATCATCGGGGAGCTTGCCCTTGATGGTTCTGTTCGCCCTGTGAAGGGAATTCTCTCGGCTGCAATAGAAGCAAAGACGAGAGGGAGGAAGAGGCTCCTGGTGCCCCTGGAGAATGCATGCGAAGCGGCTGCGGTAACTGGTATCGAGGTTTTCGGAGTGAGTGGGCTTCGCCAAGCCTGGGGGTTTCTCAGCGGAGAGGAGAAGTTGGAACCTGCGGTGGCACGAATCTCTCCGCAATCTCGGGCAGAGTCCTATTCGGTCGATCTCGGAGAGGTCCAAGGCCAGAAGTATGTCAAGCGAGCTCTCGAAATTGCGGCAGCTGGATCACACAACCTCCTGATGGTAAACCCTATTTTCGTGG
>Ga0209404_10001322_pt1 | contig 16956 bp, 11 predicted proteins | sample TroAtlMetagenome_2_FD_187447 | JGI IMG/M metagenome (GOLD analysis project Ga0209404, IMG submission 187447) | Marine eukaryotic phytoplankton communities from Atlantic Ocean - Tropical Atlantic ANT8 Metagenome (SPAdes) (version 2) | ecosystem: Environmental > Aquatic > Marine > Oceanic...
CGGTGTGCTGCGGCTTCTTGCGAGGATCAAGCTGCGGACCTAGCGGCACGTAAGGCACTAGAAAGGTGGAGCAAGCTGGAGCAAAGCGAGTTACTCTGGGCTTGTGAGGCCGCCAAAGCGTAACGGAGGCACCTCTGCACGCCGTCATCGCTACCAAAACGACGCGCGCCACGCGTGACGCCGCCGCGCGCCCCCTGGACACGCCTGACACCAAAAAGTGCCAAGGAGAGCAACCATGCTCCGCTGTGCCGCGCGCCCCTTAGCGCGCGTAGCCACGCGCCGTGCCGTGCGGCCCTACCACCAGGAGGTCATCGACCACTTCGAGAAGCCCCTCAACGTCGGGAGTCTCGACAAGGACGCGAAGGACGTCGGCACCGGTCTGGTCGGCGCGCCGGCCTGCGGCGACGTCATGAAGCTGCAGATCAAGGTCGACGACGATGGCAATATTGTTGATGCCAAATTCAAGACCTTCGGCTGCGGCAGCGCCATCGCGTCGTCGTCCGTCGCGTCGGAATGGGTCAAGGGCCGCAACATCGGTGACGAGTCCATCATCACGAACAAGGAGATCGCCGCGCACTTGAATCTGCCTCCCGTAAAACTGCACTGCTCCATGCTCGCCGAGGACGCGATCAACGCCGCGATCGCCGACTACAAGGCGAAGCAGGAGTCCAAGAAGGAAGCTGAAGCAAGCGGCTAGTAACTACCCTTTTGTGTGAATTTATTTAACGTCCCCCCGTGGCTTGTCGAGGAGCCGGTCGGGGAAGAGCGCCACGCCGAGCCGCAGCTTCGTCTCCTGCGCGGGGTCGATACCGTGAGTCGCTTCGTCCACGAGTCGTCGCGGCGACTCCGCCACGCCATCGACGCGCCATTGAGCGGCGAGCCGCGCACGCGCGCCGTCGATCAGACGTCGCGAGATGAAGCCGTCGAGTGTCGACGATGCGACGATGCGGAAGGCCCCGGGGACGCCGCGCACCAACGTTGAAGATGAAAAAACAGCAGCAGATCATCGCCGCGCGCGCCGGGTAGCCGCGGAAGAAGCCCTGTATCCCATTCTCCGCATACAATGCTCGCGCAGTACTCGTAAGACCGCCGCACTCAAGGTCGCCCTGGATGATGCTCTTACAAGTATCAAAGGGGTGCGTTAACGCAGCACACAGCACGCCGGACGCGATGCTGCCCGCCGCGACGCCGGCAGTAGGAGACATCTCTAACGAGTCGCAGACGCGTTCGACGCGCGGCGACAGGCCTAGATAACCGACAGCGAAGAAGGCTTCCCGCTGAGAGGCTGGAACAAACCCTCGGAAGAGTCCGGATAGCCCGTTTCGCTCGTACAACCGTCGCAAGGTGCCCGGCAGCGTACCGCCGAACCGCTGCTGCTGGATCATCGTCAGCTCCAGGACCGTGCACGGCACGCCACTCGCAAAACCAGCCAGATACGCGGACCCGACCTCTTCCGCGAACGTCAAATCGCGGGGATTTCCCTTCACGATGAGCTTCTGCAGGAAACCGCAGACCCAAAATTGGGCCCCTATTAAAGTGCCATCCGCGAGCATCGACGCCGGCGTGCCGCGGTACATGATGCGCGGGTCTAGAGAAACTCGTACCTTCTGCTGGATGCAGTTCTTCGTGTAGGTCAACGGTTGCGTGCTCGCGGCCTCGATGGCGCCGGCGGCTACTCCTAACAATGCGTTCTGCGCGTCCGTCAGGCGCTGGAGCACGGCGTAGCGGTCCATGGTTTTTCAGCGCTGCTATTTCGCTATCGCTTTTGCTGCGTCCGTGCGCGGCCGCGTGGTTTTGTGCAGCACTGCTATGCAATGGCAGTGCAGGCTCCTCAATTTATCGCTGCGACGCGTGCGAAGCTCAGCGATGAATGGCACGTCCAAAAGCGTCGCTGCGAAGGCGTAATCGGTGTAAACTGCTGCACTTAGGCAGCAGTTTTGGCACCTATTTTCATCGATGCCAGGCCGCCCCTCAAATGACATCAAATGTACGCGTTCCGGAAAGCTACGGTGAGATACGTGCTTTGAGAGGTCTCTTTGGGACCTCTCGTTATTCTACGGCCGGCGCTTCTTTTATGTCCGCGGTGCGCGCGGTGCTCCAGTACAACCGGCAGGCAGCCTAAACACCGCCAGGAGCCGTCCGGAGACTCCTCCCGACGCGTTGCAAGGGCGTTCGACCGATTTGGTCTGGGCGCGCACCGGCGGCATTTTTAAGCACTGAGCTGCTTGTCGTTTTTAGCGCCGGCAAACACCTTCACTTCCAAACGAACAAACGTTTGAACGCTGCGAACGGGTAGACCACACCCAGATCTACCATAGTTTAAGGCGCTGCGATCACTGCTGCCGCCTACGACACGGCGAATAAAATCTGCCGTCTTCCGTAGCGCAAAAGCGCGGCGACACGACGCACGCCACCGCTCAGCAACCATGCCACACAAAACCAAATCCCTCCTCCTCGCGCTAGCCGCGACGCACGCGCTCGTGCCACGTGCCAATCCGAAGAACAGCCGGCTCCAACGGACGCGGCTACATGAAAAGCCCATCGACAGCGACGAGATGGCGTCGCTCTATCAGGAGCTACGAGCGCGGCAGTCCGACGTCGAGGCCGATAGAGCGCAGACCTTAGAAAGGTGGCGCACCGGGGGATGTTCCTCCACAGTCGCGGTGGCAGCGTCGGACTGGGTGCGGCGCATGGCCTTTGATGGAGGCACCGTGGCTTTTGGGACGGCGTCCGGGGGCGTGGGGTGCTGCCGGGTCGGGCAAGGACCGTCGAGAGCGGACGTCGTCAAAGCGCATCCTCGCGCGGTCGAAGGCCAGGACCTCTCAAAGCTCCACGGTGCCTACGACGGCGGCGGCGTCACGGCCATCGACATGGCCGGGCGCGTTGTGGTCAGTGGTGGGCGCGGCGGCCAGGTCCAGGTGCACCAAGCTATTCCGAAGGGCGATTCGCTGACTCTGGAGGCTGTTACTACACTAGATGTATCGGTAGGATCGACGGTGTCCTCGGTAGCCGTAGCGGACGACGGCAAGACGCTGGTGGCCTGCGCGTTAGATGGCTCGATCCAAGGCTTCGCTTGTGTGGACGAAGAGTGGAAAGCGACGTGGTCGTCGAAAAACGACGCTGCTGCTTTAACAGTAATCCTGGACGAAGAGAGACAAGCGTGCGTCGTCGGCTTTAGCGACGGCGAGGTCTATGCGCTGGACGTGAATAGTGGAGAGGAACTGTGCGAGCCGTTCACCACAGCGACGGGGGCGGGGTGTCGAAGCTTATTGGTGAGCGACGGCCACCTCTTCGTGGGCGGCGCCGACGGGTCTGTTGTCAGACGCAAGCTTTGTGTGGACACGTTCGCGATTCACCCGTCGCAATTGATCCTGGAGACGAAGGCCGATCGGTTGCTCCCGCCGCACGGCGACGCCGTCGTGGCCATGTGCGCGCCGCCGTGCGGCGGGATCGTGTGCACGGCGTCGCGCGACGGCTCGATCCGGGTCTGGGATTCGGCGGCGCGCGAGCCGCGCGCGCTCTACGGCTTCCAGGGCTTCAAGGTCTGGATTGGAAGTTTGTGCGCGTCCGCGGACACGCTAATTTCCGATGGTTCCGACAACGCCATCATCCAGCACACGTTCGACCGCGACGCGGAGGCGCGCGCGCCCGTGGACCCGTCGCTCGAGCGCCGCGGGTGACTCGAATCCCCCTTTGCCCCCGACGTGTTGCATATAGAGGATGCTACTTGTAAACTCGGGAATAGCGTGCGGGGCGTCCTCCCCTCGACGGCGACGGATCCTGAATTTCCTACCTGCGTGACCGCACGCCCGCCCCGCCCCCGGCCCTCATACGCCGTCGCCCCGAGTGTTAGCTCAGGCTCGGAGGCGACGACGGCGAGGGAATCCCAGGGCCGCGACGGTTCAGAAGTCAGGAACAGTTATGTTAAAGCAGCCAGGGGTCAATAGCAGGTGAGCAGCACCGATGGCGCCTCAGCCGGTATCTAGCCGCGCTCGCGTGACCGCGAGCGGTCGCGGGGCGGGTCGCGGTCGCGGTCCCGCCGGTCCGTCCGGGTCGCCTCCGGAGGTCCCGCGGCTGCGTCGTCCGGCGCCGTCGCAGGCGCCGTCGCAGGCGCCGTCGCAGGCGCCGTCGCAGGCGCCGTTTCGGGCGAAATGGGGGGCGCCGTTGCAGGCGCCACGCGCTCGTAATCCTCTCTCGCCTCCTGCAGCGCGACCTCGGTGTCCGCGAGGAGCTGGCCCGTCGCCTGCAGCACCGGGGCGTCCATCGCGATGCGGGCCTGGTCCTCCGCGTTCGCCTCGACGAGCGTGTCGAGGATGGCTCTTTGCTCCTCGAGCCGGTCCTGCCTGCGTGGACGCCAATAGCCTGAGACGTGTGTGGCGCCTGAACTTTGAGTTCCGCGCCGTCGCCCGCAGGACGTCGAGCTGCACGCGGATGTTATCGCGGTCGTCGGGCCCGAGGGCCGTCCCGCGCCCGCGGCCGGCCATCCCGCAGTTGTTCTTGTGAGTCGGCCGCGCACCGCGTTTGGGCTGCAGGACAGCACAGGCGCCACAGGCCGGGATGCCCTTCGCTTGAACCACCACCATCTTAATAACGGCACGGCTCGACGGCTCCCGGGGAGGACGCGGGGACGTCTGCCCCGCCCGGTTTGGTTTCCCCGCGGCGGCGCCCACGCGCCGTCCATGGGGGCCGGCGCGTGGGCTCCCTCCAAGCCAAGCAGGTACAAAAACTAAACCTTAAGCCGCTCCTCGAGCGCGTCGTTCACCTCGACGCGCACCTTCGCCATGACGCGCTTCACGAAGGACCGGCCCAGCTCCGAGTCGACGATCGCGATGGAGGGCATGCGCATGGCGTGCTCGAATTTATGAGACGTGTCCTGGCACGTCGCCTCGATCTCGACCATGTCCTTGTTCCTCAAAATCTTGATGTGCATCCGCTTTTGCAGTTGTTCGAAGTCCGCCGCCATGGCCCGATTTTGAGGCATGACCTTGTGATTAATGTCGATCTCCTCGTCATTCGTGTTGACGCAGGCCACGTCGCGCTCTTCCTCGGCCAAGACGCATTCCTCCGACCGCCCCCAGGGGTCGTCGGCCAGGACGTCGACCTCGGGCTCCTTGCCTTGGGGAGAAGCTAAAGCGGCCATCATGCCGGCCTTGCCTCCCTGTAGGAGTTCCGGTACTTTTAATTCTTCGAAATTGATGATGAAGGCGTCGGGATCATTCGGATCAATTGCCAAAGACGCGGCCTCGGCCAACGCTCGTCCCAAGGCCACGACTTGGTCCTCGTCGAGGGGTTGGACGTCCCCGTGCGGGTCGAAGTGCGCGTCGTGCATGGATAAAGCCTTCTCGTGGCGCTCTTTGGCTATCAAGGCGAAGATGTCCCGAGCTTGCGTCAGGAACTCGTTCCAGACGACTCGACCCTCCTTGTCGCGAGGCGCATTTGTGAGAATAGCCGCGATCTCTCCTCTAGTAAAATCTAGGATGGTGATCGACTGGATCACTTGTCTGAAATCATCTAACGAGATATGACCCCGGCCCTGTAAATCCTTCCGCTGGAACGCTGAAGTTAATTTAGCTTCGAGATCATCGGCCCGCCGCCCCCCAAGCAATTCGTCGGCGTTCGTCCGCGCTGAATTCGCGAGTTGTGCGCGCCTTTTGGTATGGCCAACATCAAAAAAGTCCGCGATCATCTTGGCTGCCTTCGCGCAGAACGGTACGATGTCGACGGGTTTACTATCCGACACTTCGTCGTCGTCTATAGAACATTCCGCTTGTAAAGACATTACTGCGAGTAACTGTTGTCGCGTCAGGGGCAGCTCCTTCGCTTCCGAAATCAGCTCGTGCACTTTTTTGGCCGGTAATATTTTTGAGCGAGATTCGTCATTTCTACCTTGCTCCTGAGCGTGCTTCTTCTCCGCATTTCCCAGCATATGTCTCAGATGTTCTTCCATCGACGACCCAGTAATCTGCTCCAGGACTTGTCTTTTGCAGTTCTCGAGGTGGCACGTAAAGACCGCGTCCTTGACACCTTTTGTCGGGGTCTTCCCGTCCCTGTCCTTGATGCGCGCGGCGATCATGTTGATCATGTGTCTATCTAGATTTGCCTTCGGCGAAGCCAAACACTTCAGGAAGTTGTCTCGCTTGAGACTAGGATAGGCGTGTGGAGAAGTCCCGTCACCGGCCTCGGCGGCTTCGAGCTTCGCCGCCTCGCGGAACGCGCCCTCCAGCACGTGGATCGTCTCTTCCAACTGCTGTCTCAACACACTTTGGGCACTTTCCGCCTGCGCTTCGGCCTTCTCCATGCGCTCCTTCCACTCCTTGCCGGCGGACTGCTTCGACCGATACGTCTCGAGGTTCTTGAGCATGACAGGGACGAATTCCGAATACGAGATACAGCCGTCGTCGTTCTCATCCGCTTCCGCCATCAAGCGAGCCATCTGGTACTGGGTCAGACCCAGATCCAACGCTTCTAGGAGTCGGTGGAACTCGTTCGCCGACAGAGAACCGTTCTTGTCCGTATCAGCTCGACGGAACATCTCAAGCAACTGCTGCATCTCGGCTTGTTGATCCGGTGATAGATCGCGATCTACTAACTGGTCAAAAGAAGAGGCATTGACGCCCATATCTACATCCTCCCTAAGCTCCCGGTGCGACGCCGTTTGATCTAGATCTTGGTGGAGGTTCTTCTGGTGTTTCGCTTTCACCAAATCTAATAATTCGCCCATGGTGAACTGCATGAACTCCTTGCGGTCGATGGTACCTTTCGCGTCGGCATCCGCCCTTAGTAACAAGTAATCGATGTCGCCTTGGTCCAAGCCTAGGTTAAGAGACTGCATGGCCATCCCAAATTCATGACCATCCAAGCAGCCACTGCCATCTACATCAAAAGAAGCAAATAGAGCGTTGAGTTCCCTGGCTAAATCGGCTTCTGACTTGCCGCCGAAGGCCTTCTCCTGAGATAAATGACTAGAGAGAACATCTACTTTGGCGGCCATGGCCGCGGGGTCGAGCATGTGGTCGATGGCTCTAGCGCACCTCGGGGCATATAAAACATAATCTAGCTGAGAATCCTCGAACGGCGCGTCGGCCAATAAAGACATGACCTGCAATCCTGTTAAGCCTAGTTTTTCATTCCTCAACACCAACTCGAATTGTTTTGATGATAAACAACCAGTGTAGGCCGGGTCGTGGGGGTCGAACTCCTCCGAAGCGTTGGGGTCCTCGGCCTCGGTCTTGAGGATCTCGCATTCGCTATGGCGGCAGAGCTCCATGATGTCCCCGGTCGTCGTGCCCTTGCCTCGTTTCATGATCAAGTCGCACTTGTACGCATCGAACTTCACCTGCTTCACGGTCTTCCGGAACTTGCTGTATACAAATTTGCCGAACGCGTCGAGGGGCATCTTTTTCAGTAGTGAGGCGAACTCCGACTTGTTGAGTGGTACCGGCGTCTTCTTGACGTGCTTCCGGAACTCTGGTCTAGTCATAGATCCAGTACCTCTTTTATCTGCCTCACCTAACATCCGCTCTGCCTCCGCGATCTGCTTCTCGAGCTCCGGGGCCTCGAGTTTTTTGTTGACGGTGGCGTCTAGCTCTCTAGATTCTGCGGAAGATGCCCTCTTCGCGACTTTCCGAGCCTTAAACGACGCCACCAAGTCGATAGCAATAGGCATGAACTCCTCATAACTTATGGTACCGTCGTTATCTTCATCGGCCTCCTGCATGAGGAGTTGCAATTCGGCTCTGTTTAACCCTAGGTCGGCCTCCTCCATCAAACCAAAAAACTCCTCATGAGATAACTCGCCACTGTCGTCCTCGTCGGCCTCCTTGAACATCTTTGCCAGCATCTCCGCCATGGCGCGCGCGTCGATGTCGTGCGACTCGACCATCTTCGCGCCGCCGTACTTCACGGTCCAATCACTAATACAGCGAGCTTGCTCCGTGATGATGTCGCCCGACGTCGATTTCATTTTTACTTCTACCTCAGTTAAAATAGTAAACGGCTCGGCCGCCCATACCTCCGTGGTACAGGGCACCTCGCCCACAGAGTCCACGACAAAGGTCTGGCGCTGCTGGTGCATCAATTTAGCATCCGGTAAATCGATATGGATCTCTTCTTCTTTTTCCTCCATTAATTTTAACAGAGGTATCTCGTCCGGTACAAATTTCTTCTTGGTCGGAGACTTCTTCTTCTTCTTCTTCGGCGAGGGTCTAGGTGGCGATTTCTGGGGGCTTTCGAGGGGTGGGAGTAAGTTCTTCTGCAAGGCAGCAGTGGACGTTCGGTCCGTCACCGACGCTCGGCGCATCGCGTCCGTGTCGGGCAGGTTCATATCCGTATCGAGGGATCGGTCGAAGCCGCCGCCGCCCTCGCCGAACGTTTCGAACTGCGCTCGTTGGTCGGTCTTGGGCGCTTTCAGTAAGTGGCCAGCCGTGTAATCCGTTTGCCTTAGCCATAAAACTTTTTCTTCCCGTACCCTAGCTTTCGCTAGCTTCCTCGTACTAATAGTAGGCTTCAGCAGCTTGAGTTTCTGGAGTTGTTTGTCGTTAGCTCTTGATATTTGAGTGTTCCTAATCCCGCGCATGCGCTCGCGCATCCTCGTTCTAGTTTGAGACGGCCCCTGCGCCCGTAAAGCCTCCTGCCTCGCTAGTCTTCGACGCACGGGCTCGTCCTGGATCGCTGATAATTTCGCCAAAAGAGATTGATTTGCCTTGGCGATTTTCTGCGTCTCGAACTGGGCCCAGAAATTTTTGGAGATCTTCCCCTCCAAAAACTCGGGCTTGTAGGGCTCATCTGAGAAGTCGATGGAGCCCTGGATGGAGTCGACTCGGCTTCTATGCGTCTTGTAGGTAGCTTTACTTGTTTCCGCTGTTACTAATCTCGAACCATACGCGGGCTCGGCGTTGACTCGTGTGATGCTCGGTTGTTTCCTCGCTACGCTCGAGTTCTCGAAGGGCAGCTCCTGCCTCGTACTAAACGACTTCTGGTCGAGGGACATCTTGCTAGCTGCGTGCTGCGCGGTGCTGCACTGTTCCTGTTCTACAAGCTCAGCGCTGCTGAAAGAAGGCAGCCCCCCAAAGCGAGGCAGCCGCTTTCGATAAATGTAGTCGTTGGCAGCCCCGGGTGCTGCGAACGCGGAGTGCCAGCCCCAATTTGCGGCGGAGAGCCCCGCGTTGGCAAAGTTGATTTTAGCCTAAGTAGGATTACATGCTACATAGAACGCCGCCCATTGACCTCCCATGCGTGCTGTGTATGCCCGGCCATTGCCACGGATAGCCTACGGGCGCCGCCGCAGGCCTGTCGCAAGATCCATGACTGCGACGCCACGCGAGCCTGGAGCTCCTAGGTCGAGCCTGAAGAGTAGACCTGAAGAGAACCACGACTTAGAACCACGACTCATATAATAAACAAGTTTAGGCCATCATAAAAACAACAACGAACAGACACTAGGGGTTGGGCGCGTTGTGGCGGTACAGCTTCTTCGAGCCGCTGTTCTTGCCCGAGAGCGTCCGCGCGAGGAGGTGGTGGAGGTACAGCGCCGCGCGCGGCGATTCTGTATCGAGCTCCCGGACGGCGTCGTGCGGCAGGCGTAATATGGTCGACGCCGTCGACGCGACCAAGGTGTCGGACCGCGGCCCGTCGTCCCCCTTCCCATAGAACTCGCCGACGCCGACGGCGTTGCCCCGTCCCAATTTTCTCACGCACCGCTGCGGGTTGCCGCTCATGAGGCGCAACCGGCCCACGCAGACGAGGTAAAATGCCGCGTCGCGCGGGTCGCCTTTGCTATATACGATTTCGCCCGCATGATAACGCCGCGAGCCCACGCTCGGCGCCAACGCCGCCACGACGACCGGTATCGACGCGTCGCCGTGCGCTTCGTCGGCGTCGTTCGCGCGGAGCCAGTCCTGTAACAAAATATGAGGAGGCGCGCCCGGCCCGACCTTCGGCGAGGTCATCGACGACTGCGAGCTGTCGCCCGACGCGGCCCGGAAGAGGTCCGAGCGGACGTCTGCGTCGAGGACGGCGTCTTCGCAGCTCTCCAGCGCGTCGTCGGCCGTGTCGAAGAACGTGGCCGACGGTAAGGACGCCACGAGCAAGTCTAAAGCGGGCGCAACGCACAGCCGGAACCCGAGCGCGTCGCCGAGCGACGCGAGTCGCTGGAACGTCTCCACCGCGGTTAGGTCGAGCGCTCGTGTTTGACAGTCCTCCAGATCGACCACAAGATGTTCTAAAGGTCGCGCCACTGGGTCGTCGAGGCGTTGCGTGGCGGCGGAGAGCACCTCAGGCGCGCTGCCAAAGAAAACGTGACCGCGCAATCTCAACACTCGGATCGCGTCGCCCAGCGCATCTAAGCGCCGCTGCGCTCTAGATGAACGTTCCACCGCCGACCGCGCGTCGACGCCAGACAAAGTGGCAGCAACTACACTTTCTCGCGCGAGCCGCGACGCCGTGCCCGCGAGGCACAGCACGACGCCGACCGCGACCGCTTCTAGTAGTGATGCAGCTATCGCCGTGGCCACCACTGCAAAAACAGCTAAAACATCGACGTCGGTCCAGACCACGCCTCGACTGATCTGTCCCACCAAGTAAGTGTCGACGTAGTCCCATCCTAAGTCCAAGAGCAGCGCCCCGCAGGCGAAGCGCGGCACATGTCTTAAAAAAGCATATCCCAGGGCCCAGCACAGTAAACATAAAAGAGGCAGGCACAGGCCGACGCCTCGTCTAGACGCGCCGACCTGCTCCGCTAATTTTAATGAAGAGAACGAGTAGGCCACGCCCTGCACGCCGAGCAATCCCAGGCACACGTTACTGAAGCCGACCATGGCCACCTCGGCGTCGGCGCAGATGGCCTCGTTGGGAAAGAGCGCGGGGAAGGCTCCGGTTTTGAGGCCAATCTTGATCGCGCCGAGCGTGACCGCGGCCAGGATCACGCCCCGGCACTGGAAGACTACCTGCCATTGGACGTGCGTCGCGAAGGCCGCGAGGCCTTGGATAAAACGGTGCGAGAGGTGCTTGAGCGACGCACGTCTCATCAGTAAAACGCAGAAGGGCGCCTCGGTAACAGCAGCACCTATTTCAGCATCATCATCCACATTTTCGACCTGGATCGGTCCACCTAAAGCATTTATGTCCAATAGGGGCGCCCAGCCGCGCGCCGTGGCCAGCATGGCCGGGTCCCAATCAAATAACCCGCCGGCCTCGGCCGCCTCGGATGCGTCAACATCATAAATAAGAATACCGAGGTACATGGCCACGGACGAGACGAGGACGACGGCCACGGGCGGGAGCCAACTCGGCACGCGGCCGCTCCGCCTTGCTAATCTCATGAACAGGGCCAGCACCAAAGCACAGGACAGCCACAGTATCCCGAGCTCGTGCGAGACCCGGAAGCCCGGGGCTGCTGCCACTCTCGCCCCAGACTTGCACAACGACACGCCGATCGAGGCGAGCATGCCGCTGATGACGGGGTACGGCATGAAATTCACGACGCGCGTCAGCTTGAACGCGCCCAAGGCCCACAGGACTCCCCCACAAAGCAAGAAGATCAGCGAAGAGGCAGCAACCCACGTCGCGACGAAGTCGCGCCGCGTGTCCGCCGGCACCGCCGCGTAGGACAGCGCGCCGTCTTCTTCAAAGGACCACACCTCAAACGTGTGTTTTTTCGTCGGCGCGATGTTCTTCCAGCACTGGTCCGCGAGCTGCGCGAGGAGCGGCGCGAAGCCCACGTCCGTCGACGCGATGCACCACGGGACCTGGCTTCGTAAAGCGAAGACGACACCTGTCAAAGCGGTTCCTAGTAACGCGCCGTCGACGCCGACGAAAACCAACCGTGGATCGAGCTTGCCGAAGATGGCTTGCGCCGTCGACGCATATATAACACAAGTCACGACAAAGGCAACACAAGTAGCCATGACGTCGGTCCGGAACTGCGGGTAGTCGAACGACGGCGCGGCGCGGCTGCGTCGAGGCGGACTGCGCGCCTCGACGTCGTCGTGGGCCAGCATGGGCGGCGGAGAGACTTCGGCCCTGCCGCTCCGCAGGAACTCGAGCCTCAGATACGCCGAGAGGGCTTGCTTGTGGCCCGGGCGCTTGGCCAGCGCGCCGTAGCTCGGGCCGGCCCTGATGTTCGCCTCGGACGACGACCTTCTTGGACCCCGCGGCGATTGGAGGAGCACGGCGGCGAGCGGATCGATGAGGTCGCCGTGGCCGACGCTGCGCAGGTGCTGGCGCATCGTCGCGATCGTCGGCGTCGGCGGCTGCTGGGGCCGTGGCCGTGCCTCGGTGCCGCCGGAGAAGGTGTTGGAGCGCGGCCGCGTCGTTGGCGGCGGCGGCGGCGGTGGCGGAGAGTCCATCGCTTCTGACAGCTTCGGTTTACGCTTCGGTTTACGCGCAGAAGAAGCAGCGGAGAGCTGCTCTCCGGCCTCTGCCCTCTGACGGCTCTTCTCGCTGGCTAAAAGTTGGCGCGTCGCTGCAGCGTGAGGGCTGAGGACCAGACGCAGCGCCAACGCGGTGCTGATGGCAGCAATGTGTGCCACACTGAGCAGCTGAGCCAAAAGTGAGTCGAGACGGTTCGGGTTTTCCGAAACGAGGCGACGAAAGGCCTAGCTAGACACGTGCCCCGAGGGCCAGGCGAGCGCAATGACTGCTCGGAGGCTGGATCTGGGACTTCGCGTTTTACCCCCTGCAGCGGCGCAGCGGCCGTGCTATTTGTCTAGCCGACGAGAAGGACCCACTGACTGAGGAAGCAGCACCAGGAGTCGGTCTGCGATGGCTTCGCAAGGAGCCACACTTCAGAACTACAACAACGAGCTCGTTAAATGTGCGCTGCTGTGTCTATGAGGAAACATGCCGGTAAAAGGTTGCGACGCGCCGGCGGGACGGGCCGCGCTCCTGACCATCCTGCGCCGCCGGGCCGCGGCGCCGCAGCGGTACGCGCGTCGCGACTAGCCGTCCGTTCGCGCGCGGCCGCCGCCGCCGTTACGTCGGCGGCGAAAGGCTGCCAAGCGAACAACGCGGCGCGCGTCGAGGCGACACGCCGCGCCGCCGCTGCCGCGACACACACACACACACACACACACACACACACGAGTGGAAAACGGGCGGCCCACCGCCCCCGAACGCGCAGGCATCGAGGACCTCCGGGAAAAGCGCGAGGCCGTGAACACGGCCATCCTCAAGGAGGAGGAGGAGAAGGCGAAGATCCAGAAGGACCTGTCCATCCTCACCGATAGGCTCAGCAAAATCAACGAGGCGCTCGCGCGACGAGTGATGGCGCGGAACGAGTACGACAAGACGATCCAGGAGACGGAGGCGGCCTACATGAAGATCCTCGAGTCGTCGCAGACGCTGCTGCACGTGCTGAAGCGGGAGACGGTGAACCTGACGAAGAAGAAGCAGTACTCGTCCTAGCTTTTTTTCCCGTCCCGCTCTGATAAAATACACGTTCCAAAAAACACACGGACTGCGTCTTCTCTTAGGCTGTTCCTAGGCAGCCGTCGAGTTGCGCGTCGACAGCGTAACGCACGCGTTTGATAGATCGCGCGGGTTTCTCGTGGCTTGATCGAGCGTTTTTGGGCTTGTAAACACGCCGCTTGCATACGTTTTGCATCTGCAAGAAGCTGACAGTGTATAGTGAGCAGCGGTGCGTCAGCTGAGGGTCCATCCTGCTGCCTAGGAGCCGTATACTGCGGAGCGAGCTAAGGGAGCCAGCAGAAGCGAGCTAAGAGAGCCAGCAGAAACGATGGCACGCATGCATGTGATGGCGCTCTGCGCCACGGCGGCGGCGCTGCGGCCCACCGCGCGCCGAACTGCTTTGCGGATAGGTGCCGCCAACCTACTCACGATCGCGGCGCCCGCTCTCGCGGACGACGCCCCGATCGACATGGACAAGATCCGAGCCCTGGCCGCGAAGAAGGGCTCCATGGACATGAGTCTACCAGGGCTGGGCAAGGACCCCGCGAAGGACAAAGCTTTGGTGGATGTCGTATTAGGCGCGAACGGCGCCGTCGTGCGATTGGACCCGGACGAGGTGAGGGAGATGGAGCGCATCGGCTTCCTCGTGAAGGACTCGTTCCGGGGGAAGGCCCCGGATTTTTGGAGTCTGAGGGATTTCCAGCCGCGAAACTGGTTCTCTGAGCCGGTCGACCGGTTCTACGGCATGTCGGTGGCGGGCTTCACGGCGCCGGCTTCGGACCGGTCTGCCGCCAACGAGCAGTACGCCGCGTCCCTGCGTCGGAGCGTCGCGGAGAAGGTCGCCGCCGTCGCCTCGCAACCTTCACCGGACAACTGGGAGCCACCAGTGAAAGACGACGGCAAGTACTGCGGCTACGGCGACTACCGCTCTTTATGTTCCGAGAAGACGAAGGGCCAGAAGTTCATCGACTCGTACCTCAATCCCACTCCCAAAAACGCGCAACCACCGGTCAAACTGCAGGTCGAGAATCCCATCGAGAAGTTCTCGAAGGGCTTCTCGTCTGGTGAATCAAAAATGCCGTCCTTGCCCCGGCTGCAGATCATGTCGGAGTAAGGAGCTGATATATATCGCCGGTTTTTTGCTATCGTCGGCTGTTTCTACGTGCTTGCTTCGGGGATGGAGCGCTCAGGTGCGGCGCGTCGATGGCGTGCTGCCCTCCGAAGTCCTATCCGCGAAATGCCATGTGGCTTGGACCCGTTCGGGGCGCCTGGTTTTTAGCAAGTTAGGTACTTATACCATACTTGTACTGTACCTCGTGGCGCTCGTCCAGATTGCGGCCATTGCACTCTTAGCGGCGCCTAAGACGCGCGTCCGCGCGGCGCGGGTCTGTTCCTGGACTGCTTCGAAGCTGTGCAAAAGAGTCGCCATCGATGCGCCACGCGTGAGGCTGTAAAGTGCACACAAGCATGGCCTCAAAAAAGGAGCTCTCCGCGGACGCGCCGGCGTTCGCGCCAGCCTCGACGCCTCCAAACAACAACGAGACGATCCCTGTGAACAACGACGAGACGATCGCCGTCCCGCAAGCACCCGTCGAGGACCAGCGCGCCGTCGTCGCGGACAAGCTGCGGCGCCTGCAGCACGCGCAGCGCGCGCAGCTTAAGGCCATGCTGCCGAAGCTGCCCGAGGGCCCGGCGAAGCTCCAGCTCAAGAAGAAGATCTGGGCGATCGAGAAGGAGCTCTTCCCGAAAGAAGCCGCAGCGCCGCCGCCGCGGCGCGCGATCGAGGCCGTGGCCGCCGAGGCGCTGCCCGCGCCGAGCTCGCGCGCGACGGCGCTCCTGGGCAAGTACAGCGCCACGGCGGCCGCGCGGCGCGCGTCGTCCGACGTCGACATCGTCGTGCCCGCGCGGCGCGTACAAACAGAGCCGCCCGCGAGTGCCGGCACTGTAAAAGCGTCGGCGTCCGACATCCTGAAGCGCTACTCGTCGTCGGCGGCGGCCAAGCGGCAAGACGAGGCGCCACAGTACGCGGCGCACGGCTACTGCGTGCTCAAGGGCTGGCTCGCCGCCGATGCTGTGGAAGCGCTGCGCGATGATTTGAAGAGCAGCCGGCGGGCGCACGGCCTCGACGACGCCGCGCTCGAGGCGAGGGACCTGAACGTCGACTTTATTGGATTATCTGTCAAGGACCGGCTCGAGGCGGAGAGCACGGCCCGCACCGAGGCGTGGGCCTACCGGACATTGAGGAGGGCCGCGACGTCTAGAGAAGACGGCTTCGTGGCCGAACGCTGTGTTTTAGGAGCGCTCGCGGCGGCCGCGCAGCAGGCAGCTGGCTTCCGACGCCCGCATCTACTGTCGGAGGTCTTCGTCGTGAAGCCCGCTCTTAGTAAAACGAGTTTTGATTGGCACCGCGACGACGCCAAGCAATTGGAGAAGGTTGGGGGTATTGAGTCTACCGAGGCCTTCTGCTCGACCTGGGCGCCGCTCGATGACTGCACCGCCGCTTCAGGGACCTTGGAGCTCAAATCTAAAAAAACGGATTCATCAGAAGTGATCGAGTGCAAACCGGGCGACGTCGTCGTCTTCGCCAAGGACGCCTGGCACCGTAGTTCTGCGAATGCCTCCGATGGCGACCGTTCGGTGCACTACGCCCAGTTCTCTCCGACACCGGTGCTACTTGATGCGAGGCCGCTCTGGTTCGCGGTGCCTTGTGAGCCCACAAGAGAATCGGTCGACGAGACGCGGAGCAGAGCCGACGCGGCGACACTCATGCCGCGCGTCGTGCGCAACGCTCTCTCAAAACCGTGGGCGCTGCCTGATGACGCGCTTTCCATAAAGTGCACGGTGTTCCGGTCGCCGCAAGGAAAATTCTGCCTCGACGGCACGCGGCACCCCGATGCCTTATTGACGCAGTCCATGGCGTCCCCCGGAGTCATTGGAGACGTCCTCTCGTCGGAGGTGGCGGCCTACGCCGTCCTCGACGACCTCGGTGATGGTAAGGCGCTCGCGCTGCCGGCGTGCCCCCTGGCGGATTTGAGTGGTACTAGACCGCCGCAGTTCTTTATTGCGCACGGGAACTGTGCGACGCAATTACATCGCGACGCCTTCGCGAACTGCTACGTGTGTTTGCACGGCGCGCGGACGTGGACCATCGCGCACGCGGCCCACGGTTATCTGGAGCGGGCGCCGGGCGCCGTCTCGGGCGACGACGACGGCCGCGTCCGGAAGGTTTCCGTGACGCTGCGCGCCGGCGACGCGCTCGTGCTGCCGCGGAACTGGTGGCACGCCGTCGCGGCGGCCGACGGCGCGGGGGGCTACTCGGCGGCGGCGAACTTCTACTTCGACGAGGTCGAGGGAGAAGAGCCGGTGGCGAAGCGACGTAAATTGTGAGTTGTTAAAAATTCGGCTAGCGGCAGTAAGACACTAGGTTTGTAAGTCGAGTTTGCGCGCTTGCTCGTGATTGCGCTCGACGTGCGCAAACTTGCAACGTTGTGCGTCTGCCCGCGTCTATACTCCCCCTTCAATCGATATCAGGCGAGCCGCGCTCTCAGAAGG
>Ga0209404_10001325_pt1 | contig 16891 bp, 10 predicted proteins | sample TroAtlMetagenome_2_FD_187447 | JGI IMG/M metagenome (GOLD analysis project Ga0209404, IMG submission 187447) | Marine eukaryotic phytoplankton communities from Atlantic Ocean - Tropical Atlantic ANT8 Metagenome (SPAdes) (version 2) | ecosystem: Environmental > Aquatic > Marine > Oceanic...
GTGACAACATTGAGTCTGCAACATTTACAGTTGTGGAAGAGACAGTAGTAGTTGTGCCTGATACTGTTAAATTTCCAGAAATTGTTACGTTAGTAGGAAGTCCAATATTAATCTTATTATTAGATACTGTAGTTTCAATCTCATTAGCAGTACCTTCAAAAGTTAAGGTATCTGTGCCAACCGCAACCGTATCATTTGAGCCACTATCAGCAGCTATTGTTAAAGTACTAGCTTGAGCTATCCAGCTAAGGACGCCTGAACCATTAGTGGATAATACATAACCATTAGTAACCGACGCAGGAAGAGTATAAGTTAAATCAGATCCAACTGTTGCAGGCGCTTTTAAAGCTACATAATTTGTACCGTTAGCAGTCGCTTCAAAAAGTTGTACTTCACCTTGAGCCTTTAGTTTAATTTGATCAATATACGAATTAGCATCTGTAATTATTGCACTACTAGCAGTAAGATTTCCTGCTGTGTGGTCAAGCATGTCCATGAAATGCTTGCCACCGATAATTTCTGGAGTGTTTCCACCGCCACTTTCGTTACCGATTGCGAGCCTTTTACCATACGTACCATTGTCCCCATAGGCATAAAATAGCTCACCTTGGGCAACACTGGTAGGCTTACCAGTACCCGTAGTTCTTTTAATCTGAATTGTTTGAGCCATTTATAAAACTCCGAATATCCTAATAGGATCCTGCGTCTATTGTATCAGAATCGCCTGCAGCTGCGCCCACTATTATGGGAACCCACTGAAATGTGCCTGAACTTGTTTCTCTATAGACTTTAAATTGATCGTCATCGGTATCATACCAAGTGTCTCCTTCAGAAATATAACTTCCTGTAGGAGTGGATGCACCTCTAAAATCTTGATCTGCTAATTCTTTTAATGCATCTCTTAAATTAGTAGTTGTAATTGTTCCATAAGGTACAACGGTAACATTTGCCGCTGTTATTTGCCCAGGAACTTCAAATGGTACTGCTAATGTATAAGCTTGTAATTCTGTAACATCATCAGTAATATCAACCGTTGTTGATGTTCCAGTAACACTAACTTCTGTAACACTTTCAGTCACTGATATTGTTGTTTGTGTACTCAACGGGTCACCTCAGGTGTGATAGTAACATCTCCTTGCATAATACGTTTAACAATAGAATTATTTGCTGTATAGATTTCTAAATCATATACGTACTGTCCAGCAGCAATACCCGAACTTGTAGCAGCAGGTAATTGCATTTTTAGAGCTCCATTAGACGCATTAGTAACAGTAACCGTAAATGATGCAGATACAGAACTTGCAGTAACTGATGTACGCAGCTGTGCTCGACCTGAGTAATTAGCCAAGTTTAAAGCTGATCCTCCTTCCTTAATAACCAAGTCCAACGCAAAGTCGGAGCCTTGGTCGATTACCAAGTTATATGTTCCTGCGCTCATGTATATTTCTCCATGCTGAAATTATATCTCAAAGGACATAAATAGTCAAGTTTTATTTTTTAGGTGGTTAGTATTAACTCATATTACCAAGTATGACACGATTAACTCCGGCTGTTTCACTAGTTGTATCACGAATTACAATTCTCTTATTTTGAGAGTCTAAAGTAATATTTGCATTTGGCCAATCAGTGGCTGCACTAATCGTACCATACCCACCACCCATAATCCTATACCCTTTAATACGCCAGCCATCTACAGTACTACCTATATATCCACTCGTTGCTTCTAGTACGCCTTTAAATTTGGCTCCTGATCCATCAATATAAAAATGCGGGGAACGTAAACGTCCCTTATCAAGATCTATATGCAGTCCTGCACTAGATACATTTCCATCGGCATCTGTTCCATAACTGGCGGTGCCTGTAGAAATTGCACTTATCTTTCCTGTAGTAATATTGCCACCATGAATGGTAGTATTTGTATCCGTTTCTAAAGCAGTAAATGTTACTAATCCTGTAAACTTCACACCCTTTGCAGGAGTTGTAAAGGTAACCGATCCTGTTGTCTGTACTACATTATTTGTAACAGTTTGCTCAGTAGTATAGTAGGAATAGTAATAAATATCAGTAGTATTAGACGCATCAAAAGTTGGAGGAGAAGTACTCCAATTATTAGTTAATCCTGTAAAAGCCCCTGTACTAAAATTAAAATTAGTAGCAGAAGGTGTACTAGGAGCATTAGATTCCGTTACAGCTATCTGATAATATACGAAACCACTCAACATTTTAGGCGCATTAGTTCCTTGTGCTGTGCTATCTGATCCTGCTTTGACTTTGTATAATGATTGCCTCTCATTAAAAGTAAAGCTCTTACCTGCCGCATTTTTATAGAGTATAGTAATAGTAATTGTTTCAGTATCGTTCATCTGCGTACTACCACCAGTACCATAACTATGGTCATTTAAAGTATAAACGGTGCTAGTATTACTATTTCCTCCATAGCTCCAATTAGAAGCATTAGTGGAGGCTACTCCTGTAACTATCCAAGTATTATTTGGCATAGTGGAATAGTTGGCATGATAATTTTTCTGTACGCCATCAGCAAAAAATTCAACGGTAGTTCCACTGCCAGAATAACTAGATACCTGACCGGCATTATTGGCACTAACTCCATGATTGGGGTTACCTAAAGATAGCCACATGCCCTCGCTTCCTGCAACAAATGAGTGTAAGGTTGCTTGGTCTTCCGCAGTAATAGTATTATCTTCAGGCCAGTTACCGTCATCTCGTCCCTGTCCAGCTGCAGGTTTTTCTGCTACTTCTACCGTTACTACCTCGTGGGTTGTTCCTGTAGTAACAGTAGTAGGTATCGTATAATCCACAGAAAGAGTCCCTTCATCAGCCCAATAATAACTACCACTGCCGCTAGAGTACGGGGTTCCCGTTAAATATGTACTACCACGCTTAATCCTAATTAAAGGAGTTGTAAAGTTTCTAGGAGTTGCAGTAATACGTATCTTCCCGCTAGTGGGGCCTGCTGTAAACGAAGGATTTGCCCCATTAGCATCATAACTTATACTCCAATCTGAAGAAGATAAATCTACGGTTGTACCACTATCGCCGGCAGCACCTCCTAAAGCTTTTGTTAGAGTTTGAACTGTAGTTTTTTCCCAAATTACATAGGGAGGATTGGCTTTAGCTTTCCTAGATTTTACTCTTATTGTATAAGTAATAGCTTCAGTATTATCAGTATTAGAAGTAGCCGTATGATCGCCAATAGTAACTATATTATTATTTACCGCAATAGGACCTCCTAAAGTAACATCACTACCAGTAACCGTTATGGCGGAGATATACCAGGAACCCACAGCCATAGCTGCTTCATCTCCTGATGCTAATCCTGTGGTAGCATTCGTTTTACCAGCGTAAGTGGCTATTAGGTCTCCTCTGAATACTTCTATTGTAGTTCCTGACCCTGCTATTGTTCCGGTGAAGGTTCCGTCGGCAGGTGTTAGGTAAGAATGTGAATGATTAGGCTGAGAAATTGTAACTCCATATATACCCTCTCCCGCTAATCCAACTATAGATGTGGTATCAATAGCGACGTTTCCAGTCGGAGCGCTAGGAGCACTCCACCCTGACGGCTTCTCTCCAACCTCTACTTTATATACTCTGGGCCAGTCCGCTTTAGCATGTACTGGAGGAATAGCTTCTCTAGTTTGCAAAGTACCTGCACCCGTATCTGTCCAATCTGCGTCGTCTAGAAAAGTCCAAGTACTGGTATCGCTCCAGTCTTGCAGTACGACGTCAGAGCCGGGTCCTGTACGAGTAAACTTATATATAGCATCAGTAAAGTTATGTGCGGTTGCAGTAAGTACTATATCACCATTAGTACTATTATATACGGGATTTGCGAAATCTTCATCATATATAACACTATTATCGTCTGCAGTGATAGAAACTGTCTTGCCGTCTACACCTATAGATCCATCTTGTACTTTTACAATTTTAAAATTTTTGGTTTTACTTTCGCTCTGATCAGTGGATTCTCTAACGGTTACCGAGAAATCTAATGATGAGCCATTATCGTATCCGATTCCTGAAGTTCCATCATGTAGTTTCCATGTAAGGGTTTGCCCCGTTACATCATTAGGAGCAGATAGTCCTGAAGTATCGTCATTAACATAAGTACTTTGAGCACTTTCACTAGTTTGACTAAAGCCTGCCCCTGTAATTATAAACTCTGGGTCATCGTAGGCTAACGCATCCGATGTGATAGTAAGGGCGGCTTCGTTCTGAAGCACGGAAGAAGAATTATAGTTAAGAAATGAGATATTTGGATCAACAATTAGTGCTCTAAGCCCTTCTAAAGTTTGATCCTCAATCCACCTAACAGAAATATGAGTATAGTTACTACCACTACGATTAATACGGGCGATTACTGCGTCCGTCGCATAGTCAGGCCTTAAAGCGTTTCTAGCTATTGCTTTAGACTCATCTACACTTGTAAGGTCCGATGACGTTGTATTTAATTGAACATTTGTATAAAGAACATCATCACTTTCTATGAATGCTACTCTACCCCCATAGTAAGTATTTGATGCAGTTTTTACTCGTATAAGGTCGCCTATTTGAAATCGAGTAGTAAACGCTGTTGTTCCGTCAGATTTTTCTACTTTATTACTATACTTATGTAATTTAACTCTCGCATCTGCACTATTTGTACAGTCTGTCCAAACATTTTCAGAATTACTAGCAAACTGATCATATTCTTGCCAATATTTAAGGGTGGTATTTTGGCATTTAAATATAGTATGTGTTACTAATTTAAAATAATCAGTAGTATCATCAGCATCAAAATAAATAAAAGCAGCACTAATTTCTTTCCCATTAGTAGCCATAGAAGTAACATCTTGTTGATACGTAGTGATAGTACTTTGATTCGCATTATTAACTGTAATTTCAGGATCGCCAGGTGACTGTAATGCCCAGTCTTTAGTAAGTAGGCTCCATGTTGTTCCCGCCGAGGTACTATCATTTTTAGCCTTGGAACCTTTAGTATTTGCTCTAATACCACTAGGAACTCCCTCTTTAGTTCTATTACACGATACTTTATATTTATCAACAATATTTACAGATCCCCACTTGATTTTTGAACGCTTGTGGGTTATAGCTGAGAATGTTTGCACACCAAAATTATATACACCATTTGGAATTTTTAAAACTCGGTGAGACTTTAGCTGAGGATTCTTAATGGGAATTAAATCAGTACCATCAGGTAGGGGCGGGTCTACATGAATTGCATATCCAGAAACACTCTCGTACAAGGTTCCATCGGAGTTTCTAGGAGTATCCCATTGTATCACTATCTCTTCTAATTGTGATCTCCAGTCTGCATCATTAAGTAAATATATGGCACCAGGTGCTGGAACAAAATCTGCTTCTGGAGGATTTACAGGGTCTTGAGTTCCTAAAATAAAATCTTTATCTACTGCATCATATTTTGAATTATAAAACTCAACAGCAGAAATATCCCAGTTCTTATCCTTATCCTCTTTTAGTCCTAAAATCTTGAATTCTTTATACGAAGGTGTAGTATTAGCCCCATTAGAGATCTCACGAATAGACCATATTGTATGATCTGGAATAGTACCAGAGTATGCACTATTAATTGCTATCTGTGTTACCCCATTCACAACAGAAACATCAGTAGAATCAAAATCTTTTGTTTCAACTGTTGTAGAATTTTGAAACTGTAGAACAACTAACTTACCATTATCATCTTCAACATTAAGAATATTTTTCTCAATTTGTTCGTCCGAATCAGATCCGCCCATTAATACAGTAGAAGTTCCATTAATTTTAGCAAAAGATACCTCATCACCTCTATTATAAGTATAAACGGTACCTCCATGAGTTACTACAATAGGGGCATCCTGCGCTGATATAATCTTACGTACAAGTACTAGTAAAGCTAATTTATAAGAAAAGCCATTTGCTGTTGTTCCAAACTCGTATTGGCGTGTTCTTCCTCCATCTATTTGAGCCTTGTCTGATATGGTTGCAATATCTTTATCTAAAGTTATTGCCGAATTTGTAGAATTAGTTATTCTTCCGCTGAAAGCGATGCCGGTCTCATTAACATCTTGTATATTTACAACGTCTCCGGGACGTAAAAAGGAAGCATTAATTGACGTTTTAAATTTAGCAACTTCTGTCTGATTTATTGCAGTCCAAGCTTTCCACCTACCGAATCGTAATGCCTGGCCTTCTGAAGTGCATCCAAATGCAACTGCTTTTTTATTTATTATTCTTTTAGTTTCTATTATATTTTTCTTATCTTCTACAACTAGAGGTTCTTGTTTATAGCCCGCCGCAGGATTGTTCCAAATAACCGTATATTGATTAGTTCTGGTTTTACTTCCTGTGGATTCTGAGTTTAAGCTATCCTCTATCATATTATCAATAGAGAAGTTATAAATAGGCGTTGCTGGCATATCAGGAATAGTAGTTAGTTGACCGTCTAGCCAATATACCATGCCTCTAAATATAGTGGCCATGTCCTTTAATACTTTATAAGCCTCGGTAGCTTTAGTCAAATATAAATTTGTAGTAAACCTAGGCTCCACCCCTCCGTCTACAGTAGGTACTTCTTCATCACAATACTTTGCAATTCTATATAATTGATACGAATTTATATCCTGAGCTTCCAACCATTTTCCTAAGCCATATCTATTATTAGTCAATATATCGTAAAATACCCACGCAGGATTATCAGTATAATAAGTACCGAGGTCTAGGCCACTGGTATTGGAAGTCCCTTCATTACTAAACTCTCCATTCCATATACCGGTATATACGGCTTTACCCGTTTCAGATAAATGTCTAGGAGTATAATTTCCAGGTATTGCTACTTTTAAGCCGCGAACATGGTATGCCCGTTTAGGTGGGGAGGCAAAACTTTTAGAGCTGAAATTAACAGAAGCCATAGCGGAATATGGATAAGATAACTTTTCCTTAATCGTAGCAATAACTTGGTTAATTTTCACACCATCAATTACGGATACTATCTTCGGGTCATTAGAAGAAACTGATTTTAGGAAATCACCTACTCTAACGAGTTTACCAGGACTCTCTAATGATTGCCCATTTGGAGTTAGACGAACAATGTGTAGTTGTAAATCGCTCAGTATTAGGTGTGTACTAACATCTATAGTTACAATATAACTAACTGCTGTTTTTTTCCTTCCGTATCCAATGATATGGTAATTGAATTCTCCGGCTGATATATCCGTCCAATCTGTAGCATTCGTTCCTCCGGTTTGTGAAGCCTTTAAAGCGATATGGAATGCGGCTCCAGAAAAAGTTTCTGAACCATCGTCCATGGCGGCAAAATGACCTCCTGGAAATTCAAAATGGATTGTTATTTCATCAATTTCGTTAATTTGTGCGCCGGAAAAAGATTCACTAAAAGTAATTGTTGTATGTGCTGCGCCTGCCTCTTTAAGAGCGTCTAATTGAGTCGCGGTGGGATAGCCGGCAGAATAAGTATTCGGAATAGTATTAGTGCTATTAAAATTGGCTGCTTGGGCTTGAGTTAAAGTTACAGGAAAAGAGCCCGTTCCGGTTCCTGCTAGTTGTACTATAGGCTTTTGCTCAAGACTTCCTATTCTGAATTCAAAACTGGAACCAGGGTATTTTTTAGTGCTTTCGGGAGTGCCTCCAGCATGTTGTGTAGTTGTACTTTTGGTATCTACGGACTCACTTAAAAAATATGTTTTATTAGTAACAGTTCCTGCGTCTTTGGTCCACTTTGGAATATAAATTACTTTATTACCACCACTATCTTCTTTAACGTCTGCGACTGCGAAATAATCAAGGTAGAAATCTATAGTTACTTCATTTGAGCCACCTGCCCAAATATCTTTTTCCATCTGCGAGTTCCTATAGGGTCTATGTAACTTAATATAAGCAGCACCAGTAGTTATATTACTGCCTCCATTAATCTGAGTAAATCCAATATCGTTGTATAAAAGATAGAGAGAGCCTTCCAATGTTTCACCTGAGGAGGAAACTAATCTAACTACAGGCTTTAAGTTGTATTTAGTCTCATTATGTTTGTTAAGGTCAGTTATTCGCCAAGCATCTTTAAAAAACCCTTGCATACTGCCATCCCAGGCTATAATCTGTGCGTAACCCGGGTTTAGCTGCTGTCCCCGCTTAACGAAGCCCTTAAACTTATCAAGTCTAACTTTATGGTGGAATAGACTCTCTACCTTTAGCCAGCTAAAAATCTCGGCATCTTCTGATGTTACGTCTCTATTTGATAAATAAGTGGTGGTTCCTCCTTTATCTTTAAGAGTAGCAGTTGCCGGGCCATCTGAAGTGATGTTAGGAATAGAGATTAAAAGTTCAGTATCATCAACAACTTCATCTGTGGCACTCTCAGGTGTAGAACTACTAATAGATGCAGTATTAGTATTGGATAACTGATCGCCTGCTAAATAAATAGAGGCTTCTCCATTAACTAAACCCTCTATCGGCCCTTCTGATATAAGATCCGTAATAGAGACTTCTTGAACATTAGAACCAGATAATGCTAGAGACTCTGGATCTTGAGAATATCCTAGGTTTGATAGATCTAGTCCATTTAAATTCGGCATTATTGTACGCTCTCATAGTCGCTAGGACTTCTATTATAATTCCCATTACCATCGCCTGTTACTACTATTCCGCCTGCGGAATGTTGTCTATTACTTGCCCTACTAGAAGTATTTTCTAAATTAAAAGTGATTGGCTGACCAGGCACCCGTAATTCTCCATAAAGTAGAGGAACTGGAAATCCTTCTGGAAGAACTTGTTCTGATCCTTGAAAAATATACGATTCATTTTGTTCCATATTATCTACTGCTGGGTCCGGCACCATCATTTCCGCAATACCTTGCATTACTAAACTTGAGCCCATTGCGAATAAAAATTGTCCCCAAGGACTAAATATACCTCCAGGAATCATAAAGGCTGCAACCATTAAAATAACTCCAACTATAACTTTTACTATTCCTTTAGCCCCGTGTGGAGTGGGAGTAATAATTATATCACCTTTATCCAAAGGCAGAAGGAGTTCTCTATCATCGTCAATATACTGATCACCCATTTTTATGGTAAACCCTATTTCTTTTTCAGTAGAGTCGATTAAATATTTGTCTACACCGTCATGGTTTGCTTTTAAATACTGCATAACTTCACGTACGGTTTCAGCTTTTACTTCTGCGACCTTACCGAACTTTTCTCCCATTTCCCCATTTAAATATAATTTACGCAACATATCTATAAGCTCCTACTAAATACGAGTACCAAAAAGGATACAAATTCTCTCTACATGATAGTCTATTAACTGCATGATGGTAGAAAATGTCATTCCCAATATATACTCCACAATGATTATTTATTTCTTCTTGTACACGAAAAATTAATACATCATTTTCCTGTAACTCGTCTAATTTTATTTCTTTTCCACCCCAATTCTTAATTACATCGGGACAAAAATAATCAATTCCTCTTTTATACCAGTCATCTTCAAATGCAGCTCTTGGGGGTATTGTAATTTCTTTTGAAATTAAATAGTCTCTCATTGCCTCAAAACAGTCACGAATTCCAAATTTATACTCTCGTCCATATAAGTCTATGGTATTTGTTTCTGGCTGTACTATTGTTAGATCCATATTGGGATAACTAAATATATAATATGGTATACCCATCGCATTACAGTAGTCTTTATCTGTTTGCCCAGGCTCGGAACTATCTCCTATATGGTTATGTACAATTCCTATTATATCTGTAGTAAGTAATAACTTTATATATTCTTCTGAATCCATTATAAAATCATCGTGGTTTTCTGCAATATTTGTAACAGGAAACCACTGTTTCTTGCCTTTAACTACTGCTAGTACTCCACACCCTTCTCTAGGAAATTCTTTATCAAAATGTTCTTTTATTGCATCTATATCCATTATCTATGCTTTCTGCTTCCGGGGAATCCTCCGAATGGTAGGGCTGCTCCTGCAGTATTTGTTTCAAATGAAGGTATAGTTCCAATCGTGGTACCTGATGGATTATCACATTGGAATCTAATCTTACAAGAAGTTAATAATTTCCCACAGGAATCCCCTCTAGTCCAATGATCCGAATTAGGACCAGGAGTCTTACCTGTACTAGGTAAAACTGCTCTATATATAGTGGCTGTGTCATCTAACGTAAAACTGGAGTCATTAGCGGTACTAACAGAAGAACAAGGGTGAGCCACATAGTCGTTTCTTTCCGAATGTGTCGCATGCACAGAAAAAGGAGAATTCGCATGCCAAGGCCTATAGACTCTACATTGTTGCCAAGCGCTATTAGAACTAGAAGGTGGGGAAGTATTACTATTACTAATGGCTATATTAGACCTCCAATACGTATAACCTCCATCCCCATCACTAAGTGCTACTACACGCTGTTTAGGGAATGCTGTATTATTGGCGTATAAATAACCACTTCTTACAGATGCATCCGTACTCTGATGAACTATACCCCACCAAACAATTGGCTCATCATTTTCAGTATAATATAAATTCCAAGTTTTGGCAGTTCCATCCACTTCTGTATTAACTTCGCTATTTATTTTCCATGTGCAAGCGCCTATAGGAGGATTAAACTCTAGTCCTTGATACTCCCAGGGGCAATATTTTCCAATTACTTGTCTGTGGGGCAACTTTATACCCTCTAAATCATACGGATTCGCTAAATCAAAAACAGCTAAAGTAGCATTTTTTACTTTTATCCTATCAATATACCATATTCGTTTCGGGAATTCTACCACTGCTTTGGTTGAAACAGTGGAAGGATCAATAGTTAAATATTTTTCTAAAGTTTGCCGTTGTGTGAATCTTTTTCCTATTAAATCTTCTAATTTGAATGTTCCTGAAAAGCCATCAGTGCCTCCATCATCTGCATTTTGGAATAAAGATGTTGATCTCAAAATAGACTCGACATTAGCAATACTTAATGTAGGACGATTTGCTGCTCCATCACTCTTTATCTCAAAAGCACTAACTTCTATGGGCATTGCATAATAAGTGTTTCCATCAAAAACTATAGGTGCATAATCTATATTGGAAATACCGGTTCCAGTAATAGCCATACCAACTTTTAAATTAGTAGCACTAGCTACATAAAGAGTCTTACTATTGTCTACACTAGCACTGATTGTTGTTTGTTGTGTTGTTGCTACTCCTGCATCAGTATACCCAGAAAATGTTAATGTAATTCCATTAGCTAATGTTTGTGCAGTATTTACTGTAACAGTAGTTCCGCTTATTGCAGTAATTCGGGTATCAGTGGACAGGCCCGGATGAAAATAAAGCGTAGTTCCAGTAGACCATTCTAACTCATAGACAGAAACAACTCCGCTGTCTATTTCTAACTTTTGTACTTCTGATGCTATTAAATTTGCGTTGCTCATGCATATATTCTTCTAAATTTGCCGGTAACATTATAGTAGCTACCATTTCCATAATTAATTGACCAATTATCACAAACTACTTTAATTGTTCTCTCTGATCCCGAAGCATTACTATCGGGAACTGTAAAATTAAAAGAAGTAACTCCTGCTTTATCTTCAAAAAATTTAATAATATCATCAGCAGTTGCTTTCTCTCTGTTTTTCATATTCACAGCATAAATTTCTTCAAGAGGATTTAACCCCATCTTACCCCGTTGCTCATAGCCATTCCCAAATTTAGTAATTCTGACTTTAGGAGTGCTAGTACGAGTTAAATCATTATCCGGACGAATAGTAGCTGTAGTAATATCAGTTCCTGAAATTTCAAATCCAATAGCCATTACGCAGTTCCATAAGGGCTCAACATACCGCCAGCTCTTTTTTCGTCTAATAATACTTGTTGCACTGCCATCTTTAACCTTTCTCCTAATAATTGCGCTTCTTGAGTATCACTTTCTACGGTTGAGTCAGAATCATCTCTAGTAATATTAATTGTCATTCCTACGTTATTACTAGCACCTGCTCCTTTAAGACTTACGGGTATATCTTTTCCATTTGGAAGTGGGACTACTGCTTCACTACCATGTAATAACGCCGGGTATCCTGACCTTGGTCCTCGTGCTATACCGCCTGTTGCATATCCTAATGGGGGATATAATCCGCTTTTTGCAACATTTGAAAAATCTGTCGTTCTTACTGCAGAAGCACCAGGAGTACCACCAAAACCACCTCCGCCTCCGGCAAAACCACCTGCTCCAGCGAATGCAAACGCTCCTGTTAAAAGGGCATTAAACCATCCAGATCCGCTACCTCCGCCGACCATGCCATGAAGCATACCTCCTATACCTGATAAAAGTCCTTGAAACAATCCTCCAAAATCTGTTTTTACTTTACTAAACATTTGGGTAAAATCGCCAATTAACCCCTCTTTTCCAAACATACCTCCTAATTTTGAGAGGAAAGGAGCATCTCCAGAAAAAAGACCTTTCATTTTTGTACCAAACTTACTAAAAATACCACCTATAGTATCAGTTGTGCTTTTTTGGCCGGTCTTATCGTCTCCACCATATAAAAGACTACTTTTTGCTACGTGGGAGTCCAGTCCTGACATATCGTCTAGGCCTCCAGATTTAGAACTAGGTAGCCCTTCAATTTTCTTTCCTAAAACTTCTATCTCCTCTAGACTGTCTGCCGTTTTCTCCCAATCAAACTTTTTATTTTTGTTTGCTTCAAACTCTTCTTTAGTCATAGGCTGTAGCCAGGTAGTTTTCAATCCGGGCTTTCCACCTGCTCCACCTGCTCCACCTGAACCACCTCCTCCAGCTACAGTACCATTTACATAAACAGTTGTTGCATTTACAGTCATAGTATTTACTGATTGTCCTGCAGCTCCTGTACCTTTTTCAGCGTCTTTAATTGCCTTGGCGGCTGCTTTTCCTCCTTTTTCTATTTCTTTTGCAACTACTGCTCCTCCATCTTCATGGGCTTTCGCTATTCTTTTTGCTGCACGCTCTTGTGCTTCTTCCTGGAGACGTATTCTTTTTGCTTCTTGAGTTTCTATGCCTAATCCTTGCATTATTTTTTTAGTCCAATCAGTAGCAAAATTATCTAATGCACCTTCTGCAACTCCTTTTGCTATTCCTAACACTGCTTCCTTGACTGACTTCTCCCCTTTTAGAACCCCCGATAGACCGCCTTGTATTCCGGTTTCTAAATTTGCTGCTGCGGTATCAGCAAGGATACTGGCAAAATTCATTTGGCGTTCTAAAGCTTCTGCTTGTGCTTCGAGAAGTAATAATTGCATTTCATAATTAGCTATTTTATCAAGATCTTGCTTTTCTGTATCCATTGCAAGCTTCAGATGCTCATTTATCTCGAGTCTTTTGAGATCGTTTTCCATTAGTTTTTGTTGGATTCCTAAATCCTTCTTTTGTAAAGGAGTAGACCCCGCCAATGCTTTCGTAAAGCTAATTTGTAGTTGTAGTCTTTTAGTAGCTAGTCCTATTTCTAATTCTTTAATTCTCTTTAATACTCTTTCTTTATCTTCTAATTTACCAATCTCTTCCGTAAACCAATCTAATTGTTTTTGAGTAAATTGTTGTTTATTTTGCTTTATTATAACATCATAAATATCTTTCTGATCTTTGATTTTAGCGGATAAATCAGTAACAGAAGTTTTATAAGTAGTAATACCTGCTATTAAACTATTGTAAGAGGTATGTAATTCCTTATTTTGTTCTTGTGCAAATGCTGCTTGTTTTGCTTGCTCTTCAAATATCTTCTCGAGACGTGCTAGATCCTTAAGTTTAGAATCACTTAGAATATCTCCTTCCGCTAATGACTCGAGTATTGATCTATAATCAATCATAGCCTTGGTCATGCCGCCTTTAAAAGTATCTAGATATCCTAAGACTTGCTTTGCTGCAATTTTTTGGTTTGCTGTTGCTTCTTTAATCTCTACTTTTAAGTCCTTTTTAGCGGTTTCAAGCTTAGTCTCTGACGATTCTAGTTCTTTAATTGTTTTCTTTAGTGCTCCAATCTCCTTATCAGGAAACAACAAATCGCCTATAAATCTTGCTGCACCAGCTGCACCAGGGACTCCACCTATCATTCCATCAGCAGCCCTCGCACCTTCCATTCTGGCCTCTTTCTCTACTTTAAGTAATTCTTTTTTTGCGTCTACTTTTTTCTTTATTTCCGCAACTTCTTCTTGCATAGCCACAACCCCTTTTGTCAGCTCACCAGACTCAAACGCCGATCTCTGTCTTGCAACCTCTAAAAGTGTCTTTGAAGTACTAGAAAGATACTGACCTTGAGCTTGTAACAGTCTTAAAGGGTCTGCTTTTCCTGATCTCTCTTGTGCTGCTGCTATTTCCTCTTGAATCCCTGCGAATTTTTTAAATTCCTCATTCGTGTTTTTTAACTTTTCGGACAGGTCTTCAAACATGGTTCTTAGTTCTGCAATCTTTCTGTTAGGCCTCCACAGCCCAAGCATCTTGGCACCTTCTTTCATTAAATCATACGCCATCATCAGCATGCCAATCCATCCCGCTGCAGCCATTACTTTATCAACACCCTTTACAAACATTGCAGCAGCCGCTTTTGCTCCAGCAAAGGCTTTTTTAAACGCCAGTCCTATTTTCTTGGCAACCAGTTCAGCCCTTTGGGTTAATTTCCAGAAACCCATTTCTATCTTTTCCATAGTGGTTGCATGACCTCGTTCCATCTTTTTAAGAGTTAGGATATACATACGTCCAGTTCTCTTATCCATTTTTCGGATGGCACCGTTGCCTTGTTTAGCATGGGCTAACATAAGGGTTATACGATTTTTTGAGTACTTATCTGCTTTTAATGCTTCTTCTCCTCCTTTTGCTAAAATATCTACACCACTTCCTGGCTTTGCGTCTTTTACTGTGGAGGCTCCACCAGTTCTTTCCAAGTCTTTTTGTTGCTTTTCTAGCTTTTCCATTTCTTCACGAGCCTCTGTATATGCTTGAGAAGCGTCATCTGCGGCTTCTTGTGAAGCTTTTGCCCATTCTTGAGTTCCAGGTATAATGGCTTTGATAATAGGAATGGCTAATAGTGCTAGAGCAGCAGTTAGAGAGCCTATATTTTTAATAAAGAATTCTGAAGCAGGCTCTGATATTTTATTAATCCATTCTTTAAGAGGCTTCATTACTTTCTCAAACTCAATTCCTAAACGTGCTAACTTGTTTGCTTGAACATCTGTGGCATCTGCAACAGAATTAAATTTATCTTCTAACTGTCCTTGTACTTCTGCAAACACTGCTTGTTTCTTTTCGTAATTTGATAAGTCTTTTGCCGATTTTCCTAAAGTTGCTGCATAATTTGTTTGTGCATCTGCTAAACGAAGTGTAATACCTAATTCGTCTAAAAGTTCTGGCTCTGCTTTAGTAACGCCACGAATTAAACGATTGAAAGAGTCTGTAACATCTCTACCTAGTATTTTTGATAGATTTCCTGCACCTTCTGCTAATTCTGTTATCTGTCCTTGGCCTAATCCGGATGCAATACCTATAGATGCTGCCTCGGAGGCAGTTTTGAAATCAAGCATAGCGCCTGAGGCTGCCTGAATATCTGCAGTAAGTGATTTCATGCCTACACCCGTTGCACCCGCAAATGCAACTTGAGAATCTTGTATAACACGGTAATCAGCAGCTTTCTTTAAGAACTGAAAAGCCGCAGTGATTGCAAATACGTTAGAAGCAAGAATAGCATAGGCGGGCACTAAAGTACCAGTCATACCTTGTGCCATCTTTGAGAAGTTTTTTGTCGTATTAGAAGATTGTCTAGATAAGCCTTTTAGATTTCTATCTGCGTCTTTAGTGGACTTGCCCGTTTTTTTATGGGCGGCCTCTACGTCATCTAATGCTAGCCCTAGCTTTTTTGAATCGACAGCAACACGCTGAGTTGTGCCATTGTCATCAACTATAATATCAATATATACTTTATCTTTTCCGGCCATTAACCCTGCACATTATGAGTGTATGTCTTACCACTGCTGTGCTGACGTTTTCTCTCGTCAGCTTTACGTTTTCTGCTTTGCTCTTCTGATTTATTTTTAACTACAATTCCTTCCCATATTTTCATAAAATAAAGAATTGTTTTCTTATCTTCTACTTCAAATAAATTGAACAGGTGATCTACTGTGCCCCAGTCCTTCCCCATATAGGTTCCGGACATACCGTCCCATCTATCAGATAGGTACCCAGATATTAAAAATGCCACTTGAACCTCATCTGGAAATTCAGAAGTTTCAAGCGGCATTCTTTTAGGATCAGGTTCTTCACCTAATTGTTCACAAATTTTTAGGTATTTTTCCCAGTCAATGTTGGTTGTACTTTCTTTTACATATCTTTCAAGTAGCCCCGTAATTTCAGCTACTTGTTCCCAGTAAAATTTTCTAGATCACCTACTGTTTCAGTTACCCAAGTATCAAAATCACTTGCGTTTTTCATAAGCAATTCTGCATTTTCCTGGGTATAAGGTAAACAATCTTCAGGATCTAAGTCTCCAACATCTACCAAAAGAAGCTCTTCTAGGTAACGATATTTTAAGCCTTTCCATCCTTTGATTACGCCTTTACAATATTCAACAAGAAACTTATCTTCGTTTAACTCTTCTTCGGGTTGCCGAGTTTTCTTATTCCATTTAGTAGTTAGACATTTTTTACGAAGTCTTACTAACTCTTCACGTGCTAAATAGCACAAATCTATTTGCATATCCGCATATCCAGGGAAGTCAATGGATACTGTTTTACTAGGAGTCATTAGACTCGACAGTGATACGGGTTCTTTCTTTTCTACTTTGGTCTCGGGCATGGTTTAAGTCCTTATTAAAATTTATAGAGATAGTATAATTCAAAAGACACTAAATGTCAAGAATTATTTTTTG
>Ga0209404_10001328_pt1 | contig 16859 bp, 8 predicted proteins | sample TroAtlMetagenome_2_FD_187447 | JGI IMG/M metagenome (GOLD analysis project Ga0209404, IMG submission 187447) | Marine eukaryotic phytoplankton communities from Atlantic Ocean - Tropical Atlantic ANT8 Metagenome (SPAdes) (version 2) | ecosystem: Environmental > Aquatic > Marine > Oceanic | place...
GGCCAAGGAGGCCGGAACTTCCGAGACAACAAGGGCGGCGGGAACCGCGGCAGGGGCCCGAACAAGAGTGGTCGTAAACCGGGCAATTCTGGTCGAAGAAGGGATTCAGGCAAGAGTGGAAGGGGAAACAGAAGACGTTGAGACACCCGAGCATTCTTCATCCGCATCATTCTGCGTGTTTCGTGGCGAAGAGTGCTGAGATGATTTGGCTGGATGCCATGGAGGCCAACGAGAATGGAGACAGGGAGGAAGCACTCGCACTGGCCGAAGAGGTTGTTTCACTGGACGGAGACCATGCCGACGCTTGGTTCGGAATCGCTCAATGGACTCTACCTATCGATTCACGAGGGAAGCAGATGATGCCCGACATGATCCAGTCTTCGAAGACAATGGCGGCAATCCGGAGGACAGTCGAGCTTGACCCTCAAAACGAGCATGCATGGAGGATTGGTGGAGAAATCATGGTGGGGCACTTGGGGATGCTGGAACATGGCCTTGATTGGTGGGAAGGAAGGAAGGAAGCCGCTCCCAGTGACGTTCTGCCCTATTTCGAACAGGTTTCCATACTGATTAGGCTAGGTTACTTCGAAGAAGCCGGAGAGTACCTAGATTCCCTGGATAGTATCATCGAATCCCAGCCCAGCAAGTCACTAGAGGCTAGAGCAAGTAGGCTCAGAGGAATTTACGAGGAACAGGGTTCTATGGAGAAGGAACTGGGTTTCGAGCCGCAGAACAGCAAGGACGAATCTTGGGGCCTCATCAGCCGCATGAGGAAGAAGAAGCCCATAACGGAGACTTACTTCCTCCTAATGTTCGTCATGCCGATAGTTTTCTTGCTTGGTTCTGCAGCAATGATGGTGATACCTAGCACTCTGGTTGTGATGTTGCTTATCATCGCCATGTACTTCGGAATCGCACGCTTCTCGAGGAGGTTGCTACTCAAACTGAACAGGCCCGAGTCGTTCCTGAACAGGGCCATCGATATTGAGTGCTCCAGCGGCAAGGTTTGCGTCCCTGATGAGATCAGGGGGTCCAAACTATACTCTCACGTGATTAAGAACAGGACTCCGTCATTCCAGGAAAGGCTGGGCGTGATCGAACAGTCGGGCGAGCCCCTTCCAAGGAAGTGGACCCTTGAAATCCCCTAACTCTGATCAGCCACCGCCGCCCTTCTGCTGCGAGTAGTATTGAGCATAGTACTGGGTGGCGTACTGCCGTGCCATCTGCTCCTCGTATCCCTGTGCCACCAGTTGCTGAACGTAAGCCTCGACAGGGTCCATCTGCTCTACGCCGCCGAATGACTCCACTGAGTCCTGCTCCTGGTCCGAACCCCCTCCCCTTCTCATGAGCATCATCGTAACCGCTAGGACTGCAATTAGCAGTATCGCGCCGATTCCCGCGAACATGAATGTGGAAGTGCCACCGCTGCCCTCCTGATTTCCACCGGTCTCTTCGTCAGACCTTGGGACAGTGTACAGCTGAATCTGGTCATCGACCACGTAAGAGCCCTCTGTGACTCTGATGTGGATGATTCCTGCATTTCCATCAAGCTCCAGGTAGAGGTGGGATATGTTCAGCGATAGGAAGTACTGGTCACCATCGCATAGTCCGTCCTGCCAGTCGAATCTTCCGAGCGCCTTCTGGGCGGTCTTGATTCCCTCACTCTTGTCGAAAACAGAGATGTCATCCAGGGATGCCTCGACCTTGACGTCGCATTCTGCACTCGCATCATTGTCTACCACTGTCCCCGTGATGTTCACTATGTCTGACTCCAGTGCGGAGAATGAGTCCCCGTCCGCAGTTGAGATGCTATCGAATTCGACATCGGGAGCAGAATCCCCGAACATCTCTCCCACTACTTCGAAGAATACCCTGGTGGGAGCCTCGTTTCTCTGGTCCCTCTTGTCATATACGGTCAATTCGACCATGATGGTGTTCTGTCCGGCCGTCAGGTTCCTGAAGGTGTAAGTCCACTCGACCTCGCTACCGGGTAGCTCGTAGACGTGCACGTTGTCCCCATCCCCATTGACGGACCAGCTGAACTTCCCGATACCAGTTCCGATGTCACTGCTGTTTGCCGAGGAGAAGCTGATGCTGGTGTCCCCGGTGTCGGAGAGTCGGACTCGGTACTTGGGCGAGTCGACCATGATCCAGTTGCCATCTGCATCCTGCTTTCCAGTAGGTGTCTGCTGGTATCCGACGAATTCGACGAATTCGGTGTATGCCGAGTCCTCAACAATCTCTATGTGGGCCTCGGGAGGAGTGCTGTCAGCGTTAATGTCATTGGTATACACAGAGATGTTGGTGATCCTGGTATTTCCATGTGAGTCATGCAGGAACAGCCAGACCCTCCACTCGGCATCTATCTTGCAACCTAGTTCTGCGTTCTCGTCTGGGACGCAGAACGTAGCAGTTACCGGGTCGGTTGAGTTTGCCCTGTGTGCGTGGTTGTTGTCGCTCCCGAGCGCTTGTCCGTCCCAGCCAGTGACAGCCTCGCCGTTGGCTGACTCGATCAACCAGTCAGCGTGGATTCCATCGACATCCGTCTCGAAGCCGAAGTCGAGCTCGGCTGAGCTCTTGATTGCCGTCCTTGCATAGGCGCCGGTCAATACGTCTATCGATTGGGCATCCCCATCTATTGTGAGCTCGAATCCTTCGCCTGCTATCTCGAAGCCATCCGGGTATGGAGACAGGTGGAAGTCCAGAAGATTGGCCAGCATCGGGAAGTTTGGATCGCCGAATGGCTGTGAGACTGCTGGGTTCTCGACATCTATTGTGGTGATAATCATCCCACCCTGGTGGTAGTTGCAAGTAGACAGCAGGGACTGGCTTGGATTCTCTGAGTCCCTGATAATGGTGTGGAATGTACCGCCATCGCTGATCTTCCCGCCTTCGGTTCCTCCTGCGGCCCCATCGCTGCAGACCTGTGGGATGTTCTCGGATTTCACCTGATTGAGGTCGAGTGCGGAAAGCGCTACGTGAGTGCCTCCGTTGATGCCAGCTAGAGCTGATGGGTTGATGCCTGACATCAGCGGGTGGAACGGATCGATTAGGCTGATGTTCTCTGATAGAATGCGGTGATCCACAGTGGTATTGAAGTGGTCCCTCATTACGACATTCATCCCGAATGGCAGCCTATCTGGTGCATTGGGGTTCTGAATGTCATCGTAATCAGAGTAATACGGACCTAGATGGACCTGCAAGGTCCCTCCCTCTCTCATGAATTCAATCAGAGTCTCAGTCAGAGTGATGTCAGCATTGTCTGGGTTTGGAGTCCCCATGAGTTCGTAATAGTCGCCGTACTCGACGCTATAGTCGGTCTGCCATGGCAGGAGAATCTTGGAGTAGTGCTCCAACCAGTCTTCCATTCCGTACACGCTCCAGTCCTCTACCTCGAACTGGGTGTAGGTCTTGTTCATGGCCGATAGGTCCTGCTTCACCCTCTGTAGCCTATTCTGATCCGTCGGATTGGAAAGTATGGCCACATCGATGTTGTCCAGGAATTGGATGTCGAAGTAACGCTCGTTTCCTGAGGTCTCCCCCGTCTCAGTCAGAGTGGACTGGAAGCTGATGTTGTATGTGTGAGAGTCGAACCAGAGGTCGTATGGAGCAGTCCAATTGGCCTGTGACCTCTGATGAGGGTCTAGAACGAAAGGTCCGTTGTCAGAGGTCTGTTCGAAGACGGTCTGGCCGGTTTCCTCGTCGACTATCTTCATTGTGACCTCGTAAATTCCCTCGATGACACCATTCAGCATGGGGACGGCGAAGTCGTGTGACTTCTGGCCCTGTGGATTCGTCGCATAAAAGCACGAGTAGACGGCGTCTGCGACGCAGTCCAAGACATCTGCCTGCAGAAGTGTGATGTCTGCGTTTGCTATCTCGAAAAGGATTGTTGAGACGTTGTTAGCCTGGCTGATCTCAGGCTTGTCGAACCACTTCGAGGCATTGTCCGAGTTGTTGTAAAGAGTCATCAGGTCTATCCTGTAAAGACCGCTCTCGAAGTCATGGGTTCCCATCTCCACCACTCTCCTCTGGCCGGCATCCATTCCAGATACGGTCTGAGTGTATTCGCCATCATCGGTGAATGTGTAGTCGTCCACCCTAATGTTGTCAATTGCGAAACCGGCGTATCCAGCATTCCCGTTAACCCCGTCATCGTTGGAGTAGAATCTCCATGTGAATGTGACATCTGCGCCTGCTAGGGACGTGCATTCATCAGTCCAAGCGAAGGAGTCCTCGGCGGTCTGGTTGAGAAGGTGGACGTGAGTCAAGTCGATTCTAGCGGTGTTTACTAGGTTGTCAGAGTCGAACCAGGATACGAATCCGTCCTCTCCGATTCCTCCCGAGTGGTCTCCTGCATACTCCACTTCCTCGTATAGTCCGTTCTGGTCGAAGTCCTCGCAGTAGTTGTAGATGGTCTCCGTGTAAGGATTGAATGCGTATCTGAGGCCATTCTCGTTGAGGTCCGTCCAGCTTCCGTAGATTATTCCCTGGTATACCTCGCCGTCCCTGACCCAAGAAGCCTCTAGGTATGAGAAGTCCCTGACAGATTGGACGTTTCCGTTCCTATCGGAGATGTGGTCTCCCTCGGCAAAGTAGTCGAATGTCAGGAATGTGAAGTCGGCCCCGCTGTCGGTTAGCTCGATTGGTTCTAGAGTCAGAGTCTCGTTCCAACTGTCCCCGTAACCATCGTCTGGGTGTCCCAGCCAGTAAGCCTGGTTCTTGAAGACGCCCTGATTCTGTGGGAGCATCTCGTTTGACCCTGACGAGTCATCCAGTCTGCTGCCGTTCTCGTTCCCGTCGTCCTCCCATATCGGCTGGAAGCCGGAGAAGTCCTCTGCTGCAATCAGTTCTGGCAGCGCATTGCTGACTTTGGCTTCGACGTCGAAGTCGACAAATGTGTTGCCCCAGTTCTGCACGCCCACCGTGATTGGCATCTCCCCCGAGGCGTATCTTTCCCCGTTCAGTAGATCCAACCAAGGCTCTTCGAACAGGCCAGGGTCGTAGAGGTTCCTGACGGTTAGCTGGAACCTAGTCTGGTCGTTGGTGGCATCCTGGTCCCCCTGCCCGCCGCCCAGATTGAAGTTGGACAGCACGGTTGAGATGTAGTAGGTGGTGTTGTCAACGAAGTCAGCAGTTAGTTGGACCTGCAAGGACTCACCTGCAACCAGGTCGAGACCCGTCAACTGTTGACTCTCAACTGTGGAGGCTCCGAAGGTCACATCCCTCGTCCTGACCGAGATATTGTCGATAGCGAACCCATCGAGGCCAGAGAAGTCCTCGGACCCCTCAGGCCCCACTGTCCCCTCCAGTCCGCTTCGGAAACGGAATCTGATGTCAATTGTCTGACCAGCGTAGGGGGTGAGATCGATCGAGTCTGCCTTCTGGTCGAGTCCTCCATCTTCCCAGCAGATGCTGTATCCGACGACACAGGAATCTCTGATTCCTCCTGAATCGGTGTAGTTGTTCCACATCGTCGTATGCCAGTCTCCAAAGAAGTTTGCATTGTAGTCGTTGTACTCTGGGTCAGGGGCGCTGGATACTCGCTCCTCGATTCGGTACTTCCTCTCATTGTCCCAACCACCATACCTCCAAACGGTCTCCCATCCACTTCCATCGCTCCAAACCTCGATGCTGCAGGAATCCTCATACAACCATCTCTCGATTACGTCATACGGTTCTGATAGGAATAGTTCGAAGAATCCTGCTGTGCAAATGGCATCCATGTCTAGGAATGCGGCATCGGCTCCAGAGAGGTCAATACCCTCGAGAATCAATGCCTCGTCCATGTGGTTGTAGTAGCCCGAGTCCTCTGTTGAGTTGCCATCACCCAGGTCGTAGGTGTGCGAGACTCCCGCCCAGTAGTAACTTGTTGGGTTTGCCTCTGCTTCCCAATTCGGGTAAGCGACTGGGCCGTCCCAAGACTCATTGTTCTCCTCGGGGTTGCCGTCTGATGCGAAGCACTTGTCGGTTCCGTTGGGCATGCACTGGTAGTCGCTGTTGTTGAAATGGACGACGTCGTACTCGTCGTAGTCTTGGCTGATCCAATACCTATCCCCATCTATGTGCCATGATGAGTTCCCGGATTCGTACTCGCCAGTGTAAGAGTACTTGTTGAATGATGCCGAGCCAGTGTTGATGCTTGCAGACGAGGACTCGAAGTCATTGAAGTAGATCACAGTGTCAGTTCCGCCAAGAACCTCCCTGACCTCTAGATCGACGTCTAGGCTACCGCCAGAAATTGGCATTAGGCCTGTGTTCTTGACCGTCACGTTAACCCATCGATTTCCCTCTCCGACGATGCTTTGGAATGTGGCAGGATCTTTTACTGACGGTTCGATCTCCACTCTAGTGATCCCTAGATCGAAGTTGTCCAGAACCAGTACTGACAGGTAATCCCCCTGACCGGCATATCCCTGTGTGTCCAGCCACATGGCGTTGTTCGAGAATCTGTAGGTGTAGTCTTCCTGTCCGATTACTACCTCGAGAGCACTGTTCTCTGAGCCTTGGAGTTGCCCTGGCATTGCCATTGTTGGTCTCCTGCCTACATCGAAAGATAGGGGGTCGAGATACCCGTTACTATCTGGGTCCGCGAGAAGGATCTGCACGGTGTTCAGAGCGCGAAGGTTTGGTCGAAGAAGGAATGTCTGATTCTGAACGGTTGACTCCTGGGTGTCCAGCAGAGTCAGGGAAGTTGGAACGAAGAAGTCCAGCTCCCCATCTTGGTTGACATCGGCTATGGTGACCGAGGCCCCCAAGTAGTCTCCGAAATCCACGTAGTTCTGAGTGTCCCAACCAGAGGATGTCTTGGTTGCGTAGGAGACGTTTCCTGTGATTCCGTCAACTGCTGCTATGATGTCGATCTCATTTACATCGTCGTCCGGGGTAGAGTCGGCGATGTCAAGCCCGTACAGTGGGAAGTCGTGCTCTGCATCGAGCGTGAACTCGTGGATGGTACCTGAACCTGTTGGATCCATGGGGTTGGGGTACTGGCCTGTTACGCAGTCATACTCCAGAACTGTCATGTTGTCGTAGGTTCCTGCAGAGTATCCCACGCCCGCATTGTAAGGAGGAGTCCTGAGTAGCCAAATATCGAGATCCTCGCACTCTCCTGGAACTGGTTCTCCCGTGAGCGGGTTCTCCAACAAATCCTCGTTCCAATTCCCGAGCTTGAGGTATTGGTAGAAACCACTCGTGAGCGGAACTGAAATCGGAGAATGTTGGTTTGCGGGTATGCTGTAGTCTGGCCCCTTGTAGATCTGTATGAACTGGTTTGCGAACGTGGAATCTGTCGAGGAGAATACAACGTCAGCGTATCCATCATCATTGATGTCCCCGACGTCGAGGTCTGCTAGGTATGGGTTGATGACCGTGATCGTTTCGAACATCTCCTCCCACTCGTTTACCCTCTCGTCGCAATCGCCCTTGAGGACTGTTAGGTTCGCAGGCCTGATGAATGTCTCACCGACGAACCTGACGTTCTGCTGATAGTAGATTACGTCATTGACATCATCTCCGTCGACGTCGGCAATCTCGACTCTGTTCCCATCGGCCACGTCTCGGAAACCGGCTCTGAACGAGTCGTTGTTCGAGATCTGCACGTCCTGCCTGTCTGCGAAACCTCCGTTCCCGTCATTGTACAGGAAGCTGATGAAGTGTCCGAATCCGCTCCCTGAAGCGATGTCATTGTCCCCGTCGCAGTCCAAATCGCCTATGGAAATGTACAGTGGATCTCTCTGCACGGCGTATTGAGTGGTGTGAGAAGCAGAAGCGTACGGCACTGCCGAAACGAAGAGCGATGTTAGCATCAGGAACACAAGTCCCACGGCCCTCCTGCTCTTTCCATGCTCATGGTTTCCAGTCATACTTTCGTTCATCATGGTAGTTCGGACTTTCCGACCACTCTTATGCATTACCGAAACGTGTTTTTTTGCTGCATTGGATGATTGACGTCGTGATTACTTCATCTCAAGCCAACTGGGGTTGGGCGAGTAGCTCACTTCGGCCCCACCGTAGACCTTCTCGAGCCTACCCATAATCCATAGCCTGTCTAGGAAAATCTCTAGGTCGATTCCCTCCCTATTCATGCGCTCTCCGACCAGAACCTCGATGGAGCTGACTCCTAGAGAGGAGTGGCCGTGTTCCCGCACAATCAGGGTCAAGAGAATCTGCAACCAAGCTTCCGCCATTGGGTCTCCCGACAGGTTGTTGTTCAGTGGTTCTAGATCCTCGACTTCGTCCAAGAATTCCATTATTGCACGAATATCCGGGTCGGTCTTCTTCGAGATTCCGTGTTCTTCGGCCTCGGATTGCAGGTTCAGGTCTCCCACTTTCCTCACTATCGAAGGTATCCTAGATGGATCTGGTGGTGGCCCCGGTAGGCCTTATTCTTCAGGTTCTTGCTCGTCCCCTTCCATTCTACAACCTCATTTCTGCCCTTCAGACTTCAATCCTTTGCCAGGTTTCTCAGAACCGTCTGAAGTATTCCACCATTTCTGTAGTATTCGACCTCGACTGGAGTCTCAAGTCTAACGATTGCGGGGAAAACAATCTCTGTCCCATCAGCCTTACTTGCTGAGACCTCTATCTCCGAAAAGGGCTCCAAGTCTCCGGAAGCGGGGATGCTGAATAGTTCAGTCCCATCTAGCCCCAATGAGTCCGTGTCGTAACCTTGGGCGAAAGCAAGGGGCAGTATGCCCATCCCAACTAGATTTGATCTATGGATCCTCTCGTATGACTTCGCGATAACTGCTCTAACACCTAGCAATAGGGTTCCCTTGGCTGCCCAATCCCTGCTGCTCCCGGAGCCATATTGAGAACCAGCCAGGACTACGAGTTGCGTCGAGTCGGCGATGTACCTCTCACTAGCCTCGTGAATAGATACCACCTCATCGGTTGGGAAGTGGGTGGTCAAACCACCTTCCGTCCCGGGGGCCGTCTGGTTCCTCATCCTGATGTTAGCGAATGTCCCCCTCACCATGACCTCGTGATTCCCCCTACGACTCCCAAATGAGTTGAAGTCCCTCGGCTGGACGCCTTTGCCGACCAGATACTGGCCGGCTGGTCCCGTGCTTGGGAATGCTCCTGCGGGGCTGATGTGGTCAGTCGTCACAGAGTCTCCGACCATTACTAGGACCCTTGCATCTTCAATTGGTTCAATCGGGGAAGGCTCTGGCCGAATCCCCTGGAAGAATGACGGGAGACGCACGTAAGTGGATTCTGGATCCCATGGGAAAAGTTCGCTCGCCTCGCTTGGGATGGCATCCCATCTCGGTTCGCTCAGTACGTCTGAATATCTGCTAACGAACATCTCCGGCCCGATTGCGGACTCCACAGTGGTGCGAATTTCATCGTCACTAGGCCAGATGTCTGACAGCATAACTGGATTGCCCGAGGGATCATGGCCGAGAGGGTCTTCTGAGAAATCTACATCCAATGTCCCTGCAAGTGCATAAGCCACGACTAGAGGAGGGCTAGCAAGGTAGTTTGCCTTGATTTTCTGGTGGATCCTTCCCTCAAAATTACGATTCCCGGAGAGGACGCTCCCGACTACTAGGTCCGAATCGTCAATCGCTCCCTCGATCTCGGAGTCGAGGGGTCCCGAGTTGCCTATGCAAGTAGTGCATCCGTACCCAACTACACTGAATCCTAGAGAATCCAGGTCCTCTGTGAGTCCTGAAGCGTCGTAGTACTCCGTGACAACTCTGCTGCCAGGAGCTAGGCTTGGTTTGACCCATGGTTTGATTGAAAGACCCCTCGATCGAGCGTTCCTAGCGACCAATCCGGCAGCTATCATCACGCTTGGATTACTGGTATTCGTGCAACTGGTTATGGCTGCGATAACGACGTCTCCGTGTTTCAAATCACAGTCTCGTCCATCGACGGGGGACATTGCATCGTTCCTGCTGGATTCTACGCCGTGTCCTTGATGCCCGGTTGGGGCATTCAGGCTCTTTCTCCAGTGCGACTTCATCTCCGACAGTGGAACTCTGTCCTGGGGCCTCTTTGGCCCGGATAGGGAGGGCTCTACCGTTGACAGATCGAGAGAGAGGTTGGATGTGAACTTCGGAGTGGGGGTTGATTCGCGATAAAGAAGCCCCTGGGCCTCCATGAATCTCTTTACGTCCTCCACGTGACTCGGTTCCCTACCCGATAGAAGCATGTAATCCAGAGTAGTCTGGTCAACAGGGAAGAAGCCGCAGGTTGCGCCATACTCTGGGGCCATGTTTGCGATTGTCGCTCTATCTGGGAGGCTGAGGTTAGACAGGCCATTGCCGTGGAACTCAACGAACTTGCCAACGCAGCCGTGCTCTCTTAGCATCTCGACTATCCGAAGAGTCATGTCTGTGGCTGTTACGCCCGGCTCTAGGGAGCCAATGAGTTCGAATCCTACGACTTCGGGCAGCAGCATGTAGATCGGTTGACCCAGCATGACGGCCTCGGCCTCAATACCTCCAACGCCCCACCCAAGTACTCCCAAACCGTTGATCATAGTTGTGTGCGAGTCGGTTCCGACGAGCGAGTCCGGGATCCACAATCCGTCTTCCTCCCTGGCTACCCTAGCGATCCACTCTAGGTTTACCTGGTGGACAATCCCCCTCCCAGGTGGTACTGCGCGAAAGTTGTCTAGACTGAGTTGCCCCCACTTCAGGAACTTGTATCTCTCCGAGTTACGCTCGTACTCGATTTCCAGATTTCTCTCGCGGGCATCGGGGAAGAGCCCGGAAACATCCACCTGCACGGAGTGATCGATGACCAAATCCACGGGAACCTGAGGATTGACCTTGCTTGGATCGCCTCCAAGTTCCCTCATTGCATCCCTTAGTGCGGCGATGTCAACAATTGCAGGGACCCCCGTGAAGTCTTGCAGGATCACCCGACTCGGGCTGAATGGGATTTCCTCTGGCTTCATATCTGGGGACCATGAGGCGATTCTCTTCACATCGTCCTCGTTGACGAGGAAACCATCGCATTTCCTCAATGCAGATTCAAGAAGGATCCGAATTGAAAATGGAATTTCCGACAAGTTGCATAGGCCGCTTTCCTCTAGTGAATGCAGATCCATGAAGAGGCCCACTGACCCGTCGTTTCTCTCGAACTCAGACTGTGCATCAAATGGATTCTCATTCCCCATTATCTCACCGGTTAATTTCTCCTCGTGAGGAGTACATGAAGTTCACCTAGTATAAACGGATTCGAATCAGACGACTGTTACTGATATTATCCGGACGGGATCCACAGGACGATCGTCGGACGGTCTGGCGTCTGGGTTCACCGTATCAACCTGGCTAATTCCATCAACGTGCTCCATTCCCGAGGTAACATATCCGAAAACTGTGTGGCAAGAACCGTCGTCGGAGGAATCAGTGGGTGTCAGATCGCCCCAGCAGTCCTTCGCGGGAAATTCATCATAATCTAGGAATTCAGCGAAACCATCCGATGGGACGATGTAGAATTGGCTCCCATCGGTGTTTTTCCCGGCGTGTGCCGCTGCAATGGCCCCAGCTGTGTGCTTCAGGCCGTTCTCATGCTCGAATGGAACCGTGTAATCCTCCTTCTGCCGACACTCGCTCTCTGGCATCGGCTCCCCATTGCAATATCCGTAGTAATGTGCTGCGTATCCTCCGGAGCCACCCATGTTCTGGATATCTCCGCCTTGAACCATGAAACCCTCAATCACCCTATGGAACTGGCCCCCGTCATACTGGAAATTCTCTGCATGAGTCAAGAAGCTCTCAACGTGCATTGGTGCTTCGTCTTCGTACAACTCAATTTGTATCTCCCCAGTTACAGATTGGCCATTGAGGACATACTGTACCTCGAGGGACACAATGGGGTTACTGTCATCACCTAGATACTCAGAAACCAGTTTTATCGAGACGAGGAAAGCCGCCATTGAGAGGACCATTGCCAGAAGCCCAAGGGGAGTCGGGTTTCCTTGATCGAACATCTGGAATCCTAGACCGAGTGAGATTGACTGCTCGTCCATCATCGATGCCAGTTTGTTCATATTCCTGCGGGTTTCCTTGTTCTTCGAATCGATGGAAAGAGACTTGTTGTAATTCTTGTATGCCTTCTGCCAGTGTGACTTCTGGTTCCTCTTATCGGTGATGCCCAACTCTGTACCTGCATCTGCTGCCAGAGAGAGCGTCTTGGCCCTCTGAGCCTCATTTTCTATGCTCCCCCAAGCCGATCTGAGTGCCTCCAATGCACCTTCCGGATCCTTCTTTTCACCCAACAACTGAATGGCATCGTCCCAAGATTTCTGCAGTTCTGCTGGAATTGGCACGGGTTCGCGAAAGCCCCCTCATTGAAAACTGCAACGGATGAGATGATGGGACGAATTTGTTGATTTTTAGATGGTAACGCATAAGACCCTGAGACTTCGCCGAAGCCCTGCGAGCGACCTACTGGAAGCACTGGGGACGAAGAAAGCAATGGGAAAAATCGTCAATGATTTCGTAATCAATGTCGCGACGGCCAACGGGACGGGTTCCCAATCATCCAATCTTATTATTCTCCACTCTATGTTCGAGATGGGGATCCCAGTAAGTGGAAAGAACCTCTTCCCAAGCAACATCTCAGGTTTGCCGACGTGGTTCATTATCCGAGTGAGCGATGATGGGTACCAAGCCCCTGGAGATTACACCAATATCCAGGTTCTGATGAACAAGGACACCTGGATGAAGGACCTCGAGGGCCTAGAACCTGGGACCATAGTGGTCTACAACGAGGATGTCAAACTCCCGGTGGACAGGGACGACTGCGTCCTGCTTGGAATGCCGATGACGAAGATGGCTAGGAAAATCAACCCCAAGCTCGGGAGACTCATTGCAAACATGTACTATGTAGGAGCAGTCGCACACCTTCTGGGAATAGACGAGGATGCAATTGGTAAGGCAGTCAAAGCCCAGTTCAAAGGAAAGGAGAAAGCGGTTGAGTTGAACATGCAAGCAATCTCTGAGGGTAGGTCATTCGCAGAGGAGAGTTGGGAATTCGAGTGTCAGTATTGCGTTGAGAGCAGGGAGAAGAATCCCGACTCCTTCCTTATTGAGGGGAATGAGGCAATTGCTCTTGGTTCGATATATGGGGGCATCAGCATGCTATCTTGGTACCCTATTACACCTTCTTCCTCCCTTGCTGAGTCGATAATCGGATGGTTGCCAGAGCTTCGCAGTGATGGCGATGGAGGCAGCACTTGCGCGGTCATCCAGGCGGAAGATGAGTTGGCTGCAGCGGGCATGGTGCTTGGTGCTGGATGGGCAGGAGGCAGGGGCATGACTTGCACCAGTGGCCCAGGAATCTCCCTAATGTCCGAATTCATCGGCCTGTTCTACTTCTCCGAGGTTCCCGGGGTAATTTGGGATGTTAACAGAGTGGGTCCTTCGACTGGATTGCCCACAAGAACACAACAGGGGGATCTTTCGATGCTCTACGAGGCGAGCCATGGGGATACCCAGCACATCGTACTAATCCCAGGGACTGTTGACGAGTGTTTCGAATTCGGTTGGAGGGCCTTCGACTACGCTGAGAGGTTCCAGACCATGGTATTCGGATTCAACGACCTAGACTTGGGGATGAACCGATGGGTGACATCTGGATTCAATTACCCGGATAAGCCAATGGACAGAGGAAAGGTCATCAGAAGCCAAGAGGAGTTGGATTCGATTGCAAATTACGGCAGATATCGGGATGTCGATGGCGACGGCATAGCCTACAGAACATTGCCAGGCAGTGGCCTAGATCCGATTCTTTACAGAGGAACGGGTCATGACGAGGATGGAATTTACTCGGAAGACCCTCAGGTTTACCACGATGCGATGGCGAGATTGAAGAGGAAGATCGATGGTGCAAGGGAGCACCTTCCTGAACCCGTGATTAGAGAGGAAGAGAACAAGGAACTGGCTGTTATTTTCTATGGGTCAATGGAGAACACCATCGTCGAGATAGACGACATGCTGGAAGAGAGCGGCCTTTCTGTAAGCACATGCAGAGTAAGGGCCCTTCCTCTTCATCCTGAGGTAGAGGATTTCATAAGAAGGCACGAAAGGACGATTGTCCTCGAGATTAACCGGGATGGTCAGCTATTCGGAATCATACGCAAGGAGTTTCCCGCTGATTTGATACCTAAGATTCACAGCGTTGCATACAGCGATGGAATGCCACCAAGGGCAAGGGTATATTCCGACATGATTCTAGATGTACTGAAGGAGGTGTCTTGATGGTCAGACTGAATGTACTAGAGCTGGAAAAATCAGAATACACCGGCGGTAAGTCATCGTTGTGCCCCGGGTGTGGACACGACCAGATTTCGAATAACATAATCCAAGCAGCCTGGGAGAACGGGATTCAACCAGAGAAGATAGCGAAGATGAGCGGTATCGGATGCTCCTCCAAGACTCCGGCTTACTTCCTCGGGAAGAGCCATGGTTTCAACACCGTGCATGGGAGGATGCCATCGGTAACAACTGGGGCGAACATGGTGAACAAGGACCTGAGCTTCTTGGCCGTGTCTGGCGACGGGGATACAGCAAGCATAGGCATAGGGCAGTTCATCCACGCCATCAGGAGGAATCTCGATATGGTCTACATAGTGGAAAACAACGGTGTCTACGGTCTCACGAAGGGGCAGTATAGCGCCACTGTCGAGAAGGGGTCGAAGAAGAAGAAAGGGAAGGAAAACCAACAAGCACCGATTGACCTCTGTGCGATGGCAATCAACCTAGGGTGCAGTTTCGTGGCCCGATCGTTCTCAGGAAGCAAGAAGCAGTTGACTGCACTAATTAGAGCAGCGATGAGCCACAGGGGGATGGCATTCATTGACGTCATTTCCCCGTGCGTGACCTTCGCCAACAACGACGAGTCCTACAAGTCCTACAACTACGTGAAGGCAAATGACGAGGTTCTACACATCCTGGACTACATCCCCCACTTCTCCCCACTAGAGGAGGTTGAGGTCCCAGAAGGCGAGTTCAGGGAGGTGAATCTGTTCGACGGCTCAACCTTGAGGCTGGAGACCGTGGCAGCGGACCATGACTACACGGATGCCGTCTCCGCATTGAGTGCCATTCACGAGTCGGAGAAGGCTGGAAATCATGTGACAGGGCTCCTCTACTACGACGATGACGTGCCTACCGCAACGGACACGCTTGGACTGAGTGAAACACCCCTAGTGGACCTCTCCGAGGATCTCCTGCGACCCAGCAAGGACAGCCTGGAGAAGGTGAATGCCGGATTCAGGTCATGAGCACTCATTTCTGATTACTCGGTTTTCTTGAAATATTCGGGCCTTGTCCGTGTTACACCAGTCCCTTGGTGTAGCGGTCCATCATATGGCACTCTGGATGCCATGACCCTGGTTCGAATCCGGGAGGGACTACCAATAGTTCGACTAGACGTACTGGTAGAGGAGCTGGGAGACCCAACTAACCATCATTATGATCATGAACCATCCCAATGCGAGTTTAGCGACCCTCGTGGGCTTCTTCTTTGGTGGAAACGGGTCAATTCCAGCTTCGAGGGCCTGGGCGATAATCTCCAGCTCCTCCTCAATGGTCTCGGGAGGTCGCATTACCTCACTTCCCAGAGGTGTGGCCCAATACCTGGGAGGGGTTTTGCCCGATTGATTCCAAAGCACATGCTTTGCGAAGACTAGCATGATTATTCAATCGTTATCGTAGCGAGGTTGAAGCATCGAATCCCTTCGAGCACCCATGGACGAATTGCCGGAAGGGGTCGAACTACCTCCGTTAGAGGACCGTGCCCATATCCCTTCAGCTTCAGTGATGCTAAGCCGGGTTGGGGGCGACGGATACGAGATTCTGATGGGGCACAGGAGTTCGCAACTACCTGCATTCCCAGACCTGTGGTCTTTCCCAGGCGGAGGGGTTAGCAGAGTGGATAGGAAATCTGCAGAAACACATCCGGAGTGGTTAACCGACATGGGGGAAGAACGCCTATCCGTTTTCACCCTCCTAAGGGAGATGGCGGAGGAAGTAGGGATCGCACCGGACGGCAATGGGGGCTTCTTCGAGGTGGATGAAGAAGTTAGAGGCATTATCTGCAGAGACAAGTCAGGATGGTTGGAGGTAGCGGAGTCGGGAAGGATCTCCACTGCCGGTTTCGAATGCCAAGTAATCACTGAGAGGATCACCCCTCCCCAGTCCCCGACAAGGTTCCACAACCTATTCTTTCACGTTGCCCTAGGCGAATCGGGAGTGGAGCCTACATTCCCACCAGGCAGGAGCGAGTTCGACGAGTTCCGATGGTGGAGGCCAGAAGAGGTCATCTCATCATGGGAGGTAAACGAATTGCATATCCCCCCTCCGATTGTCACAATTTTCAGGGACTTGATAGAGCTGATGGAGGGCAGTGACCTGATCTCGGCATGCAGAACCATGGCCGATGACCCTCCATCGGGACCTCATAGATTCGAGTATGGCCCTGGTGTGGAGTGCATACTGATTCCAACCAACACCCTCCCGCCATCCACACACACAAACTGCTTCATCCTTGGTGAGAGGGGCGGGGATAGGCTGATTGTCGACCCTGCAATAAGGGATCAAGTTGGATTCGAGTTGCTGCGCCAGAAGGTCGAGGAGATCCATGAAGACGGAAGCGAAGTAGTTGCCACGATTTTCACGCATCGCCACCAGGATCACCTAGGCGACCTGGGGATGATCGATGAAATCTACCATGCACCTATTTGGGCGAGCCAAGAGACCTTGGATTCTCTTCCAGAAGGAGTTAATCGCAGGACTCTGGAAGAGGGCGAGGTGATCGGCGTAAGGGGCCCCGGTGGGATTTCGAATTGGGAGGTTCTGGAGACCCCGGGGCACTGCCCGGGACAGATATGCCTG
>Ga0209404_10001330_pt1 | contig 16838 bp, 16 predicted proteins | sample TroAtlMetagenome_2_FD_187447 | JGI IMG/M metagenome (GOLD analysis project Ga0209404, IMG submission 187447) | Marine eukaryotic phytoplankton communities from Atlantic Ocean - Tropical Atlantic ANT8 Metagenome (SPAdes) (version 2) | ecosystem: Environmental > Aquatic > Marine > Oceanic...
AACTGCAGTTTATACTAGCAACTTTACGCCTTCTACGTCCCCATTAACGGCAATCACAAATACAAAGTTGTTATGTTGTCAAGATGCAACCATAACTACTGAGAATAGTGGGACTAGTAAAACACTTGAGGTAACTGCTGCACAAGTTAGGACGGAACAAATGTCACCTTTTACCTATGATTGGTATCAAGACCAAAGCGGTCAAGACAATCATTATCAACCTGATAATCTGACTGTTAATGATGTCATGCTTGATTCGCCTACTAATAATTTTGCCATAATGAACCCATTAGTTGTAACAGGTGCAGATGGAATTACTTTTAAACAAGGAGCATTACAACCTGTAAGTGGTGGAGCATTTGCAAAAACAATATCTACTTTTGCACCTTCCTCTGGAAAATGGTACTGCGAATATTATGTCGTTGCTACACATACAAACTTCGGAGGCGTTGGAGCAACAACTTTAAATGATGTGTCAACAAGCCATATCGGATATTCCACTGGCGAAACACATTGGGTTCTTAATCATAATACTGCTTCCTCTCAAACAATATATAAAGACAACGTGGCAACAGGTGCAAGCAGTTTAGGCAATGTAGCTATTGGTGACATAGTAGGTTTGTCTTTAGATGCAGACAATGGAAAAATATATTTTAGAAAAAATAACTCAGTTATTGGAACTTCTACTGGATACGATATAACGGACACAGGAACTGGAAATTATTGGTTTGTGGGTTATCTACGAAGCCAAGGTGCTTATGGATATGGAACATTTAATTTCGGACAAAATGGAACTTTTTGTGGGAGTGTAAATGCTCAAGGAAATACGGACGGCAATGGTATAGGAGATTTCTATTACTCCCCACCGTCTGGGTTTCTTGCGTTATGCTCCAAAAACCTACCTTCGGTAACAATTAAAAACGGTAAAGAGCATATCAATACAATTATTTATTCGGGTAATAGCGGTACAAATAATATTACTGGAATGGGATTCGCTCCCGATTTGGTATGGCTAAATGCTCAAGGTGTTACTGCCAACCATAAGATACAGGATGTAATTAGTGGAAATACAAAAGCCCTAGAGACAGACACAAATGTCGCTGGAGAAGATCAATCTGCTAATTTTACAGCGTTTGCTTCAGACGGATTCAATCTTGCTGGAAGCACTAACGAATACAATAATAGTAGTTATACATATTACGCTCACGGCTGGAAGGCTGGTGGTGCTACCACAACCGATGTTGCAGAATCGGGTAGTGGAACAAGTAGAATAAACCAAAGCTGGCGTTCAACTAATACAGACGCCGGATTTAGCATTATAAAATATGTTGGTTCAAATGATGAAATTTCAAATGGACAGCATACTAAATTAACTCATGGTTTAAGTAGTCCTCCCACAACACTAATAATCAAACATTTAGATGAAACATATAGCTGGCACGTTGCTGGTGATTGGATGATGCATAGTGGATCGGTAACTGGATTTAACGATTATACAATGATGTTAGATGTACCCGATCCTTATTCGGGGTCTTATTATGTGGGGACTACTGACCCTGACTCAACTTATATCTATTTGGGAAACAGTGATATTGTAAATGATGATGGAGATGCTTATATCTGTTATGCGTGGCATGAGGTCGAAGGCTACTCAAAATTTGGCAACTATGTAGGCAATGGATCTACTAATGGCCCCTTCATATATACAGGTTTTAAACCTCAATGGGTGATGTTTCGCAGAATGAATACAAGTGGTTCTAATCATTGGATGATGTTTAATGACGCATTAGATCCAGATAATCCAGCAACCTCTGGAAATTGGGCAGACTACACACCAAGAGGTGAAGCACATGATGGATATGCTTGGGACTTTTTATCTAATGGTTTGAAAATTCGATCAACTAATGCTTCTTCAAATACAAGTGGTGGCTACTATATGTATATGGCCTTTGCTTCCAGTCCATTTAAGACATCCAATGCGAGGTAACAAATGTACGCAATAGTTAAAGACGGTGCAATAACCGCAACAGGAAACATTAAACAGTTATTCCCTAATACCTCCTTTGCAGGTGGGACAGCCAATGCAGAATTTAAAACTGCTGAAGGTGTTATGGATATTGTTCAGGGTGAACGCAAAGATAGTAAATATTACTATACTGCCACAGGAAATTTAGAGTTAGTTGATGGAGTACCCACTCAGCAATACAGCAACATAGCTAAAGCCATCGAAGATGAAGACGTCAAAGATTCTGACGGTAAGCAACTGTACGTCCAAGTCTGGGACGATGACAAAGAGGAGATGGTTGACACAAGCACTAAGCAAATCAGCTATGGACTTAAATCTGTAATGACTGCTCAAGTCAAAGAAACAGCAAATAGTTTTTTAGCTAAAACAGATTGGATGGTAATTAGAAAAGCTGAACGTGACGTAGCGATACCAAGCGCAACAGCAACATACAGAGCCGCAGTAATTACTGAATGTGCAAGACTAGAAGGGGCGATTTCATCTGCTTCAGATGTAGACGCTCTAGCAACAGTAATGCAAGGACAAAACTGGCCTCAAGAGGATTAAGAAATGAGAATTTTAGCGTTAGTGTTATCCGTATTTTTGGTGGGGTGTCAGACAGCGGGGCAAGAGTATTACCAAGCTATTGAAAGAGTTGCTGTAGCTCAAGCTGAGGCACAACAAGCTAAGTCAGAAGCTTTGGCGAAGATTGCTGCTAGTGGAGATAACAGCGCGGCGGGTTCCGCTGTAATGGCCTTAGCGTTAATGCAGAGTCCAAATACTCAAGTTATTCCGCAGCAATCCGCTGCTTTGGAGTGGAGTAAAGCGGTGCTGCCTGTAGTTGGATCACTAGGAGCCATGTGGATAAGTTCAGATGCCCAGAAGACTACAGCTAGACATGCGATGACTTCTAACTTGGCTAGAATCGAGCAAGAAGGAAACAAGACCACAGCCCTATATGAAATGCTAGGAAGTAATAACGATAACATGTTGAATCTTGGGCTAGGCTCTTATGATGCAATCAACGTAGCAGGGCAGCAATCCGTTGATCTAGGACTTGGATTAGGATTGGCTAGTATAAATGGAAGTGCTGGAGGCGGTGGAGATAATTCTGCTGTATTAGAAGCGATAAACAATCTTAACTTTCCAGATTATTCAAGCAATTTCAATCAAATATTAAATCAAATCAATGGACTGAACATTCCAAACTATGATAATCAGCTACAGAATATACTTGATCAAGTAACTAATTCTAACACTGTATGGATTGCTGGGGTTAATTGTATAGGCCCACAGTCGAGTGGTGTAATCGGTGTAGGTGGAATCAACAATACTTTGCCTGTTTGTCCTACTTTATAAGAGACAGCGGAAATAAGATCTTACTTTTTTTCTATTGGCTACCCAAAGATGAGGAGAAACATGCGTGGCAGTGGCAGAGATAGTAGCAATCGTCGGTGTGATAAACAGCTGCTGCGACGCCGTGAAAAAATGTGCAGAAGCAGGGAACGACCTCCAAGCGATAGGTAGTTATATAGGCCAGTTAGGTGAGGCCCAAATAAATATACAGGCGTACCAGAATAAGAAAGGAAATAATTTAAGCGCGGAAGAGGTAATACAATTAGCTTTAGCTAAGAAGGCTTACACAGACCGTATGCAGGAGGTTAAAGATTTATTCGTGTGGTCAGGTAATGGCCATATATGGGATGAAATTCAGATGGAGCTTGCTAACGCTAGAAAGCGTAAACAAGCAGAGATGAGAGCTAAGGAGGCTGCCAGAAAGAAAGCCCTTGAGATTAGTATGTGGGCAGGATTTATGTTGGTGGTTAGTGTCGGCGTATTTATGGCAATGCTGTATGCGATATCGAGTTATGCAGGAGATTTTGAACAAGACATTCCTGACATGATCATGCCTCTTGGAAATATGGCTATCTTATGGTGATGGCTTTTTTGTTAATAGTGATTGTTAGTGGAGAAATTATTGAATCTCCAAGGTTCGTTTTTAAAAACGTACACCGTTGTAATTACTTTGCTAGAGCTTTAGAGACAGGAGAAACCTCATATCGATTTAGCATGGTAAGAGGTCAAACAAGGATAACGGCTTACTGTGTTCCGAAAATGGTTTCGGCAAACACTCAATTTCAGGACTAAATTATGCAATACCTATTAAATGTGGCTACCACTATATCTCATGGAATTAACGCGATCCTTGGAGGGAGTCCTTGCGTCACTCTGAGCGCTAGATGCTACCTAAACCGCTCTCATAAAGTTTGGGAAATTGCGGAAAAAATAATTAACAAAATATTCTGGTTTGATGATGATCACTGCTATCAATCTTTCAGAAGAGACTTAGACGCATCAGAGTCTTTAAGATCTGGAGGATCGTAATGGAGGATCATGTAATCCACATTAATGGCTCTAAACATAATATAAATGAAATGACTAATGAGCAGAGATACTTCGTTAGCCAGATAAGAGACTTACAACAGAAGTCTGCTGGACATCGCTTCCAATTAGATCAGGCAAATGTAGCTCAGAACTATTTTACGAATAAATTAATAGCTTCTCTTAACGGTGAGGTTTATCACGATCCAGCAATGCCAGATGCAGACTTTACTGCTCATTAGAGGATGATGAGATGAATATATTGAGTGCGGTACTTGGCCCAGTTACAAATCTTGCTGGGACGTGGATGAACAATAAGCATGAGCAAGGTCAGGCTAAGCACAAAGCTAAGATGGCAATAATCGAACACGATGCTGACTGGGAATCCAAGATGGCTGCTGCATCAGGGTCGAGCTGGAAAGACGAGTTTTGGACTGTTGTGTTAGCGGCGCCCATCTTCATGATTGGTTACGCAATCGTTGTTGATGACATGACAGTGATCGATAGAGTGCATCAAGGATTCGCAACTTTATCGACGCTCCCTGAATTCTATACGTACCTTCTTTTCATTGCGGTGAGCAGTAGCTTTGGATTGCGAGGAGCTGACAAACTGATGAAGATGCGTAAATGACACCAAAGACTTTAGAGCCTTCATCGAAGTACGCCGCCTATGATCTAGATCAAGATGGGGTGGTGACTGATGCTGAGATGTCTCGATCAAAAGAAATGTTGGAATTGGAATTAAGAGAAGAGAAAAGCGAAGCACAAAAGCAAATGGCTTGGGTTGCTATGTTTGCAATGATTGGATTTTCGGTTGCCTTATTTACTCCACTGGTAAGCGAAAGCAGGGTTGCGGCTCTAGCAGATTTATTAGGATTATTTTACATAGCACAGACCGGCGTAATAGGCGCATACATGGGAGTCAGTGCTTGGATGAGCAGGAGGTAACATGGCGGCAGTTATGTTAGGAAGTTTTGGTGGGATGTCTGAGAAGATCTCTGCGCGATTGCTTCCAGAAACGATGTCTCAGTTTGCGAGAAATGTAACATTTGATAGCGGAGCTTTGCGTCCTTTAAAAGAGGCGTCCACTGTGAGCGGAGTTACGTTTGCTCTTGGTGGGGTTGATGCCTCAACAAAAACAATATTTAAAACGGCTAATGGAACATGGCTAGAGTTTAGTAATGATGTAGATGTTATGAATTCACCTGTTGCACAAGACCAGCATAATCGGGTGTACGTTACAAATAATGGAGCGTTGCCACAGATCTTTGCGACTACTGCTACTAATAACTTATTTCAGCTTGGCATATCTCCGCCAAGCACACCAACCGTAGCATTGACTCCGGCATCTTCAGCAAATACTGCTTCAGAAACCCCTATCAGTAGAGCTTACGTAGCAACATACGTTACTACATTTGGAGAAGAGGGGCCGCCTTCTCCTGTTCTAGTTTCAGATATTAAAGATGTTTATACAGACCAGACCGTAAGTGTGACAGTAGGATCTCCTGCTGATGCAAACAGCAATGTTGCAAAAGCTAGACTGTATCGTACTGACGAAGATGGTGTGTATCGATATGTTATGGATATTGCTTCAGGCAGTTATGGTTCTGCGGTAAATGACACAATTACTGATGCACAATTAGGGGAAGAGCTTCCTAGTGGAGACTGGACTAAACCTCCAGCGGCTATGAAGGGATTGGTTTCTTTGCCTAACGGAATCTGTGCTGGATTCACTGGACAAACTATTTTGTTTTCAGAAGCATTTATGCCTCACGCTTGGCCTGAGTCTTATCAATTAACTTGCCGATATAACATTATTGCTCTCGCTCCCTTAGAAACAGGATTGCTTGTTCTAACAGAAGGCAAACCGGCAATGGTTCAGGGTTCAGATCCTGCTGGTATGACAATGACAGAACTTGATATTTCGCAATCTTGTGTATCCAAAAGATCTGTTGTTGATATGGGAGATTCGGTTATCTATGCCTCACCTGATGGACTGGTTAGAATCTCTGGACAAGGAGCCGCATTAATAACAGAAGGCGTTTACAGCAAAGATCAATGGCAAGCAGCTCACTCTCCTTCAACACTTAGAGCATTTCGGTGGGAAGATAGATATGTGGGTTTCCATGATTACTCTGGATCAGCTGCTGCAACCACAAAGGGATTTATTGTTGATCCCAGAGGAGGACAGAATGCTTTCAGTGTCCACACTCAATCTGGTTTAGCAGGGTTTAACTCTTTACTTGATGACAAGCTGTATTTTTCTGACGCCAGCGGAAACTTTAAAACCTTTGCAACTGCTGCTACATACAACACTGGTGTGTGGAGATCTAAGGAATTCTTTACCCCTAGACCAGTTAATCTTGGAGCTGCATTAGTTAACTTCGGACAGGATCTTGGAGGATCAAATAGCTCAATTATCTTGCGTAGAGGAGATGGTGAGGTAGATGAGGGAGACTATCATACCGAAACTATTACAGCGGCTACCGATCATAAGGTATTTAGACTGCCATCTGGAACAAAGAGAAATACACATGAAGTTGAAGTGCAGACTCAGAGAGAGTTATTAACTATTGCTTTTGCGGAGTCCCCTCGCGAAATAACATGAAATTAAAAAGCCTTCAAAGAAAAAGTGTTGCATCAGTTCCATCTGAGTATAAAGGTCAGCTTAAAAAGTTTGCTGATTCTCTTGCTGAAAATATAGATACCCTGACTGGAAGGCGCGGAAATATTATAGATCGCGCAGTAACCTTTAGAGATCTTTTAGACGCCAAGGTTCTTAAAAGAGTGTCAGGTGTTCTTAGATCTGGAGGCGGGGATATAGAGGTTGTTAACTCTGACGATGATAGTGATGATGTAGATATACCTCCAGCGCCTACCAGCTTAACTGCACAAGGTGGTTTTTATATCATTACCTTGAATTGGTCACTGTCTAAATATAATGGACATTCTCATGTCGAAATTTACAGACACACTTCAAATAGCCTTTCTGCGGCCCAGACTTCAGGCGTTTATGATTCTTACTATGGCGATACCAACTTCTATATTGATCGACAGATAGGCAGCAGCCAGACCTTTTATTACTGGATTCGTGGAGTTAATAAACATGGCATAGCTGGCCCATTTAACTCAGGCACTGGAACATCGGCCACCTCGTCAGTTGATTACTCGCATGTTAATGGTTTGATTACCAGTATCTTAGATGATGCTTCTAGTAACCTTGGATTCAGGCAAAGAATTACTGGAATCGAAAATGATGTTTCCACTGTGACTACGAGCACAAATAATCTTGCGTCAACGGTTACATCTTTAAATACCACTGTAGGAACGAATTCTGCTTCTATACAAACCAATGCCACTAGCATAAATGGAGTTGAGGCAAAGTATTCTGTCAAGATTGACAATAACGGACACGTTAGTGGTTTTGGTTTATTGTCTACAGCAAATAATGGAACAGTAACATCTAGCTTCATTGTTGCAGCGGATCGTTTTGCTATTGCAAGACCGTTTAATAATTCAGATACCAATATTTCAACTGATTATCCTTTTAAAGTTTTGACAGCCGCCACCACCGTCAACGGAGAGAGTGTCGCAAAAGGCGTCTACATCGATGATGCTTTTATTCATAACGGACAAATAACAAATGCTCAGATAGGTGACGCTGTAATTACCAATGCAAAGATACAGGACTTGTCAGCTGGTAAAATTACATCTGGAACTATAACAATAGACAGCTCCAACAGTATTGCTATACAGCAAGGCAAAACAGCATATAACACTAATACCGCAGGGTTCTGGTTAGGCAATGATAATGGATCTGGAAAGTTCCACGTTGGCGCAAGCGCTACAAGTTATTTAAAGTTTGACGGATCAAATGTAGAGACAACTGGACTGGTCGTAAAAGATCCAAGCAACACATCAAATACCATTTTATCATCAGGCGGCGCTTTTGATGGGTCTTATATTTCAGATCTTACAGTAGATACTTTTGCTATTAAAGACGAAGCTATTATTGCCCCGTCATTTACAGCAAATACCATATCATCAACTACACTCATATCAACATCTGCTACAACAACTATTGTGACCGATACAATATCCGCCCCATCCCCTGCGACTGGAAACGTCAGGGTTCTTGTTATGGGGTCAGTTGATTTTTACCCTGCCAATTCTGATGATCGAGGACTTACATTACAAGTGTGGACTGCTACTCAACTAAATTCTAGTAGCTATGTCCCTATTAAATCTTATGCAGTGCAAGGAACTTATTATGGTAGTTGGGTGCAGCCTATGTCACAAGATATTACTGCTCAGTTGAGGGTTATTTGTACATCAGCTGGGTCAAAATCCGTAGTGGCGATGGCTGGAAAAATGGTAATTATGACGATTAAAAAATGATGAATTCTACTTACGTAAGACTAGATGCTGGTGGACACATTTGGGGTTATTCTGAAGGAGGTGATCCTCCGACAGAAGAATGGGTCATGGTGGATATGGATATTGATGCAAGTTGTGCTACTGGAGAATATCTTGTCAAATTGCAAGACGGCTCTTTAGTTATAACAGATCAACCTAGAATCCCTACAAAATCATGGAGCACATGGAATCCAGATTCTGGTGCATGGGAGGACAAAAGGTATTTATCAGAGATAAAATCAGGCTGTTGGTCAGGGATCAAAATGGTAAGAGATCAACATGAATTTGGAGGCTTTGTTTTTGATGGAGCAACCTATGATTCAGATACAACAGCTCAGCAGCGCATACAAGGAGCTATGTTATTAGCCTCTCAGGATTCGTCTGCATCTATGACATGGACATTAGCCAACAACAACACAGTAGAGCTGAATGCAGAAAAAATTATTAATCTTGGAAAAGCCTTAGCTGAACATGTAAGTTCTGTACACGATAAAGCTAGAGAACTGAGAGTAAAAATAGAGGCAGCAACATCAACAAGTGAATTAGATGCGATAGCGTGGTAGGCCATTGAAAATAAGGCTATAAGCGCTATGATGTAGTAAGGAAGAACCCGCCCGTGGGTTAGATCGGGAAACTTTATATATTTCAATGGATTGCGTGTGACCTATGGTTGCAGGCTTTCTTGCGTTTGGAGAAAACATGGCTTTTCAACCCTGCGACATTAGAGATGTTTGGTCGGTTGTAAGGAAAGGGTTAGAGATTGTGAAGGAGTCTACTGATCAACAGTGGATTCCAGAGGATGTTTACTCTTTATGCGTTAATAAAAAAGCGTTCTTGTATATGGATATCGATAGAACGCCAGATGGATTTGCAGTTTTTCAATCTCAGTATTGTGAGTTTGAGCGCATATCTAAATTTTTAATTTGGATTGTTTACGACCCAGTTAATGGCACAGCTTTAAATTATGTAGATGACTGGGAAAATTTAGCAAAAGAAACGGGACACGATGCAGTTGAGTTTGTCACCCCGCTTGAAGGCTTAGGAAGATTAACCAAAAAGCTTGGATATAAAAAAGTATCAAGCTTATACCGAAAAGATATATAGGAGAAAGATATGGGCGGTGGAGGAGGAGGAGAACAGCCAGATGAAACGCCAGCATATAAAGCGTTAGCAACACAGTCGGCTGAATATTTTAATCGATACCGAGATGTTTTTGTCCCGCTGGAAAACCAATACATACAAAGTGTGTTGGACGTAAATAAGACTAGCGAATATGACAAAGCAGCAGGACAGGCCAGTGCCGCCTTTAATCAAGCTTTTACTCCAAAGATTAATGAAGCTCAAACAAACATGTTGAGAGCTGGAGTAGATCCAAGTTCAGGGGCTTTTAAAGCTAATACTGCTGGAATGTATGGGGATTATGGTAGCCAGATGGGGCTAGGAATTGCTGATGCACAAATAGGAAACACAGATCGCTTCTTAGGTGGCCTGACTAACGTGGTGAAGATGGGTCAAGGATTAGCTAGTGAATCAATGCAAGGGCAGATAGGTCTTGCCCAAGCCTCTGAAGATAAAGCTAGAAGCGCAGCAGAAACTGCATTTTCTAATCGCCTTCAAAATCAAGGTGCTCTCGGTACAGCCGCCGGAATGGGCGCTGGTCTGTTGTATAACAGAGGTTAATTAGATGGGAATCTTTGCAGATTTTTTGAATAACAAGCTAGATCCGAATGCTGGGCAACAAGTCAGGGACTTTTATCAGATTCAAACTGGCCCTGATGGACAGCTCACGTATACAGGTAATGAAAGTCCTTATAACCAAATTAACCCTTATGCGTACATGGGGGATGAGAAGGAAGGTGGATCACGTTTATTTGCTGACATCATTCGCGCTCAAACCGATGACTATCTAACTCGCTTTGCCCCTATCGAAGATTATCTTGCCGGATCAATTACGCCAACTGGCACAACATTTCTAGAAGGGGATATGGCAAGGACTAGACAGGCTGTAACAGACTCAGCTGCCAATGTCGGAGGTCAGTATTCTAGGAACATGCAGAGATATGGTCTTTCAGGAGGGGTTCCTGACTTTTCCAATCAAACAGTATCCGCAATGGTTGGCGGATTAAATGACACAAGAGATCGAGACGCAGATAGAAGGCTCGCCATATTGGGTGGCGGTCTTGGATCTATTTCTCAGAAATCTCGCGCCCAACAAGGAGGCTGACGATGAGCTACGGATTAATAGGGATCGGAGATAACCTAAGAGGACTTGCTCTTTCTGGTCTTGGTGCGATGACAAAAGAAGAGCAAGAAAGAGAAATGTTTCGCGCTCAAATGGAACAGGCGGAAGATGCTCAACGTGCTCAGCTTGTTGGTACAGGAGCTGGTATTGGTGGCGCATATTTAGTGACCAACCCAGATAAAGCACAAGCGATGTGGACTGGAACAAAAAATCTCCTTGGATTAGGAGGGTCAAGCTCAGCATCAGGATTAGGAGGAGCGGTATCTCAGGCTGCCAACGCTCCATTAAACGCCGGAGCTTTAAATGCTATTGGAGGGGCTACAGGCACAGCAGCGCCTACAGGATTAGCAGGAGCGGTATCTCAAGCTGCTACAGGCACAGCAGCGCCCACAGGAATGGCTGGCGCAATACAGTCTGCTGTAGCTGCTCCAGCAGTAACACCAACCAGTGCAGCGATAGCGGCAGATGTAGCTGCATCGGGAGCTGCCGCCGCTGAAATCGGTGCAGGAGCAGGAGCCGCAGCAGCAGAAGGAGGAGCCGCAGCAGCTGCCGGATCAAGCTCTAGTTTAGCCGCTATGGCAGGCCCGTTAGCTATTGGCGTTGCAGGATTATTTTTACTCAACGAACTATTCGATATTTTCTGAGGTAATTGATTATGGCCCGACGATATTATGGTGGTCTTAATTCTGCTGGTGGTTTTGCAGATGGATTCTCATCAGGCTTTGGTCTGATAAACGAGGCTGTAGATGCTCGCAAAAGACGAGAGTTAGATGCGGAGAAATTAGCAGCAGAGGAAAGAGCGGCTGTAGCAACCGCAGACTATAGACGTGCGGAGTTAGAATCTAGACGTGAAGACAGAAGAGCAGCTGCTGAGAGAGAGCAATCTGCTCAAGAATGGAGACAAGGCACCGACAAGTTTCGTAGACAGGAAGCAGCTAAGACAGCCGAATGGCAACGAGGCACGGACAAGTGGCGTAGAGAGGAAAAAAAGGATACAGAAGCGTATCGTCGAAAAAGAGAAGAAAGGGAGGACGAACTAAAAAGACTGAAAGAGAAGAGCTTGAAGTCGGGAAACGATGCGAACACAGCAAGGCTGCAAGTAGAAACAAAAAGATTGGAGGCGCTACAAAGGAAGGAGACAAGAGAGTTAGAAGAGGCCCAAAAAACAGAAAGAAATCAAACAGCGATGACCTCTTTAAATACTCTAGATAGAGTCCTGACTGAATCTAAACGGACTGGTCAGGCAGTAGATTACGATTTTGTAAACCAGTTAATGGCAGATACTAAAGACACTCCATTTGATTTAGAGGTTCTGTTGGGTGCTGACTATGGATCAGGAATAGCGAATTTAACTAGCGAACTTAGAAAACAAATGGTGTCGGGCAACTTTGATTTTAATAAGCCAGAACTTAAATCCGGCCTTGATGCAATAGTTAACTCCTATGGAGGAGGTTTGCAAGGTCAAATTATTGATGATTCTTTTGTTAACGCTCCAAAAGCAATGCAATCTGGTAAGTGGAGAATACTATCTCGCGAAGCTAGAGATATGCGAGTTGATGTCGATCAAAATGGAGGAGGCTTATTTTCTTCAGATGTTCTGGTTACGGCAACAAATATAGAGAATGGCGATATAGCTCACTATATTGCACCGCTAACATCTAAAAGAAATCAAGGCTCTAATGTAAGAGCACAAATCCCCGTCAAAGACCTTCTTGATGGAATAGCCGGAACAACTGTTCTGGCAGACAAAATGCTGACTGATGTTAAAAGTACCGCGAAGGAAGCTCGTATACAAAAAGACTTTGGAGGTTACTCTGGTTTTGACACGGCGGTAAATAAAAAACTTGACGAATGGAATAGAGAAATAACTTCCGAGGGTGGCGGAGAGAAGAGAAACATTTCGCCTCCTAAGAAAAATAGCGATCTTACCCCGATGGAACTGCGAACCTTAGCAGAAGATCGTGTTCTCGGTCTTGGCTCAAAGACCGAATCTTTTAGAGCAGAAGCTGATAGAACTTTAATCATCGCAAAAACTACTGTTGAACTTGATGCGAACACATATAAAGCGCTTGATTCGTCAGGAAATTTGTATACGCCAAAATTAACAGACGCCCAGCTTTTCAAATTAGCCGCAACCTTAAAAGGAACAGAAAAGGGGGCAACAATGACCGCTGAAACAGAAGAGCTTTTAAAAGAGATGATGGAAGGTTATGGCGCCACTCAAAAATCTCGACCTAATCGAAAGGGTGCTGGGGGGTTACAGCCTTCGGACTTTGGTTTACAGGGCTTTGGTCTTCCTGCTAGCAGTATCTAAAGGAATCTGAATGTTAAGAACTCGAAGAATTGGAGATCGCTCCTTATATCAAGCTGAGGAGGAAGAAGAAGATATTATCCAATTTGGTGAAGGGTTTAGTGCTGGTATTGCACAAACCCAAGCCATGTATGGAGGTGTACGATCCCTTGTTAACACTTATCTTGGTGACGAAGAAGAGGCTAGAGAGTACCTCAATTACGCTCAAGAAAAGTTAAATGAAGCAGCAGAATATGGGGGTACGGTCACAACCATTGAAGAGATAGATGGTGCAGCAGATGCTGTTCGATGGTTAAGCTATACCGCTGGAACAGTCATTCCTAGTATTGCTACTTCTATAGCTGGCGGCGGTATCGGTGGAGCCGCAGTTCAGGCACTTGCCAAAAGAGGCGCTCTTGAGGCTGTAAAGAAAGAAGTTAATGACGTTGTTCAAGATCAGGCAACACAGGCGGTAAAAAACACTTTAATCAAAAATAGACTAGCAGCGAGCACTGCATCTGCTAGAACTTTCGGTCAAGCTGCTGGTGCGTTTGGAACATCTGCATCTCTAGAAGGCGGAAATGCATTTCTTAATATTTACAATGAGACTGGCATTAAAGCTCCAGATGTTGCTGCGTTAACAGGAGTAATTTCAGGCGCTCTAGATGCAGTCGTTCCCTTTGCCTCTTTAAAGAAAATATTGCCATCAAAAGTATTTGGCGATGTTAAGGGTGAAATAGTAGAACGCGCTGCTCAAAACAATGGCCTCTTAAAACGTGCAATGGTTGGAGGAGCACAATCAGCTGGCGTAGAAGGTCTTACAGAAGCCATGCAGGAATTCTTCCAAGCGACTGCTGTTGGCATGATGAAAGAAAATCCAGAGGCTGAACTGTATCAGGGCTACGGACAAGCAATGCGTGATGTATTGTATGACTGGTCAAAAGATCCTGATAGTGTTTACAGAAGTCAGTTCTTAAATGCTTTTGCTGCCGGAATGGTTGGTGGTGGCATTATGGGCGGCGCAGCGGGAGCCTTACGTAAAGACGGCCCTGAGCAAGTAGAAGATATAACTAAAGATAAACCACCCGAAGATACCCCTCAAACTCCTGAGACTCCACAAGATCCAGACGCTCCAATTAGTGGTGTTGATTTAGAGCCGAGAGTGCCTTTTGGCGATCCCGCTGTTGCTCCTTCAGAGCCACAAAATGTTGTTCAGGGAGATTTTGGATCGGAAGTTAAGGCTCCTGATGAGCCTCAAACAAGAGTTGTTGAGCCTCAAGAAGTTGAGGATGATCCCAGATTGAAAAAGGCCCGTGATCGTCAAGCTGAAGCAAGGTGGCGAAGACAAGAGGGCAGAGATACCAGAAGCAAAGAGCTGAATGATTATTTTGAAGCGTTAGATTTAGAGCAAAGCAAAAGAATTCTTACTGGAAGGGAGATGGCAAGAACGCTGATCCCGAATGAGATATATGAAGGACAGCAATTAGACCCAGAAGCCAATCGTGTAGCTGGAGTGGAAGCTGATAAGCAGCTGGCTATCATTCAGCAACAAGCGAAAGAGCCGCCGGTTAATGTTCTGCCTACTGGAGAGACGATAGAGCTAGGTGGGCCAGTTGCGTATACGCTTAAAGAGCTTATAGGTAAAACGGTCAATTATCAGGGTGTCGAGGGAATACTTCAGCAACGCGATGATGGTGTTTTTATTGTCACCACGCCAGAGCAAGACATTCCTATAGAAAGTGGAGAGTCCCCGTCTGCGGTTCCTGCCGCGAATCTAGGTGTTAGCCCTGTAGATGTAGAGGTTGATAGGCCAGACCCTGAAGTTAAGTACAATCCTGAAGACCAAACTTTTGAAGCTCGCGGAAAAAAATATAAATACATCGAAACCGAATACAACGAAGAAGGTAAAGCCATCAGAGTTAAAGCAGAAACTATGGATGGCCAGCCTAGAAACTTTGTTAGTCAAAAAATAGTAAAAGGTCTTGAAGATGCTATAGGTCAGATTCAATTACAGGCACTGCCTAACCAAGTAATGGTTTCGATTACTGATCTTCCTCCTGCAATTCAAGGAACAATTCTCGATACAAGAGAAGAAAACAATCAAGATATCTCAGAAGATGCAGTTACCCTAGAAGAAGTACAGCAGGCAATATCACAAGCAGATCCAGAAGTTCAGCAATCATTAACTGAAAGAACTGAGGGTTTATTCAACAGACAGACTCTAGAAGAGATGCCTCTTGCTACTTTCACCATGAAAGAAGAGTGGAGAGAATTCCAAGGCAAGACAGTATCCGCTGCTGACGCAACATTAGAAGAACGACAAGAGCTATTAAATGACCTAGCTGGTCAAGACGTAAAGCAGCCGAATGGCGAAGATATCATTAACTTACCCGATCAAGGCATGGAAGCGGTTGCAGAGAGAATAGGTCAGGCAATGCGCCGTCCTACTGCTATGTCAAACGAGGCTGGTGAAGTTACCTCTTATGATGCTCTCAACACCTTTATGAATGAAGGAGATCAGGGTCAGACTATTCTGGACGAAATACAACATGCCTACTTTGACCTAGTTGAATCTGGTATGCCTATTCAGTTATTTGATTATCTGAAAAGCCTGTCTCGCCATGATGCTAGTGAGAAAGGTTTGCTTCATAAGTCGAGTGGAGCTGCTGTTAAAACCGGCCTTAGCCTAGATAATGCATTACTGACTGACACAAAAACAGAGAAAGGTCGCAGAGCATTGCGCTGGCTCTTAGGACATGAAAGTTGGCATGTGTTAGATAAGAACCTAGACATCAGTGTCAATCTGCCTAGTTTTGCACTTGAAGTATTGCCGACTGCTGAAGGAGTCTCTATCAGAGGCGGTGATGTAATAGCCGAGCTTTACACAAATTACTCTAATGACACTGATCTTGGAAAAGTATTTGCCTATCCTTTTAACTTGTTATCTGAGAAGACAGAGAACGTCAACACAGATTTAGAGGCAGCTGCTCGAACAGTACAGAAGGAAGTTTTTGCAGAGCTGGGAGCACTATATTTATCTAACCCTCGTCTGTTAAAATTGCAGGCACCGAATGCGTATGAAGTAATCAGGACTGTAAGAGACAATCCTGAATTGCAAATAGGAGAAGTTACAGATGCAAGAGATCAAGCTAGTCCCGCCGAAGTGGGGGCCGAAGGTGTCGGAGTACAAGGCGAAGTTCAAACACGCCCCGTCAGCCGAGGATCTGAAGTTCAAGACGGCGGAAGAGTTGGAGATGATGGCCGACGTAGCGTTGAGACGGAACAAGCCGATAGAGGACTGGGAGTCGAGGCCACAACGACAGACAGGGACAGTGACGGACGGCTGGTACAAGAACAAGAGTTAACTCCTGAGACACAAACCCCTGCTGCCAAGATAGAAGACTTTGGAGAGAAGTTAGGCGGCGCTATTAAAGATCAATACGCTAGATTCAAAGACGCACTAGCCAACGAAGAAATAGACGCAGAAGCAGTTCCTCTAAGTA
>Ga0209404_10001332_pt1 | contig 16817 bp, 11 predicted proteins | sample TroAtlMetagenome_2_FD_187447 | JGI IMG/M metagenome (GOLD analysis project Ga0209404, IMG submission 187447) | Marine eukaryotic phytoplankton communities from Atlantic Ocean - Tropical Atlantic ANT8 Metagenome (SPAdes) (version 2) | ecosystem: Environmental > Aquatic > Marine > Oceanic...
CGAAATGGTGAAAACTCCGGCGAACGAAAACGCTTTGGCTCCAAATTTATGTTCTTTTGGAGATCATTTCGCACTGAGCTGGATTGAGCGTAATCAAAAAGGTACAGATAAGTTGAAAATGGCAAGTTGGAACGGCTTGAAATTTGATGAACAAAATCTGATTGCTGAATCCAAAAAAATGTTTGCAAACTGGGCTGATATTCCGTCCCTTATTGAAGCCCCTTCAGGAGATCTTTATGCTAACTGGCTAAATCGCATTGGTAATAAAACCTACGCATATGGTGTTCGAATCGAGCGTTCTGTTAACCGAGGAAAACGTTGGGATTCTATTGGATGGTTACATAATGATACCAGCGCTACAGAGCATGGTTTTGTATCATTAATCCCTGAAGATAGCCATGTGCGTGCCTTCTGGTTAGATGGTCGCATGATGAGCAAACCAAAGGGCAAGATGATGCTGCGTAGTGCCATCATAGACGGTGATCAAATTAAAGATGAATGTGTACTTGATGATGATGTCTGCACTTGCTGCCCTACTTCTGCAATTCAATTGTCAAGTGGGCCGATAGTCGTCTATCGAAATCGTTCTCCTCAAGAAGTCCGTGATATTAGCTTTGTTCTTGGTAAAGATCGTAAGTGGACTAAACCGACTAGACTTCAAGCAGACAATTGGCTCATGCCTGGCTGTCCAGTCAATGGAGCCAGTATCGCTACAACAGGCAACCTTGTTGCAGTCAGTAGATTCACCATTATCAATAAGAAGCCTCAAGTCATTCTTCGTTTGTTCATGGCGGGTCAAAATAAATCTGGAAAAGACATAGTGCTCGATAAAAACGCACCAATTGGCCGATCCGCTACGGTCTGCACCAAAGACTCAATATACACCGTATGGATTGGATTTGAAAAAAAACGATCTGTTTTGCGGATGGCTGAAGTTTCCTTAGCTGGAGAAATCAAAGAAATGACAACGCTCACCCAAATTGATGAAACTCGTTCTAGTGGCATGCCTCGCGCAATTTTTAGTGGTAATTATTTGTGGGTCAGTTGGACAGATTCGAATCAGATTCAACTAGGGAGGTTAAAAGCTGATGGTTAAATAACATATTAATGAAAATTAATGCGGTCCTAAAATTAAGTAGCAATGAAAAATTCAACGACAACAGTCACCTTTATTCTTCTAACTTGGTTTCTTGGAAACCTATGCTCGGCAGAAGAAAATAACCGGAAACCAAATATTGTTTTTTTTCTCGTCGATGATCTCGGATGGAGCGATTTAGGTTGTTACGGAAGTAACTTCCACGAAACACCAAACATCGATCGTTTAGCCAAAGAGGGTATGTTGTTCAATAATGCTTACTCGACCTGTCACGTCTGTTCCCCTAGCCGCGCCAGCATTCTGACTGGGAAATATCCGGCTCGCACCGATTTAACAGAATGGCTAAATGGGCGACCCGAACGAAAATTTGAAAAGCTCCATAGTGCTAAAAAACTTATGTCACTGCCCGATGAAGAAATTACTTTGGCTGAAACATTGAAAAAACATGGATACGCCACTGCCGATTTTGGAAAGGCTCATTTGCGTAAAGATCCAAAATCATATGGGTTTGATGAAGCAATCACTGGGTGGGTGCGTTCCTATTATTATCCATTTTCCAAACAGTATGAAAAAACTCTTCCTGCAAAAAAAGGGGATTATTATACTGACAAGCTAACTGATGCGGCACTCAATTTTATTGAAAGAAACAGAGATAGACCATTCTTTGTTCACTTAGAGCACTTTGCAGTTCACGATCCAATTCAAGGCCGAAAGGATCTTGTTGAAAAATATCAAAAAAAACTTGCTGAAATGCCTAATCAGAAAGGGCCTGAATATATCCTAGAAACCAACCCTGATGGTCCAGAAATTTCTAAGGAAGAAATTGAAGAAATTGAGAAAAACGACTCCTTAGATATTCACCAAGAGAAACGTGTATGGTGGGTAAAGCAAAAACAAGATAATGTCGAATTTGCAGGAATGCTAGAAGCTACAGATGAAAGTCTAGGAAGAATCCGAGCTAAGCTTCATGAACTAGGCTTGTCTGAAAATACTATCGTGATATTCACAGCCGACAATGGTGGAATGTCTGCTTCAAACCAGTACAGAGGAATTAATCACTCTAGAAAGCAACTTGATAGTCGCTTCGCGTCATCCAACCTTCCTCTAAGAGGTGCCAAAGGCTGGAACTATGAAGGTGGAATACGGGTGCCATTAGTTGTTCACTGGCCGGGAAATACTAAAGCAAACTCTAGATCCAACGCGGTAATTACCGGAACGGATTATTACCCTACATTGCTCAGCATGCTCGGATTGCCTCTGATGCCCAATCAGCATATGGATGGAAAAAGTTTCGTGCCTGCTCTTAAAGGTAAAAATCACAATCGTGGAGCAATATATTGGCATTTCCCTCATTACAGTAATCACGGATATCAGAGCCCGGGCGGAGCGATTCGCTTGGGTAATTATAAACTGCTCGAATACTTTGAAAACGGTACCGTCCAATTATTCGACCTGCAAAACGATCTTGGCGAACAAAACGATCTTTCCAAATCAAAACCAAAGATTACTAAGAAACTTTTGAAGATGCTTCACGACTGGCGCAAGGATGTAGATGCGAAAATGCCTCAAATAAAGACCTCTTCAAAAAAACTCTAATCACAATCAAAGAATTAAATTTTCTCTGGAATGAAAAACCATAATATCTTCATCTCATTGTTCCCGTTGAGCCTTGGATTACTATTCACTGTTTTAATTGCCACAGGTCAATCCGATGAACTCTCTATAAAGAAAGCGCTAACATTTTATGCATCCTTTGATGGTGGAACCGATGCTGATATTAGTCGCGGTGATAAGCGTCTTTTCACTCTCATTGGCAAAGAGCCTAAGCTTGGGAACAAAACCGAAGGAATGTCACGTATCGTTAAAAATAAGGGGCTTTCAGGTGATGCTCTATTATTCACTAAACGCAATGCCAAGTGGTTGCTATATGATGGTGCCAAGAATTTTCATTTTGCAGAAAAAAACTGGAGCGGTAGCGTTTCGTTTTGGCTGAAAGTTGATCCAATCAATGGACTTGATCCCGGTTATGTTGATCCGATTCAAATTACACCAAACACCTGGAACGACGCTTCGTTTTTCGTGGACTTCGCCAAGGATGGAAACCCACGGTCCTTCCGGCTCGGGGCATTCGCTGACAAATCTGTCTGGAATCCTGAAAATAAGAATATTCCGGAACCACAAAGGCCATTAGTCCCGGCCAAATCTAATCCATTCGGTAGCGACAAATGGACTCATGTTGCCTTCACATGGGAAAATTTTAACACTGGAAAAAAGGATGGTGTGGCGACCCTTTATCTTAATGGAAAAAACGAAGGTAGTATTACCAAATGGAATCAAAAGTTTTCTTGGGCAGGAAAACCTCACCGTATCCTTATTGGTTTGAATTATATGGGTTTGTTTGATGAACTTGCCTGCTTTAACCGGGCTCTCTCATCAAAGGAGGTCAAGCATATATTTGATCACCGGACCCTACAGAATGGATTAGATTTAAAGCCTTAATAAATAAATCACACCTCTTTATTTGAAGAGGTATCTAAATTGGATAACGGCGATAATATCAGGGAGTTGAAGTGAGCAACAATCAACTCTCCTAATCTAGAGGCAGTAACTCTACCTTACGAAATTCGCAGGAATGACTCTCGCTCTGTAAGGAGATCGTTCCACTTTCGAGTTTAGTTCCATCGTCTAAATGGGGATGTTGATACTCAAGAACTACTTTTCCTTCAACAATATGTTTGAAGCTTTTTGATCCGTCCACAATCACCTCTGCAGTCACCCACTGATCACCGTGGTAAGTTTTTGATTTGGAATTGATGCAGTGCCTCTTCAAAGCCTTTTCGTTCATCATGACGTCTGTCCCTGGTGTGCACAAATTTAGAGTAGTGCGGTTTCCCTCTCCGCTGCCACCGAGCAATTGTACTTCAATTGAATTTGGGAAATCTTGATCGACCTTCATTGTTTTAGGGTCTTGACCGTGAAGCATGAGTCCGCTATTACGATAAGCCCATCCTGGGCCGCCCTTTAATTGTTCTCCAAGAAAACGATATTCCACACGAAGGCGGTAACGCGAGTACGGAGTTTTGTAAAACAAGTGACCAAAGGTCTGTTTAAACTCGTCGTATTTTTCATAGTTAACTTTGATCGCTCCGTCAGCAACGCGAAAAGTCTTACGCTTATCTTCGCCTAATTTTTCGTAACGAATCTTAGGTGTCCAGCCTGTGAGATCTTTACCATTAAAAAGTTGAATCCAGTTTTCTTTTTTTGCTTCTTCATTGACGGATTTAACTTCCTCAGTGGCTAAACTAGTTAAATTGAAAACAAAACTGCTAACAATTATAAGGAGAAGAAATTTAAATTGATCCATATTACTATTGATTGTTATTTTTTTGACTATTCTTGACCGGATTTGGCTTTGATGGAATCCCATTCTTAGGTATTTCAACGCGAACAGTCCAGGCAATTGCATTAAGAATTAGAGTACGCCAATCTTTGCTGTCCCAAGTATGGTGATAATGAGCACCAGTGGTTCCAAAACCGCGACCTTTACCATCTGGTCGCTCATAAGCCCAACCAATGTGTTGAATTTTTCCTTCCGCCATAGCCTTGCGAACGTGTGGATTATTAGAGTGCGGACCATCTTTACGTTTCATAGTGCTCTGCGGTGGATGGGCTGAAAGAATCGGTGTAACCCCCTTCATTTCTGGTTGGAAGCGCATATGATAATACCATTCATCGTCCTGAGTAAAAGGTTTCACTCCACGAGTAATAGGGTGCTCCGGTAACGACTTAATCTCAGCGATCCAGTGGGGATTAACCGACCAATTGGTTTCGAAATACCCACCCGTAGCTTTAAGCATTAGGTCTCCTGAACGTCCTTTTGGAACCTCAACTGCGTAGTGCATACAAACGACGCCGACGCCTTCATCAATAAGCTTTTCAAACTGATCAAGATGTTTCATAACGAGATGACCGCCTCCACCATTACAAAAAATAACAACGCAGTCAGCTCCCTCGAAGGCCTTGGTATCGGATGGCCAACCCTTGTAGAGTGAAGTTTCAAAACCCATACCACTCTCTTCGAGAGCTTTAGCAAGAAGTGCATTGCCGCTCACATGTGCATGTGTTTTTGAATTCTTTCCTCCATCAGCAAGGAAAACGATTTTTTTCTTTTCCTCAGCAAGGACGGTATCTGAAAAGGCAATCACTGCTAGAGCTGTAATAATCAGGGTAGAAAAGAGCAATTTCATAATATGTTATTTAAAGCTGTAATGGATTAGTTTGCTGGGTATGCCTTGATATCCTTTGTATCTCTAGAGGCAGCACTATCAACTGGAAGGATTTCAGAAGAAACCGCTGGATAAGTAACTTTTCCGGTAGCCGCCCATTCAGTGCCACGAATGAGGGTCTCTTGAAAAGCGATACCAAGCATTGATTTGCTATCGTGTCCCATAACTGTATGAAAAATACGTCCCTCTCCGTAAGTAATAGTCATCAGAACAGGTTCGTGACGCTCTGATCCACCTTTGGCTAAAGCCGTAGCAAGTATCTTCATATTTTTTCCTGGACCACGCAAGCGATCGTAAAGCTCTTCTTTTGCTTGAAGAAATTCAGTTGGTAAACCCTTGGTGATGGGATGGTCTTTTTCACGAACATCAACCTTATACTCTAGAGGCCGACCATGAGAACCACCACGCCCCTTTGAGTCATCTCGAACTACCTTGCCGTCTTGCCAATAGATGTAAGGTCCATGCGTTTCGTTACGCCCACCCCAGCCACCTAGGCCAATCATCTCATTGTACTCTTTCCAGTTTGGGAAAGAATTGTCGGCGGCATGAACAACAACTAGGTTGCCTCCCTCTTTAACGTACTTAACAAAATCTGATTTAGTTTTCTCGGGCCATGAATCCCCGTTATAATTGGATAGAATAACGTGATACTTGGTAAAATCTGGATTAAATTCAGCAACCCGACTTTTAGTAACGGTAGCACGTTCAATTTCAAATTTTCCAGTGGCTTTAAGAGTATCAATCATGACTGGAGAACATCTGACCCAGTCGTGGTTATTTTGTCCGTCGATCAGAAGAACTTTAATTTTTTCAGCCTGATTTGTTTCTGCTGCAGATAATGAGCAGACCGCACTCAGACTTAAAACTAACAAGATGAACGGAAAAACTTTATTTAGAAGAGATTTTTTCATGGAAAAAATCGTAAAACTTCTTCCAATTTAATGCAAGTTATTTGCAAATAACTTGCATTAAAGTCTAAAAAATTAGCCTCTACTTTAATACTTTTTTACTTTGAATTGTTTAATGTTGGTAAACAAATACATGTGTTTATTATTTAGAATAATGAAAGCATCTAGATTGAAAATCATTTCTTCACTTATAACGCTCCTTATTTCCCAAATTTCATTAATAGCTGATCATGAACAGCTAACGAAACCACTGTTTCGTTTTGGAGCCGTAGCTGACTGTCAATACTGCAACCAAACTAGCGGAGTTAGGAAGTATAGTCTTTCAACTCAAAAACTCCGTGATTGTGTAGAGCACTACAACAAACTTGACTTGGCTTTCGTAATTCATCTTGGTGATTTCATTGACCGAGACTTTGAGAGCTTCGATAAAGTCACACCCATCTACAATCGCCTCAAAGCACCTCATTATCATGTATTAGGAAACCATGATTTTTCAGTAACCGACGATAAGAAAGCATTGGTACCAGCTAAACTCGGTCTCAAAGAACGCTATTATGATTTTACTTACAATGGATGGCGCTTTCTTGCCATTGACGGCAATGATGTGAGCCTACACGCATATCCAAAAAATGATCCACGAACTAAGGCCGCAGCTGCCTTTCACCGTAGCCTCAAAGCTGGTACTCCTAATTGGAATGGGGCCGTTGGAAAAGAGCAACTGCGGTGGATAAAAGAAAAGCTTGAACTGGCCACAAAAAATAATGAAAAGGTAATTCTTTTTTGCCATTTTCCCATTTTCCCAGCAAATGTTCATAACCTATGGAATGCTGATGCTCTCACGCAATTACTGGGCAAATACTCATGTGTGGTGGCATACATAAATGGACACAACCATAAAGGAAACTATGGAACTAAGGATAATATTCACTACCTAACCCTTAAAGGGATGGTCAATACTACTGAAAATGCCTATTCGATTATCGAAGTTCATAAAGAAAAACTATTACTAAAAGGGGTGGGTCGCCAAGACGACAGATTAATGGCTTTACCAGCTAACAAATAAACTAAAAAAATTCTTGGGAAGTTACATGCTGTATTTATTAACATTTTTGTTTTGCTTCACATGTCCACTTTTGGCTTCAAATAAAGCAGCTACCTCCAAGTTCATCATGGTTCATTATATGCCATGGTATGCCTCAAAATCTATTAGTGGTCAGTGGGGTGCGCACTGGACCATGAACCATTTCGATCCCGACAAATTGGATGCCAAGGGCAAACAAGAACTCGCCTCACATTATAGGCCATTAATTGGAGCGTATGATTCAAATGACCCAGCTTTATTAGAATGCCAAGTCCTCCTTATGAAGTTTTCTGGTATCAATGGAGTCATTATAGATTGGTATGGTACTAAGGATTTCAGAGATTACGCAGTGCTTCATCGAAATTCACTGAGCTTGATTAAATACATAAAGAAAGCCGGGCTGAATTTCGCCATTTGTTATGAAGACCAAACCGTCAAGCATATGATCAATGATGGGGTACTTAAAAAATCTCAAGAATTAGCTTACGCCGAAAAAGAATTCCTGTGGATGGAAAAAAATTTTTTTGCTGACCCTGCCTATAAGAGGGTTAATGAAAAACCGATCCTGCTCATATTTGGACCACAACATTTCAAAAAAGATCAGTGGCCCCATATCATCAGCGCTCTTTCAATTAAACCTCACCTGTTTACACTTCCACATCTTAATCATGAAATTAATAATTCTGGCGAATTCGGTTGGCCTCCTGTGTACGGAGGCAAAAATATAAGCCCAAAAGAATGGAAGAAATACCTACAAGACCTTTATGAAGGGGGGGGAAATTCGTCGACTATAGCATCTGTATTTCCACAATTTCATGACATATACCAACAAGCGGGTGCCCACAAAAGCTATGGTTATCTAGATTCCCAGAAAGGAAAGACTTTCGATCAAACACTTCAAATGGCATTGAAGAGTAATTCGAAATTAATTCAGATTGCTACATGGAATGATTATGGGGAAGGGACGATGATTGAACCAACCACAGAGTTCGCCTACGAATATCTCGAAAAGCTGCAAAGCCTCTTCAAGGAAAACAAAAAATTTTCCTTCAACTCAAGTGATCTCCGGTTACCAGTAAATCTGTATCAACTTCGAAAACATTATGAAGGTAATAAAGAAATTAACGCTGACCTAAACGTCGCATCAAAGTTACTCTTCGATTCCAAAACTAATGAAGCTAAGAAAATATTAAAGCGGTATTCCCAAAACTAATAAATGCTAAATCATTTATTCAATGAGCTTTAGATGGGTCTTTATTATTTTTCTCTTCATGGCTAAAAAGTTTTTTATCAAGAAAGATTAATTATTCCCTTTTTTAGTTTATACCCTTTCTAAATTTATATAAACATAATGGGTTGGCTAAAACCCTTAATATAGACTATAATATGACTGAAGGATCTTTTAATTAACCGCTATTAATATTAGAATCTATGAAGATGGAAAGACGACGATTTTTGAAGGGGGCAGGTGTTGCCATTGCATTACCAATGATGGAATCTGTGATGCCTAAGGCAGCGGCTACTGTTAATCACAAACCCGTAAGACGTTTCGTTTGTCTTTCAAATAATTATGGAGTTTACCAGAAAGCTTTCTTCCCTGACCTAAAGCAGGCTGGAAAAAATTATCAAATGCCAGACACGCTGAAGCCTCTCGAGAAGCACCGAGATGACTTCACAACTTTTTCCAACTTGGATCATGGTTTCACGGGTGGTCACCAAGGCGTACCGGTTTTCCTCAGTGGAGTTCGCCCTATACTTGCTCATAATTATGAGGAAGGAAACATTAGTCTTGATCAGAAGCTGGCTGAATATCATGGAGCCGCTACACGATTTTCTTCAATGACTCTCGGGGTCAAAGAGCGTAATCTCTTAAGCTTCACTCGAACAGGCGTACAGGTGCCCAATGTAAGTATGCAGCAGGCTTACCGCGCAATGTTTTTTGAAGACACTGCCGAGAAAAAAATTTCACAGGCTGAACGTTTCAAGCGACAAAATAGTATTCTCGATGTCGTCATGGATCAGGCCAAATCGCTAAACAAAGAACTTGGAAAACAGGATCAGCAAAAACTCGAAGAGTATCTTGGTTCTGTTCGGAGTTTGGAAAAGAAAATCGCCCAACAGGAACCTTGGCTTCAAAAACCAAAACCCAAGACAGATGTGGCTGAACCTAAACCGGGGAATGGAACTGAAGAACAGCTTAAAGCAATGATTGAAATCATTGCCTTGGCTATTCAGACCGACTCAACAAGAGCAATTACCTGCACAAGCGGATTTGCAAATGGAGACTTCGGACTTAATGGTGGCTACCATGGTTTTTCACATCATGGCGAGAGGGACGAACCGGTGGCAGCACTAAAGAAAATCGAAGGTTTTCAAATTTCTATGATGTCCTATTTAATAGACTTATTAAAAGGCCAAGAAGATCCTATCAACGGAGGAACTCTATTTGATAACACTTCAATCCTTTATGGTTGCGGTATGGCCGCTGGAACACACCAAACAAAAAACCTTCCCCTCGTATTAGCTGGTGGCGGCTTCAAACATGGAGAACACAAGGTTTATCCAATGCCAGATCCCCAACGCGTACCAGCTGCGAATTTATTACTCTCCATACTCCAACAAAGTGGACTAGAAATAGACCGTTTCGGTTCAAGTACTGGTTCCTTAACTGGCCTCGATTGGTCATAATTTACCAAAATTAAACACTGCTCAAAACGCAGAACAAATTAGCAAACTTGCTTATCATGGTTCCTTCATTGAAGCAGACAGTGCTAATAATTTTGCTTGCTCCGTGTTTGCAAGCCCATGCGGACGAGTCTTTAAAAAGCATCGTACCATTTTTAGAAAAGCATTGTTATGGTTGTCACGGCACAGAAAAACAGAAAGGCGATATCCGTTTTGATAATTTAGGTAAAGATCTTTCGAACCATGAAAACCTTGAAATTTGGCAAGGCGTTCTTGATCAACTAAATCTTGGCGAAATGCCACCTAAGAAGCAACCACAACCTTCACGTTCCGAGACTGAACAGATAGTAAAATCCTTAAGTAAGTCTCTCAAGTTAGCTTATGAAAAAGCCGAAAGCACCGGTGGTAAAACAATTCTTCGTCGACTCAATCGCCCAGAATTACGCAACACATTTCGAGACCTTCTTCATCTTAATGGGTCAGAATATCGACCAGGAGCGGCAGGATCTAAACTTGTAGATAACAATGGTAACGGAAGTGTAGAGCGTACTGGTAACGACCCTTTACGTTTTTTTCCGGAGGACGAAGAGGATCATGGTTTCTTCAATATTGGAGATAAACTCATCATGTCTGATTTTTATCTAAAGCTTGTTCTAGGCGCCGTAGAAGAAGTATTAACTCAAGCTACCCGACTTGAATCGAAACCCAAGATTGAAGCCCGTAATTTCTCAGGACACTTAATTACAGACAAAGGAGGGCATATTATAGAATCCGTATCTCGTAAATTTAATGCAGATTTTGACATGATGGCCACTGGCTATGAGAGATTTGGACGACTTGCACCAACAGAAATTAGAGGAGGTGTTGGTGTTTCTACTAGATATAAAATTACTGTCGAAGCTTCTGCTCATAATAAAAATCACCCTTGGGGTGAGTTATTTGATCTTGATAAAAAAGATCCTTTTCAACTGTGCTTAAATATAGCCGATACAAAAAATGGAGGCATTTCTGGTCCGACATCAACTCCCCTTAAACTTTGGTCAATACCTGATGATGGTAAGAAACATAGTTTTACTCATGAAGTCTGGATAGATAAAACATGGACTCCTTGGATAGGATGGGAAAACGGCCCTTGGGATCGATCCTTCCGTGCAGAAACCATTGTTGAAAAAATAATTCCTAATGAATTTAGTAAACGTCCTGACAAAAAGGCAAACAAAGAAGCACATGATAAGTGGCCAATTCAGATGGCGGAAAAACTTTTTAAGAATGGGTACAAAGGGCCTCACATTCGAATCCATAGCCTAAGCCTTGATCCTATAATTGATACGTGGCCACCAAAAAGTCATACTGCTCTTTATGGAAAAGGATCAGGAACGGAGGAAGAAATACGAAAACTCATGACCAATTTTGCTTCGAGGGCATTTCGTAAACCTGTGAGCCAGGAAATGGTTGAACCCTACGTTCAAATGGTTCTTGCACGAAAAGTTGAACCTATTGTCAAATTACAAGGGAGTATCAAAGATCTAAAATACAAAGTGTATAAAGGACTTTGGGAAAAGATTCCTGACTTTAGCACTCTACAACCGATATCAGAAGGAACATTACCAAAGGGTCTAATTGATATCAAAGTTTCTAAAATGAAGGAACAATTCGGGATGGTGTTCACGGGCGAATTAAATGCACCTAAAACAGGTAAATATATATTTGAAATCGCCTCAGATGATGGTGCGCGAATTATTATTGACGATAAAATAGCAATTGAACATGACGGTTTACATGGTGCACAACTAAAAAAGGGGGAAATAAAACTCCAGTCGGGTAAGCACTCAATCCGAGTCGAATACTTTGGTTATGGCCAGCCTAACAGCTTCCGTGCTGGATGGGGTGGTTCGGGTATGGCTCACGCAAAACTATCCATCGATGGCCTCTATGATAACTCTAAGAATCAAAAAAAACCCAATGAAATTCCCCTATTAATTAGAGCTATGAAGGATGGTTATGCTGCCATGCTTTGTTCTCCTCATTTTCTTTATCTTCGCGAAAATCCAGGACGTCTAGATGAGTTCAGCATTGCGAATCGATTAAGTTATTTCCTCTGGTCTTCGATGCCTGATGAAACTCTTTTTTCTCTAGCTATTAAAGGAAAACTCAGTGATCCAGCTATTCTCAGTCAGCAAGTCAACCGCATGCTCAAAGATAATAAAGCCCAAGCTTTCATTCGCCACTTTCCTTCTGCATGGCTACGGCTTGATAAACTAGGCGATATGCCCCCTTCAGGGGGGGATTATCAGTTTTATAAAAACCTTAAAGTTGAGCCGATGCTCGCTAGGCAAGTTACGATGTATTTCGAAGGGATACTTGAGAATAATGGTAAAATTGAGGAATTTATTGACTCTGATTATACTTACATGAATCAGACGCTGGCAAAGTGGATCTACAAAAGAGAAGGAATTCGAGGAGAACGCTTGCGTAAAGTTTCACTAAACGACCCAAAGCGTGGCGGAATTTTTACTCAACCAGGCATTATGACTGCAACAGCAAACGGAGTCGAAACCTCACCCATCATTCGTGGAGTTTGGGTTCTAGAGAATGTTTTTGGAACACCACCCTCTCCTCCTCCTCCAGATGTGGAACCATTACCAACTAACACGCGGGAAGCTACCAGCGTCCGAGAACTTCTAAAATTACACCGAAATAATGAAGCCTGTTCGAGCTGTCACGTCAAAATCGACCCTATGGGTTTTGCATTTGAGAACTTCGATGTCGTGGGCCGTTGGCGTGATAAATACAAACGAGCACGAGACCCAATCGACACCACTGCCACTATGGCTAATGGTAGGGAAATAGCTGATATTGTAGACTTTAAAAAAATGCTGTTTGAGCGCAAAGAGTTGGTCACTCGCTGCCTCACCAACAAGATGCTTACCTATGCTACAGGCCGTCAACTTGAGGCAACAGATCGTGGAGAAGTAGACCTCATTTTGAAAAAATTAAGCAAAAAAGAAAACCGACTCCGCGACTTAGTGACACTTGTAGTACAAAGTAAAATATTCTTGAATAAGTAATATGAATTAAAAAACAAAGCTATTGCCGCATGAGGTATTTCATTTATTTACTATTAGTAGTTAGTTTTTTCTTGTCTAAAGCCATAGCCCAAGTACCAAAACTAAAAGTTTCATCAATACCAAAGGGAAAGCTAATGGCTTTTGCACCTGCCTTTAAAAAATACATCAATGTGTTCGGTGTCCACGTCTTCGCAACGAAAGGAACACCCGACTCCAAGATTTTTCATGCTGCTTCAATATTGGCAGAATATCTGGACAATGATGAAAATGGTAAACCTGACAATATGCGTGTTATTGAAGCCTTAACATCTAGGGACGCGTACCTTGAAATTTTCGTAAACGAACGTGAGCTACAAAGGGTTCATAAAAGAGGCGAACACTTCAAGGAAGGTTTTCACTATGGAATTTCACAATTTGTAGATGAAACGAATCCACAAAATGACAGATTTGATGCTACTCTTGAGGAAGTCTTCCACTTGATAACTCATCACGGTTACGGAAACGCTTACCCAAGAATTTTTGGGCCTCACTCAGGAACACAAATTGCCAAGTGTTTAGATTTGGCTAGAAAAGGACACTTTGTTGAAGTTCCAAAATCTTATCCGAAAGGAGCTTGGTTCACTTATGATGATCAAAGCTGCGAATACGGCTGCATGATTACGGAATATATATATTGGGCAATGACATCAATACTTGGCGCCCAAAAATCTCCTCAAAGGCGTCAAGAAATTATGCACGAGTGGCGCCTTCCAACACGTGAACTTGTTAGAAAGGGAGACCCCGCTGTTTTCGAGTTATTGACCGATCCTAAATATAAATTTCCCACTCGTCTTCCTGATGGAAAATATAAAGTATCTAGTTAGTTTTTGTTCAGTCTAATATCTATACCCCAATTAATAAATTATCGATGAGTTGACTCGTATCTTCTAAGGACTTGTCAGATCCTTCTCGAGTTGCCCAGCCAGAAAATTCTATCTCTTTTAAAGCAACTCGAACCTTATCCCAGTCGACATCACCTTCGCCAAGACGACAAAACCCATTCTTTTTTCCCCAGTCTTTAACATCTAATTTAACTGTGCGACTGCCAAGCGTTCGTATCCACTCCTCGGCAGGTGCAAACTTTTGCATATTACCAATGTCAAAATAAGCTCCAACCCATGGGCTATCGAATTCATCAATATAATCACGAAACTTTTCAGGACTTTCGCAAAACCCATTCCACACTGTCTCAATTAAGACCCTTATTCCTAGCTTTGCAGCTAAAGGAATCACTGCTCGCACTTCCATAATGGACCGATTCCAAACATGATCATGAGTCTCGTTAACACCTCCTACCTTTCCTGGGACCAGTAATACGGAAGATCCTCCAAGCAAGTGAGAATTCATAATTGCTTTCTCAAGATTTTTTCTCCCTTTAAGTCGAACTTCTGGGTTTGGATCACTCAATCGAACTGACCAATGACCGCCGTTTACTAGGCCATGAACACGGATGCCAGTTTTTTGGGCTGCGGCCCTATATAAATCGGCTTCATTAGCGTTTCCACTTTCAACGCCATCATAACCAAGTCCCTTTAATCTCATAAAAAACGCTTCAACTGATTCACCTCTTTTTTTCCCACCTTTTAGCGCTTTATATATACGGTTTTTAAAATTAGGAGGATTTCCCTCACCTTCTTGGCCTAAAGCAAACAATGGTGTAGAAGATAAAGGAATAGCTGAAAATTTAAGAAAGGATCGTCGTTTCATCTGTTAGATAATTTTCTGGTTTAACTTAAGTAATATTAATCAAAAAAGGACGGTTATTACAAGGAAGAGGATTTCCCTTGCCCACAGGCTTAGAAAATTGAAAAATACCTGACTCTTTACCGCTAATAAATTTTGATGTCCCAACTATTTTATACAAAATTAAAAAATATTTTCATGATTAGGTATTGGATAATTTTAGTTGCCTTTTCAAATCTAATTTTACAAGTCTACGCCGAAGAAAAAGCTGATTCAAACTGGTGGTCCCTTCAACAAATTAAAAAGCCTGAAATACCTAAAGTCGAAAACAAAAATTGGGTCCGTAATCCAATTGATAATTTTATACTGGCTAAGCTTGAAGAAGCAGAGCTGAGCCCTGCCCCTGAAGCTGACACAAGATCCCTAACTCGCAGATTACATTTTGATCTAACTGGCTTGCCTCCCACGCCAGGCGCATTAGCTGATATTGATACACTTCTTAATAGTCCACATTACGGAGAAAGATGGGCGCGACATTGGTTAGATGTAGCTCGCTACGGAGAAAGTAACGGTTTTGAATATGATCAGTTAAGACCGAATGCTTGGACATACAGAGACTGGGTCATTGAATCTCTGAATGATGATATGCCATATGACAGATTCGCGCGATTGCAAATTGCAGGAGACGTTCTTGAACCTAACAATCCAGGAGCAATAACAGCAACTGGATTCCTTGTTTGTGGAGCTTTCGATGGACTTAAACCCTCTGGAGACAAACAAAGAAAAATAATGAGACAAGACGAGATGGAAGACCTAGTCGGAACCGTCAGTCAAGCTTTTCTAGGTTTAACAGTTCATTGTGCGAGGTGTCATGATCATAAGTTTGACCCAATCCAACAAAAGGAATATTACCAAATGGCATCAGCTCTTGGTGGCGTCCATAGAGGCGACCGTGATGTTCCTGCGACTGGAAACCCATCACTATTAAAACAGAAAAAGGAACTTCTTCAGCAAAGACTTAAAAATGGTGACAAAAAAATTCGTGAATTAATTCTTAGAGAAGGCCGCAATTCTAAGATAAATACTGTTGGCCCAAAGCCAATTGCAAGGTGGACATTTGATGTTGATCTAAAAGATCAAATTGGAAACCTTCATGGCAAAGCAATGAATGGTGCCAAGATTAATGAAGGTGCTCTCGAGCTTGACGGGAAGGCGGCTTATGTAATGACAAGCCCTATTCAATCAGACATCAAGGCAAAGACTCTAGAGTCTTGGGTTAAATTAAATAATCTAAACCAACGCGGTGGTGCAGCAATGAGTTTACAAAGTAATGATGGTAAAGCTTTTGACGCTATAGTATTTGGAGAGCGTGAACCAAATCGTTGGATGGCAGGCAGCGAAGGCTACTCAAGGACTCAAAGCTTCGGAGGTGAGGAAGAAAACAAAGCAACAGATCAATTTATCCACATTGCTATCGTTTATCAGGAAGACGGCACAATTAAGGGGTACCGTGATGGAAAACCCTATGGGAAATCTTATAAGTCTGAATCACTAAAAGTGAACTCTGGAAATTTTCAGGTTCTCTTTGGTATGCGACACGGTACTAAAGCATCAAATGATTTGATGCTTAATGGCAAAATTGATCGAGCACAACTCTATGATAGAGCTCTCACGGCAGAAGAAATAGCGCTTTCATCCAACGGCAATTTTGTTTCTGAAGATGAAATCATCGCAAAACTTAGACCAGAACAAAGAGTTGTAAGGGAACGTTGGAAAGCCGAAATTGCCAGAATTGATAATGAACTAAGCAAAACAAAAAAAAGAAAAGTTTATGCAGTGAAACCCTCAAAAGCCCCAGTAACGCATCTTTTAGTAAGAGGCAGTCCCTTCGAATTAGGCGATAAGGTTTCGGCTGGAGGCGTAAGTTCCGTTACGGGTTCAATGCCCTCAAATTTCGGGCTAAGTCCTGAT
>Ga0209404_10001333_pt1 | contig 16809 bp, 8 predicted proteins | sample TroAtlMetagenome_2_FD_187447 | JGI IMG/M metagenome (GOLD analysis project Ga0209404, IMG submission 187447) | Marine eukaryotic phytoplankton communities from Atlantic Ocean - Tropical Atlantic ANT8 Metagenome (SPAdes) (version 2) | ecosystem: Environmental > Aquatic > Marine > Oceanic | place...
TATTTGAAGGCAGCTGACCACGTGGTATTAAGGGTAGGCCTTTCCATATATTAAAAACATTTTTTCCTGCCTTAAGCGATTGGAAAGGACCTGGTACTGCGGTTCCGTTTTGAGGCACTACTTGATTATGGTAGTCAGATTTTATTTTCTCATAATTAGTGCTCCCTGGGAAAGCAATGCCTGAGGGCATGTTAACGATGAGTTCGTTCTTGGATTCATTATAATTAACGCTCATCCCTTTTGTTAAGATACTTTTAGTGTCGTTTTTCTCGCCATGCTTCAACCAGAACCGTTGCCATTCTTTAATCGTCATCGCCACTTTAGACCCTCCATTGATGGGTGTGGGCTTTCCTATTCCAATGTCATCTTTAACAAGTTTGAAAAATTCATTAGGTTTCCAGGGAGAAGGCCTGTCAGAATAACTATTAATAAGGAAGGTGCGTTCGTCTTGATCGGCGTCATAAATATTATGATTTAATCGTTGGGGTCCACTTCTATGGGAAGGGTAATTAATGTCCATCATGAGCCGATGGTTTATAAAGATGTTGTTGTATAACGAATGGTAACCGGTATTTGTACGAGCATTGACCTGGTATATGTATGCACCTTGTCCATATTTGGCTGTTTTTGGGCTGTTTGCGAAGATGTTATGCATAACCGTTGAGCCAGACGCATCATGCACATAGAATTGTATTCTTTCGTTAGCGACTGAGATGTTATGATCGATAAGGGCGGCATCGAATTTATAATTGCTCATTTCTAGGAAAATTCCCCGGCCGCCATTTTTATAGCATATATTTTTTGTTACCCTGGTGTTGGGAAATTGATTGTCTAGCCATATTCCTTCCGACAGAGCATTGTGAGAGACATAATTTCTAGTAATTAATCCGTCCTTTATGTCGTGGCTTTTTATACCGGCATGTTCGTACCTTTTTTTTCCAATGAAGCCCTTCGTGTTATTAAACATTATGACATTATCACGAATAATAATATTACGATTTTGAGCGCCTATTATTCCGGCTGCACCATTTTCTAAAATATAGTTCTTCTCAATAATGTTATTTGTACCGAGAGGTGAATTATTAACCCGCTGAGCGCTCCGCTCGTTTTGGCCACCTCCAGAGCCCATGTCTATTGCATCTGTTCCAACATATCTAATAACATTATTACGGATGGTCCAGTGATGGCCTCCCCTTAGTCCTAATGCTCCTGCCTGTGCCCATTTAGGAGTATTCCAAAAGTTAGTCGGATATTGATTGCCACAATGCTCCATCACAAAGCCCTCGACTATGATGTATCCAATGCCAATCAGGTGAGGGGCGAATATTCTCCTCCTTGTGCTTATTTCCACTATCTGATTTGAAGGGTCTAAATCTCCAAAGTTAATTGAAATGAGTCCGTTTAATTTATTGTAGTGCCAACTCCCTGACTCTTTTGTTATTTCTTTTAGGAACGGTTTTTGATTCCAGGGCTTTCCATTCACTATCACTTGGCCGCAGTTGTAGGAGAGTTCTTTGTTGCCAACTCCCGTTCTTTCAAATTCTGGCTCTCCCTGTCGGTTGTAAGGGGTCGAGGCCAGAGGTACTTCAAATGGATTTGCACTATCAACATAGACATCGTCTGAATTGAATAAATCATTATTTGGGGTTGCACTATAGACCGAGCCTCCTTGTTTTTTCCATTTTGGAGACCATTGATCAGAACCGCGAATGAATACCGCACCTAGTTCTTCACCCTTATATGTAATGGGCTTTCCTGGAGCTCCACTTTTTGGAGGTGCCACTCTTTCACGGTAAATACCTTTTTTGACCAAAATAGTGTCTCCAGGTTCTGCTAATCTTGAGGCATGTCCTATTGTTTTGAAGGGTGACTCCTCTGTTCCTTTTCCTGAATCGGCACCATTAATGGAAACCACAATCGTTTTACCATCGGCAATATCTGTGTAGGAAAATGATAAAAAGCAAAAGGATGTAAAAATTGTATAGACTAATAAAGATGTGACTTTCATTAAGTATATGGTTGTAGGAAGTTGTTACTTTTTAGAAGATCAGTTTTTAATTAGTGTATTTTTCTGAGATTCTAAATTAATAAGGGTATTCAATTTATAATGAATCAAAACAAATTTTCAATTTTTCTTAAGATACTAATAATCTCAATTATTTTCGCAGAGGCGAACTTACTAAAGGGAGCTGATGAAGATTTTAATGACAAGAATATTCCTAATATTTTAATCATAATTGCTGATGATTGTACCTATAATGATCTACCTTTATACGGAGGGAAGAATGCGAAAACCCCTAACATAGATCGCCTTGCGAAAGAGGGAATGCTTTTTAATAAGGCTTATCTTGCAGAAGCCATGTGTCAGCCCTGCCGGTCAGAATTATATACCGGCCAATATCCTATGCGTAATGGTTGTGCTTGGAACCATTCCTCCAGTAGACCTGAGGTAATGAGTATTCCGCATTATCTGCGTGATCAAGGCTATAAGGTTGGTCTCTCGGGTAAGGTTCACGTCAAGCCACAGAAAGTGTACCCCTTTTCTAAGATTGAAGGTTTTGATTTGAACTGTGTTCGTAACCCGACCAGAAAACATGAAACTGGGGGAATAAAAAAATTTATGATGGATGCTGAGGATCACAAATTTTGTATGGTCGTTGCATTGGTGGAACCTCATGTTCCCTGGGTGATGGGAGATGCTAGTAAATATCCTTCAAAAGAAATTATTCTTCCCCCAAATATTGCCGACACTCCAAAAACGCGGGAGGCCTTCAGTAGGTATTTGGCTGAAATTACATATATGGATGGTCAGGTTGGGGACATTCTGGACACTCTTGAGGAAACCGGTAAGTCTGATGACACGCTTGTGATTTTTACATCTGAGCAGGGCTCTCAATTTCCCGGCTGTAAATGGACAAACTGGGACACTGGATTGCACACAGCATTTATAGCTAGATGGCCAGGCATGATTAAGCAGGGGGTTAGGACCAATGCCTTAATACAATACGCTGATGTTTTACCCACATTGATCGAGATAGCAGGCGGAACCAAGCTTCCTAGAAATTTTGATGGGGAAAGTTTTTTCAGTGTTTTGACCTCTAAGAAAAAGGTCCATAGAAAATATGTATATGGCATTCATAACAATTTGCCAGAAGGCCCATCATATCCTGTCAGAACAGTGAGCGATGGGAAGTTTCGTTACATAAGAAACCTTAAGAGTAAAGAACTGTACATTGAAAAGCATTTGATGGGTTGGGACGGGAAAGGAACTCTCAACAACCCTTACTGGGCAACCTGGGTTAGGGCGTCATGGAATAATAAAAAAACTTATAATTTGGTTAATAGGTATATGAACCGTCCTCCCGAAGAGTTGTACCAAACGCAGAATGACCCATATGAATTAAAGAATATCGTTGAAGACGATATTTATAAGAAGACTAAGCTAAAATTAGGCTCAGAGCTTGATCGTTGGATGAAGACTCAAGGAGATCCTGGCGCCTTGCAAGATACTCAAGAGGCCCTTTCTGCGGCTAGAGACGGCAAGCATATTTATGGGCCCAAACTCAATTAGAAATTAAATTTTAATTATGTTTAACAATATTAAAAAAACATTGGTCGTATTTTTTGTCGTACACGTACTTACTTTTTTGTCTGCCTCAGCTGACAAGCCTAATTATGTTTTAGTGTTCATAGATGATATGGGTTGGGGAGATTTTTCATGTTTTGGTAATAAGTTTGCAAGCACTCCAAACATTGACCGTCTCGCCAAAGAGGGGATCCGATTTGAACAATTTTATGTAAATTCGCCAATATGTTCACCATCCAGAACAGCGATATCCACAGGACAATATCCTCAGAGGTGGAGAATTACTTCTTATCTATCACGTAGGAATCACAACGAGCAAAGAGGCATGGCTCAATGGCTTGATCCAAAAGCCCCTATGCTTGCTAGAATTCTAAAAGAAGAGGGTTACGCTTCGGGGCATTTTGGTAAATGGCACATGGGTGGGCAGCGTGACGTGGATGACGCGCCATCAATAATTAGTTATGGTTTTGATCAATCATTGACCAATTTTGAAGGAATGGGACCTAAGTTGCTTCCATTGACTTTAAAGCCTGGACAGAAAGAGCCCGGTAGAATTTGGTCGGATGCAGAGCGCTTAGGTGAAGGTGCCAAATGGGTTTTAAGATCTAAAATTACAGAGGGGTTTGTGGACGAAGCAATTCCTTTCATGCAGGAATCAATGAAAAAAGATAAGCCATTTTATATAAACCTTTGGCCTGATGATGTGCATGCCCCTTTTTGGCCACCCACCGACAAATGGGCAGACTCGAAGAGAGGTCTCTTTCTATCAGTATTACAAGAAATGGATAAACAGCTTGGAAAATTATTCAATGCGATACGAGATTCTCCAAAACTTAGAGATAACACCATTGTTATGGTTTGCTCGGATAATGGTCCTGAAAAAGGTGCAGGCGTGGCGGGACCCTTTCGTGGATATAAAACGCATCTGTATGAGGGCGGTGTTAGGTCATCATTAGTTGTGTGGGGGCCCGGAATTGTTGAGGCGAAGGGAGTAGTTAATAAAGAGTCTGTATTCTCAGCGATTGATATTGTTCCTAGCCTTCTTCAGCTTTCAAAATTACAAATCCCCGAAGGAGTTTCTTTCGATGGAGAAGCGTTGCCTGAGGTGCTGATTGGCAAATCAAAAAAATCGAGGAAAGAGCCACTCTTTTTTCGTCGTCCTCCAGATAGAGATTCCTTCTACGGAGATAAGGACCTGCCAGATCTGGCTATGAGAGAAGGTAAATGGAAATTGCTTTGTGAGTTTGATGGTGCGGATACAGAGCTTTATGACCTTGATAACGACAAAGGTGAAACTAAAAATTTAGCTTCGAGTAATAAGGAAATTGTTAAAAGAATGAAGCAGGATTTAATTTCATGGCACGAATCAATGCCTCCAGACAATGGACCGAATCTTGTGAAAAAAAGAAAGAATTAAAGAGCTAAACTTTCTGCGCCCTTAAATATTAAATCCGGCTGGATTGATAAACCTAGTCCAGTTTTTTTAGCAAAGTTCCATTGCATTGTGCTAATAATTCCCCCAGAGCCAAAGCGGAGGCTCGGGTCACAAATATCTTTGGTTACCAAAATCTTGCCGAATGCACCCTCGCGGGCAAGGGGCGGAAATTCAAGAGCTTGGCCTACAGTCAGAGCGGCTCGAGACAGTAATGAGGTCTCCCCGACGTGGGCACCGAGAATGACACCCATGTCCTGTGCTTGAGCGGCACGAGCAAGATCAATTGAACGTATAATGCCGCCACATTTTGAGACTCTAACGTTAGCTATCCATTCAACACTGGAATCTTGATAGGGTGACAACTGATCTATGTTTATGAGACTCTCATCAAGGATGATTCGTGCATTCATGGCCTGGGCGAGTTGGGTTTGTCCGTCTACATCGCCAACCTGAAGTGGTTCTTCGATGGCCCAGATCTTTTGCTTAAGCCCTTTGAGGTGATTAGCGCACTCGTCAGAATCATTATAGAGGTTGTTAGCGTCTACCCGCAACCGAATGTTCCTTGGTAAGGATTGAAATCTCTTCTTATCCCTTTCGATATCAGGGCCGATTTTTACCTTAAAGTCTCTGAAACCAATGAGCTTGTATATTAAAGATTGGGCTCGAGTCTTAAATGGAGTGCTGTCCCCAACTATTGCGGAGTACTGAATACTATCATTGAGTTCTGGTAAGCCAAGGAGACACTCAATAGATGTTTTCTGTTCTTGAGCAAGCGCATCAAGTAGTGCTATTTCAAGAGCGGAAAAAGCAGCCGGGTTTTGATCGATTAGTTCCTTTTCCGTATGAATTATTTTTCTTAATGACTCTATAGAATTGATCGACTTAATCCAATCCTCGCCATGATTTCTTAGAAATCTTATCACGCTTTCTTCAGTTTCACTGGTGACATAGGATCTGGGACAGGCCTCGCCATAGCCGACGAATTGGCCTAATTTGGTCTCAACGATAATACTCGATGAATCAGTATGGTTGGCTGAGGCATGTTTAAATTTAAACCTTAAAGGCGCATTGAATTTCGCCCATCTTAAACCGTCTATCATGATGCCGGTCCTTCCGTCCAGTCTACAATCCATTCTTCCCATTCATTCCAGTAGGCAAGGACCGGGGGTTTGTATTGAGTTTCTCTGACACCTTGCTTGAGGGATTTAGTTTTGATGGCCTCGCCGGCTCCCTCAAAGAGTCGCTCCACCTCTACAGTATTAAGACGGCCACTTGCTCTCTTATCATCATATTCAGCGTTACGCTTTCGGAGTTCGCCTTCAATCTTTTCCGAGAGTAAATCGGTTGAAATGTTCTGGGATGATTCAACAAAAATACGGTAGGTGCTAGCTTCTTCATCTGCTAGCACTAGGAAGGTTTCAGTGATGTAGCCCGCAGACTTCAAACCATTAGAAACTGCGGCGATAGCTTGATCTTCGCTTATTTTTTCTCCCGTGATATTAGTCATCCCTTTGCCCTTACGAACAAATCTTAATCCAGGACAATTGCCTACTCCTTCGGTGGCTCTGACAACATCGTTAATATCATAACGATAAAGACCGGAGGCAGTAGTCACAAAAATATAGTAATCGTTATCAGCGTCAATCTCATTCAATGAAAGAAATTTTGGCGAATTTGATTCCCAGTCTTCTTTGGCGACAAACTCATAAAAGTTGTCTGTAAATATGGGGATACAAATGTTACGATTGATATCAATATTAACGGTTCCATTGAACTCACTGCAGGAATACCCCATTTCTACAATATTCACTTTGAGAGGAAGATAGCTTTTAAGTTTTTCAAGCGCGATGCCACAACTTCCTCCTGTCCATGTCACAAGGGCTGAGAGTTTCGGCCAAAGAATGTCAGGCGGTATTGTCCCATGCTTATCAAGAGCCAGACTGAGTGATGCCTTCCGAGAAGGTAATAGATGAGACCTAAGTCTTGGAAGAATGGATGCAGTGCCCTTGAGTAGATTAGTTTCTTTACCATCAACTAATGCGGCTAAAAGCTCTTCGGCTCTTTGCTCGATCAGCATGCAGACTTTGAGTAGTGACGAAGGGTTAACCGAAGAGATGCCCGTAGTTGAGCCATGGACTAATGCGGACAAAGCGTAGACTTCGTACTTAGCCTCCACATTGTCCAAGTTGAAAGCTTCTTTCGGAATTCCAAACTTCTTTTCAAATATTGAAGAAAGGGATTCATAGGTTGCACCTGATGTTGAACCAAAAGGAATGCCGTTCGCTAATCTTCCCTCAATGCCTGGACTAAAAAAACCTAGAACCGTTCCTTTAAAAAAATCTGTTTTACGCCACAGGGAATAAGCCAGCTGTTTTTGGAAATGTTTGATTTGGTTCACTCCAGACCTGGTCATTGGAATATTCTTATGGCGCCCAGTGGTTCCGCTGGTTCGTGTATAAAAAACAGGCTCGGCAACGGTGAGCTCTAAATTTCCTTCCTGCTGACGAGTGATGTAAGGCTCCAAATCATTGTAGCCGCTGATTGGAACCCGATCACGAAACTCTTCCACCGATGAAATTCTCTCAAAATTATGTTCCTTCCCAAACGCAGTCTGCGAGTTTTCTCGTAAAATTTTGAGTAGAAGATTTTCCTGAATCTTTTTAACTCGTAGCGATGCCTTTAGAAGAGATGTCCGCAGCGTGATGCGTGTCCAGAGCATATAAATGCCAACCACAATGTTGGTTAAAGTCGCCTTCATTTGTCTGGCTCGTGCTCTGTTGGTTGGGTCAATGGAGCCACAATCTGGGACAAAAAACCACGCGGCCATTTCTTGTTACCAATGCCAACCTCAGAAACCGTCCTCTCCTTTGGTAAAAGTCGTGTTCCAAAGAAGGTGTCCCAAATAATTAGATTGTTGCCATAGTTGGCATGCCCTTCGGAGATTATTGTAGAGTGGTGCCAACGGTGAAGCTCTGGTCCCGCAATGATCCAGTTTAAAAATCCGAGACGGACGTCTGCATTCGAGTGTTGATAAAAGCCGTTTACTGCATAGAAAACAAAATAGGCTGCGATAACCTCTGGACCAACTCCCAGAAGCAAGAACGGTAAACTGTCACCTAGAAATTGAATTGTTTTATCCAAGGGGTGGAAACGTCCAACATTCATTGTGTAAAGCTTGTCGGAGGCATGGTGAACGGCATGAAGTTTCCAAAGAGGATTAAATTCGTGCATTGAGCGGTGAATCCAGTAACGGAAGAATTCCGCAATTAACAGCATCATGGCAACCTGGACAAGAAGTGGCCATTCGTGAGGCCAAAAATCTAAAACAGTGACAAATGAACTTCCTGCAAAAGTGATAATGACTGCCGGTATGACAAATTTGAGTAATGCCGGTATGCCAACCTGAACAATGATAAGAAACATTCCGTCTGGAATAAGATCCTTAATTTCGGGTCTCCACTCATCACGCGCAGGGTTGAAGTTTTCATGGATTATAATGCCTAAGGTGCCAATCAAAACCGAAAGATATGAGGCGAATGGTAATGGTGAGCCAGACTTAATCATCCAGAAAAATAGAGCCGTACTGAGTATAATCAGAACAGGGTATCCAAGGTAACGGGATAATTTAAAACTAGACCTCTTTGATTTTCCTCCTGAGAAAGCGTGGCTCATGATCATTATGTAGGAAATTAATACAAAGTGGAAAGCGGTTGGCACTGCTCCGTCAAACCAAATGTGGTCACTCAAATCAAAGAGACCTATGATTACCCGCTTCACCATTAGGGCTCCGTATATCCAACCGAGTACTGCCAGGACCCTGCTTGCCCTTTGGCTAGTACCGAGATGCGGTAGCCTCAAACAGCCGAGGATCATGATTCCAAGAATCAATAGCTGTAAGGCGAGTAGTATAGGGTAGGGCATAGCCTCACTGTGCCAAGCGTCAAATGAAGGGAGTGTCGAGATTTGCCATTTTCCTACTAAAGGCTGCATTGCGATTCGGAAGGCGAAAACTACAACTAGAACTGAGAGCAGTGCGCGATAGGGTATCCGAGAATCACGATCGGATTTTTCTAAAGAAGATGCTTCATTTTTAGCACGACTCATGTCTAACAATATCATATAAAGTTCATAAAATACAAAGGCAATTCAACTCAATTTGGATAGCTAAAAATTATACAGGATCGATGTTTTTCATTATCTTGAGAAAAGACTTATTCTTGTATTCACGTTAGAAACAGTGTATTACAGAGTGAACCCATTTTCCTTCCGCTGCCATGAAACTCTTAATTTTATTATCTACTCTAATGCTTTCGTTTGATGTTTTAGCTCAGGACGAAGTAAATGCTGTTATTGAAGGTAGAAAATCTTTTGAGACCTTTGGCTGCATGGTTTGTCATGCAACTAGTGAGAATGATAAATCTATACGATCCGGGCCTAATTTATATGGTTTATTTCAGAATATACCTCGCAATCGTGAGGTCTTGAGTTCGCCTTCAGGAATCAAAGTCAGTGTTAAGGCTGATAAGACGTATTACATAAATTCAGTAAGGAAATCATGGGACGTTCTTGCTATACATGAACGGGGGTCAAGTAGAGGGCAGGCCTTTCCTAAGGTGATGCCAATGTACTCGAAAGAAGTTATTCCTGATCAGCATATAGAATTTATATGGCATTATCTAAGGACGCTTTCTCCTGCCAGCAAGGCAGGTCCAAAGGTTGTTAAGATTAAACCCAACAAGGGAGCTGAGCCCAAGAGTCTTTTAGACATACGTAACGAAATTGTTGTTACTGATAGGGCTCGGATTATAAGAGCGCCGCTTAGAGGCTCAAGCGGAAGGGCCATGCATGTTGGTTTTCCAAATGGAATGAACTACACTTTTGACCCTAAAGTTCTTTCAGTACGTAATGTTTGGGCAGGTGGGTTTTTGAATCTTTCTCAGGAAAGATCTGGAAGAGGTAGGCCAGGTTCTGCAAGGGGTCAGGGAAATAAGGTGTACCTTGAGGGTAAAGGGTTACTTCAGCCTATCCTAGCTAGTGGTGAGGCGGTTGACTTTGAGTTTAAGGAGCCCGATGTCATGGATCATAAAGCGATTGAAAAATGGCTCTGGGAGGATAGGGATTTTTCTGAACTATTGTCCTCAACCGACGCAGAGTATGATGGTCACCGTTTAAGGTCATCTGACAGCGTTCCTATTTTTAATTTCAGAGTAGGAAAAAACAAAATTTCACAATCCATTGAATTAACTGACGATGGACTCATTGCTATTGAGATTTCATCCAACTTTGGTGAAGATCAAAAATTCAAAATTTCGAAGGATGGGCTGACTGATATTAATGTGAGTGGAGGAAAATTATCAGGTGAGGAATGGCTAATAAGTGCAAACGATAAAGATAAAATAAGTAAGTTTATTTTTAAGGCAAAGCTAAAGGGAGGGCTTATAGCCAGACCGATCATAGGCAAGAAAGAAGGATGGGCTGAGCAGTCAGTGAAGAAAAATTCTGAAAAGCTTGGACGACAGACTCTAGAAGTTCCACCGGGATATTCATTTGAAAACTGGGAGGCTCCAAAAGATCTTTATGGAAGAAGTCAGCTCTTTGAGCCAACAGGAATAGCAGCCGCAAAAGATGGGACAATTGTTGTAGCGACAAGGTCTGCAGGAATTTGGCGGATTAAAGAAGGTAAATGGTCGCTCTTTGCAGAAGGATTGTACGAGGCCTTGGGGATTATAATAGAGGATGAGAGAGGTGATCGAATTGTCGTGATGCAGAAGCCGGAGCTTACAAGAATAAGTGATACTAATTCTGATGGCAGGGCTGATCTTTATGAAACCCTATGCGATGATTTCGGATTTCACGCAAACTATCATGAGTATGCTCACGGTCCGGCTCGAGACAATGAGGGTAATTACTATTTTACTCTGAATCTATCTCACGGCGGTAATGAACGCACGTCGTGGAGGGCCGGAGGGCCATACATGGGATCAATGGGAGGGTACAGAGGATGGGCCTGCAAGGTCACTCCTAGCGGGGAATTCATTCCTTTCGCGAACGGTCTAAGGAGTCCTGCAGGCATTGGATTTGGACCAGACGGGAGGCTCTGGTATGCGGAGAATCAGGGAGAGTATGTTGGTTCATCAAAGGTTGTTCCACTCGAGGAAGGTAAGTTCTATGGCCACCTTTCTGGGCTTGTTACGTTGCCTGGAAAAATGAAACCTGATTCTCCGGAATTGAAGTTTGATAATTGGAAAGATAAGATTCGGAAAGGAGCCGTTTGGCTTCCGCACGGTAAGGTGGCTAATTCACCAGGCCATCCTGCTTGGGACATGACAGATGGAAAATTCGGTCCGTACAAAGAGCATATGTTTATTGGCGATCAGACGATGTCTAACCTCTTTAGGGTGGTCGTTGAAAAGGTTAATGGTCAGGACCAAGGCTGTGTCGTACCTTTTGCAAGATTCTTTGCCTCAGGTGTTATGCGGCCTGTTTTTCTAAACGATGGAAGTTTGTTAATCGGTCAGACTGGTAGAGGCTGGGGAGCCTGGGGAGGACAAGAAGGTTGTTTGCAGAGAATAATTTATGATGGGAAAACTGAGTCTGGTGAAATTTTCAGTGTTCATGCCCACCGGCAAGGATTGGAGGTTCGTCTTACCAAGTCTCTAAATAAAACCGTAGAAGAAGAAATATTAAAAGATGTTCTAAAAATAGAATCGTGGTACTACACTAATACGGGAAGGTACGGTTCACCCGAGAATGATAAGAGAAAAGATAAAATAGAAAAGATAGCTATTAGCGCGGATCGAAAATCATTCATTATCTCCATAGCCGAATTTGAAAGTGCCGAAAAGTGGTTGGATAGGATCTACCATTTAAAGGTTAATGGAGCGGACAAACTTTTTGATAAGAATTCACTTAAGAAAGATCTCACTGCGTATTACACACTCAGATCAGTTCCTAAGTAATCAGAATAATTAGGTTAGTGGTAGAGGCTTTCCGTCACTGATAGGGAATGGTCTTCCAAGCCGGTCAGTGATGGTCGTCTTGTGAGGTATACCAAACGCTTCGAAGATTGTTGCGTGCAAATCAGCAGGTCCGCATGCTTTTTCTGCAGGTTCAGATCCTGATTTATCTGATTTTCCATAGACCTGGCCACCCTGAATGCCGGCACCTGCAAGGGCAACCGAGTAACAGCTAGGATAATGATCTCTTCCCGCGGATCCGTTTATCTTAGGAGTCCTTCCAAATTCAGTTAAAAATACGACAAGAGTTTCATCAAGCATTCCGCGATCACTCAGATCATCAAGCAGTGCTGCCGCCGGCCTATCGAATGCCGGAAGCATGGTGTTTTTGAGGCGGTTGAAATTGTCTGCATGAGTATCCCAATGATCACCTTTGGAGCCGTTAAGATCACCAGCTGAGCAAGCCACTGTCACTATTGGAACGTCAGCCTCGATGAGTCTTCGGGCGAGTAGCATGCTCTGCCCGCATATATGATCACCAAACTTGCTCTTTGTGGTTTCTGATTCTAAGTCTAGGTCAAAGGCCTTTCTGACATCAGGGCTCATCAGCATGTCTGTTGCGAGTCCTCTGAAATAATTCATGTCTTCAATAGAATTACCGATTCCTGAGAAATGGTCTAAATTACTAAGGAGGCCTAGGCGAGATCCTAAGACTTCACGGTTAATTGCTTCCTTAGGATTGATTCGAGAGGCACCCAAATCTCTTGAGACTCCACCAAATTCTTTACCTTTTGGAGTTCTTATAACTATTGGATTATAGCTTGATCCTAGCCATCCACCGTACTCTCCTGCCTGTAATGTTCCATTATCGACCAGAGGATAAGGAACTCGAATCGCTGAGGGTAATCCTGGTGGAGCTTCTTTAAACTTTGAAATGACTGAAAGCAGTGAAGGCCAGTCGCTTGATGAGGGAGACAGGTTGGAGGCACTATCGGATTGTGGGGGCTTGTGCCCGGTAAAGTTCCAGTACATTGCCTTTCCATGGGCGGCGCTGCCGTGATGCATTGACCTAACGATTGCCAGTCTATTGGTTTGCTTGGCCAGATAAGGCATGTGCTCACCGATATGAATGCCAGGAGTCGCCGTTGGAATTGTGCCAAAACTACCTTTCATGTCACTTGGTCCGTTTGGCTTAGGGTCCCAAGTTTCAAGGTGGCTCATTCCTCCCCATGCAAATAATATGATACAGGACTTGGCTCTCCCTTTGCTTGCTGGTTTATTTTTTTCTCCTAGAGCCCTAAGCTTAAGAAAATCGGTTAAAGATAAACCCGCGCATCCGAGGCTCGTAGACAAAACTTTTCGTCTAGAAATTTCTTTTGGGAGTTTTATTTGGTCCATTCCAATTGCGAGACTAAAAGCTTAACTGTTAATAAGTAGCCACTGATTATCTAAACTTCAAACATTCAAATCCCTACAATCGAAAAGTTTATAAAAAAGTGAATGTTAGTGTTAGTATTTTTTAAAATTTTATAAATTTCTATGCGTGACCTAGACCTATAGTCAAAAGTCCATTAGATTGACTGAAATTAAAATGATTGGAAAATCAAGACCGCTACTCTTTTTGTTTTCATTCCTGATTCTTGCTGGAATTGTTAGTTCAGAGGCATTTGCCTCAGAAAAGGTTTCTTTTAATCGAGACATTCGACCAATTCTTTCGAATAATTGCTTCGCTTGTCATGGGCCCGATAAACATGATCGAAAGGCCAAACTAAGACTGGATCTCTCGGACGGAGCTGACGGAGCTTATCGAAATAATGATGGGACAATTGCGATAAAGCCTGGATCCATCGAAGACAGTGAGATTTGGCATCGAATCATTTCAGATGATCCTGATGAAGTCATGCCTCCACCAGATTCAAATAAAAAGCCTTTAACCAATGAAGAAAGAGAACTGATAAAAAATTGGATCTCATCCGGCGCCAAGTACGAAAATTTCTGGGCCTTTGAAGAACCCAAGAAAAGTGATCTGCCTAATGTTAAAAATTCTAAGTGGAGTAACTCGCCAATCGATTTATTCGTTATAAATAAACTCGAAGGCCTTAAAATAAATCCATCTGACGAGGCTGATAAAAGAACGTTAATCAGAAGGCTAAGTTTTGATCTGACGGGTCTCCCTCCGACCAGAGAACAGGTCAGAGATTTTGATGCTGATGAAAGTGCGGAATCTTACGAGAAACTCGTTGATCGATTGCTTTCGGGCGAAAGCTATGGAGAACATATGGCGCGTTATTGGTTAGATCTTGTTCGGTTCGCGGATACCAATGGCATGCATAAAGATTACTATCGAAACTCCACGGCCTACCGAGACTGGGTCATCAGATCGTTTAATGAAAACCTAAGATATGATGAATTTATAAGATATCAGTTGGCCGGAGATTTATTTCCTGATCCTAGCAGTGACCAATTGATTGCCTCAGGCTTTAATAGGTTGCATCTCATTATTGATGTCGGCACTGCCTTGCCTGAAGAGAGTTTTTTCAAAAATGTTACCGACAGGGTGACTGCCGTCGGCACTGCGTTCATGGGATTGACGGTCCAGTGTGCTGCATGCCATGACCACAAATATGATCCAATTACGCAGAAAGATTATTATTCTCTTTTTGCTTTCTTTAATAATATTGACGCAAAACCTGAAACTGAAAGAGGGCTAAAGAATGGACTGCAGCCGCCGGTTGCAAAAATTCCAAATACCGAGCAAAAGCATAAACTCCAAGAATTTGATCAGCAAATTTCGGAGCTAGATGAAAAAATTAAAGGGGAAGGAGTATCTGAGGATGATGTCGCTGAGCTTCGATCACGAGTAGATAGTCTTAAAAATGAAAAGAAAAAATTAGAAGGGCAGATTCCTCAGGCAATGGTCATGAAGGAGAGGGCTGAGGTAAGAGAAACGCGTATAATGATAAGGGGCCAGTATGATGACCCTGGAGAGGTAGTAACAAGAAGCACCCCTGAATTTCTTCCACCGATGAAACGTTCTGGGGAAGTGGCGTCTAGAATGGATCTTGCTAATTGGTTTATCGATAAAAGTAATCCTTTAACGGCTCGAGTTGTAGTCAATAGACTTTGGCAGCAACTTTTTGGTGTGGGGTTAGTGAAAACCTCCGAGGATCTTGGGGCGCAAGGAGAAGTGCCCAGTCATCCAGAGCTATTAGATTATTTAGTGGTTTCGTTTGTTGATTCAGGCTGGAATGTGAAATCTCTTCTTAAGCAATTAGTGATGTCTGAGGCTTATAAGCAGTCTTCTCATTTGAACAAGGATCAATTCGATAAAGATCCTGAGAACAGGTTAATAGCGAGGGGATCTAGATTTCGTCTGGACGCAGAAATGATTCGAGACCAAATCTTATTCACCAGTGGAACTTTATCTCAAAAAATGTATGGGAGAAGCGTGAAACCCCCACAGCCTGATGGTCTATGGAAGGCCGTCACGATGATTGGAGAAAGGTTTAAACCAGACTCAGGTGAGGAGATTAGGAGAAGAAGTATTTATACTTACTGGAAGAGAGGAATGCCGCCTCCGCAGATGACTATTCTTAATGCACCGATCAGAGACGCATGCGTTTCTAGAAGGGAAAGAACTAATACGCCAACACAGGCACTGCTATTACTCAATGAGTCGGAGTACTTAGGCGCTGCTCGTAACTTGGCCATGACTATTCTTGTTCCTAAAGAGGCGAAGCCTGCCCAAAGGATAGCGTTCGCATACGAAACAGTTACCTCGAAGCTGCCGGACAAGGAAGAGCAAAAAATGTTATATGATCTTTTGCAGAGTCTATACAAGACATACCTCAGCGAACCTGCTCTAGCCGATGATATTTGCGATGGCTTGCCAATTACAAAACAAGAGCAAAGAGCCAAGGTTGCGGCCTGGACTGTTTTAGTTAATTCTCTTTATAACCTTGATATTACAAAGACCCGTGAGTGACCTTAGACAAGAATTAAACAATCAAGAATCGAGGCGTTCCTTCCTCCTTAATTCAGGTATGGGTATGGGAGCATCAGCATTCGCGTCTCTCATAGGCGGCGGATTGAACAACGCTGCTGCTGAGACTGCAAAACCCCAACCGAAGGCTAAAAGGGTTATCTTTCTCTTTATGGCTGGTGCGCCAAGCCAGGTCGATCTATTCGATCACAAGCCTGAAATGCATAAACTTTTTAAGACTGAGCTTCCAAAGTCTGTCAGTAATGGACAAAGGGTGACCAGTATGACGAGAGGCAGGGAACAGCTCGTCGCGCCGACCATGTTCAAGTTTTCTCAGCAGGGGAAGAGTGGGGTTTTCATGAGTGAGCTTCTGCCAAACATTTCAACGGTTGCGGATGATATTTGTTTAATACACTCTTTTAAGACAAACGCGATAAACCATGATCCGGGTAAGACGTCCTTTTGTACGGGGTCTGAAATACCTGGTAAGCCGAGCATGGGGTCGTGGCTCAGCTATGGTCTCGGAAGCATGAACAAAGATTTGCCCGATTATGTTGTTATGCCTTCAGCGTTCTGGAGCGGTAAGGTAAATGTTCAGGCTCTATACGCGAGGTTGTGGGGGAGTGGTTTTCTTCCCTCAAAGTATCAGGGAACTTCATTCCAGACCACGGGTGACCCAGTACTTTTTCTTTCCAATCCAAAGGGTGTAAGTTCTAAGGTTCGACGCAGGATGCTTGACACGCTTTCCTCTATAAACGAGAAACATCATTACGAAATTGGAGACCCTGAAATTCAGACAACCATTGCCCAGCAAGAGATGGCGTTTCGTATGCAGTCATCTGTGCCCGAG
>Ga0209404_10001335_pt1 | contig 16801 bp, 9 predicted proteins | sample TroAtlMetagenome_2_FD_187447 | JGI IMG/M metagenome (GOLD analysis project Ga0209404, IMG submission 187447) | Marine eukaryotic phytoplankton communities from Atlantic Ocean - Tropical Atlantic ANT8 Metagenome (SPAdes) (version 2) | ecosystem: Environmental > Aquatic > Marine > Oceanic | place...
TTATAATGAGTTTCGATTTTTAATCGTTTCTATCAAAGAACTCTCAAATCTCTATTTGATTTAATCTTATTAGTGCAAACTCACTCTTAACTATGTTTTGAATCATGAAAATTCTCCAAAAAAAAATTAATCTCTTATTCATAACGGCTTGCACTCTTACAGTTCAATTTGATCTTAAATCTCAAATTCCCGAACCTTATCTTTATTATGATTTTGATGACGAATCCGGAACAACAAACGTAATAGACTCAAGCGGTAAAGAAAGAAATGGAACTGTCATCGGTAACATCGAGTTCGGTGAAGAGGGAGCTCCAAATAGTTCAACACCAAATTCGGGAGCTGCATTTTCGCTTGGAGGAACAGGACACATAAATGTTGTGGGGTCTGATGCTCCCACAGATTTTGGTAATAGGGATCAGGGTATATCAGCAAGTTATACTATGGCATGTTGGATCAAGCCTGATGCGTCTTCCTTCACAGGTGATCGCTTCATCTTTGGACAAGGTAGTCAGGGAATCCATCACGGCTTCAGAAACGGTGTCATTTATCACGCTCACTGGGGATCAGATTTTAGTGGTCAAAGTGTATTAAATGCCGATGAATGGACTCACCTAGCGTTTACCTATGACTCAGAAGCTGGCCGTGGAGCCATATACGTAAATGGAAAATTTGATGCTGAAATGCCTGCACAACAGGGACCTAATGGCGGAGGATCGCTTATTATAGGTGGACGTAACGGTGGCGGGCAGAACTTCGTGGGACTTATCGATGATCTCGCTATTTGGCAAGCTGCACTAGAAGAAGATCAGATTAAAGCTTTAACAGATGGATTAAGCCCCAGTGGTCGAAACAATGAAGATGATGATAATGATGGGCTACCTGACTACTACGAAGAAAATCTTGTTGATAATCTTGATGATTTAAACGGCAACGGAACTGGCCCGGGGCCCGGATCCGGAACAGGAGACTTTGATGGTGATGGATTAACCGATCTTGATGAGTTTGAAGAAACCAAAACAAACCCTACGCTAGTGGATACTGATGAAGATGGGCTAATCGATAGTGTTGAGACTAACACGGGTACTTTCATAAGTGAAAAAAATACCGGCACTAACCCTAACAGTACAGACACCGACAAGGATGGTCTCATAGATAGCGTTGAAACCAACACTGGAAAATTGGTTGATGGGAATAATACAGGAACAGACCCTAACAATGCAGACACGGATGGAGATGGTTATAACGATGGCGGGGAGATCGTAGGTGGAACTGACCCAAATGATGAGAATAGTAAAGGATCTATTCCTGCTCCTCTATTATTTGTAGATTTTGAAGATGAAATTGTAGATTTGAGTGGTAACGCAAATGATGGGGAAATTGATGGAGAGGTCTCCTTTGACGTTGAAGGCGCTGAAGGAGGATCTACGCCAACAACAGGAGCAAGTTTCAATGGCGGTCATATTGACTTTCCAAGCTTGGACATGAATTCAATGATCCGAGACTTCGAGGATGGAAGTTATACTTTTTCCTGTTGGCTAAAACCTTTGGGATCAGCAGGAGGTCAAGGCTTTATCTGGGGGCAGACTAACCAGGGAATTCATAATGGAATTCGTAACGGAGGTTTACTTCATAGTGCACACTGGGGGGCAGACTGGAACGCAAGTACGGTTCTTGAGGCCGAGGAATGGGTTCATGCGGCATGGACCTATGATGGGGCAACTGATACGGCAACGATTTTTTTGAATGGTCAGATAGATGGTGGCCCAAGGGGGCAACGTGCACCCAACGGTGGTGGCACTTTTTTATTAGGAGCTCGTAACAATGGAACAGAACAATTTAGCGGATACCTAGACGATGTTGCTATTTGGACCGAGGTTCTCCCAGATGGAACAATTCTTTCATTAGCTGAAGGAGCGAGTCCAATAGGCGCTTCCCAAGAGGATATTGACGGTGACGGACTCCCAGATTCTTGGGAAGAAAAATATGGGGTTGATGATCCTGAAGCCGATGATGACGAGGATGGGCTGACAAACTTTGAAGAATATGAACTTAGGACAAAACCTGATAATTCTGACACTGATGAAGATGGGCTAAATGACGGAGTCGAAACAGGAACAGGATTATATGTTAGTACAACTGATACCGGAACATTTGCGAGAAATGCTGATTCGGACAATGATGGCATTCTTGATGGAGATGAAGTAAAAGAACCCTTCAGCGATCCTAATAATTCAGAAGACCCACCTCCCCCACCATTCAACCAGCAATTAATAGGTCACTGGACATTTGACGATGGAGAAGAATTAATCGATCAAATGGGTAACTTTCCAGACCTAACACTTGAAGGCGATGCAGAAGTCGCTAATGGATCACTTGATGTTAACGGCTCTGGCACTACAGCTTCAGGATGGGCATGGACATCAGGTGAATATACTGGCCCCGATATAACCGAGAAAACTCTTGTTTCATGGTTTACCTTAGAAAGTTTGGAGGACGGCGCAAAAGCAGGGTCTGTAATTACTTTAGACAAGGTAACCGTTGATCAGTTTGACGGGATCATCTTAGCAGAGAGACAAAGAAATCGATGGATGAATGGAAGCAGTAATTTTAGAAGAACCCAAGACTTTAGCCCAGGTGCAGAAGAAACTGAAACTGGGGAAGAGGTAATGCTAGCATTCACTTATGAGGACATAGGAGGTGGCCAAGTAAAAATTACAGGATATCGAAATGGTGAGGCGATTGGGTCTTATAATTCTGGAAATATCAGAACCTGGCCCAGGGGAGATGCTGAAATTATATTTGGTAAAAGACATGGGGCCCCAATGCCTAATGGACCCGGAGCTTTGGATGCTCTAATTAATGAAGCCCAGATTTATGGGGCTGCAGCAAGTGAAGATGATGTAATGGACCTTTTCGTTTCAGGGCCAGGAGGAGGAGCAATTCTAGAATTTACAAATATCAATTATACTCTTGAAAATGATACCTTTACATTGGAGTGGGCATCCAAACCAAACAAAACCTATTCCCTTTTCTATTCCACTGATCTTGCTGATTGGGAAGCAGACATTGATGATAGTATTTTTTCAGAGGGTGAAAAAACATCTTACACATTTGAAAATCCTGAGGGAATTGAAACACGAAAAATATTTTTCCGCGTTTTAGTTGCCGATTAAATCAATTCTTGAGATGGATTTTTGATAAAAAATATCATAAGAACTCGCTTCGGAGGAAATTTATTGCCATATTGACTGCTGTTAAAATGGAACCGCTAACTTCTACAATTAGATATTTGAGATTTCCTTATCTTCAGGTAACTCTCAAAACTATCATTACAATTGCTTTTATCACCAACGCTTTTGGTGTTGAGAATAAAGCTAGTTCGGACTGGTGGTCATTACAGCCTATTGAAAAAATTTCACCCCCTGAGGTAACTCATAAAAATTTAGTAAAGAATCCGATCGATTCATTCATAATCAAAAAACTCAAAGAAAATAATCTTGAGCCTTCTAAAATCGCTGACCCCAGAACACAAATCAGAAGACTGTATTTTGATTTAGTAGGATTACCACCCAGTCCCGAACAGATAAGAAATTATGAAAATAATCCATCTGATGAAGCCTATAATAAAATTGTAAATGAACTTTTAGAATCCAAACATTATGGCGAAAGATGGGGCAGGCATTGGTTGGATATCGCCAGATTTGGAGAAAGTGATGGCTTCGAGAGAAACAATCCGAGAAACAATCTTTGGCCCTTTAGAGATTGGGTTATTGAAGCTTTCAATAAAGATACTCCTTATGACGAATTCGTAAGAATGCAGATAGCCGGAGACATTATCAAGCCAGGCACTGAAGGGACTTCTGCCGTCGCCTTTCTTGCTGCTGGACTTCACAACACGGTAGTAGGTGGAAGTGAATTCATGAAAAAAACTGCCAGACAGGATGAACTAGAGGAAATCACAGGCACTGTTGGCCAAACGTTCTTTGGTCTAACCGTTAATTGCGCTAGATGTCACGATCATAAATATGACCCAATTTCACAAAAGGAATACTATCGGCTCACCTCTGCACTCCGCGGAGTTTTTCATGGCGAAAGAGATGTCCAAGACAATCGATTTGTTGAAGAAATAAATACAATCGAAAAGGATATTAATGAGCTCAACGAAAAGCTCGGGGGACTAGATAATGTTGCAAGAAAGCGAGCAAAAAAAGAACGCGAAGAGAAACCGAAAAATCAAAAACAACCTGCAGGGCCTTTACCAGTATCTAGATGGGAATTCGATAAAACCCCTAATGATTCAATCGGAAAAATGCATGGAGTTTTATCTGGTGGTGCTAAAATTGAAAATGGAGCTCTCGTTCTGAATGGAAAGAATTCATTCATGATGACATCAGCATTCGAAAATGATGTCCATGAGAAAACTCTAGAAGTGTGGGTCCAGCTCAACGACCTGAATCAAAAAGGATCTGGTATTATTGGAATTCAATCTACAAACGGCGTTGTTTTTGATTCAATTGTTTATGGTGAGAGGACTCCTCAAGCATGGATGGCAGGTAGTGACACTCTTAAACGGTCTCAAAAACATGATGGGGAAAAAGAAAAATTGGCAAAAGAAAAACCAATTCATATAGCAATCACATACAGCAAGGATGGAACAATTACTAGATACCGCGAGGGACAGGTATACGGAGAGACTTATAAAACAGAATTTCAATCATTCGAAAAAGGAAACTCACAAATTATTTTTGGAATGAGGCACGGTACCAAAACTGCGCCGACGGGATACCTATCAGGTAGAATATTGCGAGCTCAATTTTACGATAGAGCTCTGGACCCAAGCGAAGTTGCTGCATCCGCCGGAACGGAATCAAATTTTATCTCAAATCAGGAAATATTGGCCGTTATGACTGAAGATGAAAAAAATAAAAAAAATAAACTCAGTAGTAAAATTATTTCACTTAATGAAAATCTAAATAATTTAAGATCACAAAAAAAATCCAAGGTTTATTCAGTTAGAGCTAATTCAAATCCTGGAGTTACTTATGTACTCAACCGTGGCCATGCTTTGCAGCCAACTGAAAAAGTAAGCCCTGGTTCAGTTAAGGCCGTTATTGGACCCAATGCCGAATTTGGAATCGCTGCTGATGCTCCTGATGCTGACCGCCGAAAGAAGCTTGCAGATTGGATCACTCATCCTAAGAACCCTTTATTTAAAAGAGTGATAGCAAATAGATTATGGCACTATCACTTTGGTGCAGGGTTAATAAAAACACCTAACGACTTAGGATTTAGTGGAGGGCATCCAAGTCATCCAGAACTTCTTGATTGGCTTGCGCTCGAATTGGAAGAAAACCAATACAGTCTGAAACATCTTCACAAATTAATGGTCAATTCCAGAACTTATCGACAGTCATCAGCACCCAATTCAAAAAATCTAATTAGTGATTCCGATAATAAATATCTCTGGAGAAAATCACCGTCTAGACTAGAGGCAGAAAGTCTTCGAGACGCGATGCTTAAAGTTTCAGGGAAATTAAATTTGAAAATGGGAGGGCCAGGTTTTCGCGATGTAACTTTTAGATCCTTGAATGGAACTACTTATTATACTCCTTTCGACAAAGAGGATGCCGAGTTAAATAGGCGAACAGTCTACAGGTTCAGCCCAAGAGGCCAGAGAAGTGCGATACTTGACGCTTTCGACTGCCCTGACCCCTCTACAACAGCCCCAAAAAGATCAGTTACAACAACTCCAATACAAGCGTTGGCACTGCTAAATAATGCCTTTGTTTTGAGAATGTCTGACGGTTTTTCAGAACGACTCAAAAAGGAATCTGATTCTTTAAATGAACAAGTTAAAAGAGCATATGAACTTGCTTATAGTAGAAACCCTGATGATGAAGAATTAAAGCTTGGCGTTGAGCTTTCAAAAAAATATGGCCTCAATGCGCTTGGTAGAGTCCTTTTTAATAGTAACGAATTTGTAGTAATAGAATGAAGATTGAACCTTACAGACGTGATTTGCTAAATTGGGGCATCCAAGGAACTGGTGCCACTGCATTAGCAAGCTTGTTGACTAACGATAAAGCTTCAGGCTCACCAATACTTCCGCATTATCCTTCCGTGGCAAAACGGGTAATTCACATATGCCTTGTAGGAGGAATGAGTCATATCGACTCATTTGATCACAAGCCAGAACTTACAAAAAGTCATGGCAAACAAGCACAACTCTCAGAAAAACCCGATATTTTCTTTGGAAGAGTCGGCCCCTTAAGAGGAGCTGATTGGGAATTCAAAGCTCGCGGTCAGAGTGGGTTAATGATCTCAGAAATGTTTCCGCACATCGCCGAACAAGCTGATAAATTAACAATCATTCGATCGATGATTTCACAGTCGGCTAATCACACACCTGCCTTATTTTTTCAAAATAGTGGTTTCGAATTTAATGGCTACCCTTCTGTTGGAAGCTGGGTCTCTTATGGGCTAGGCGCAGAATCAGAATCACTACCATCTTATGTAGTTTTACCAGACGGCCGAGGAGATCCAAACGGCGGTGCTTCAAATTGGTCTAATGGTTTCCTTCCAGCCCAATATCAAGGAGTCAGATTTGGAAAGGGTGATAAGCCAATCCGAGATTTGTTTCCTGCAAAAGAAATCGCACAAGATGAAGAAGAAAGTTCCAGAAGTGTATTGGCGCGCTTGAATAAAAAACATCATGAAAGAACGCAGCTAGATGATCTTCTTAATGCTAGGATAAGGAGCTACGAATTAGCTGCTAGAATGCAATTATCTGTTCCTCAAGTGACCGACTTAAGCGCAGAAAATGAAAAAACAAAGGAAATGTATGGCATCGGAGTCGACCCAACTGATGACTGTGGTAGACGCTGCTTACTCGGCCGTCGCCTATTAGAACAAGGGGTGAGATTCGTACAAATTTTTTCAGGTGGCCCTATTGGAGGAAATCCTAGAGCCAGTTGGGATGCCCATGAGGATGTCAAAGACAATCACGGCCAAGAGGCTCGAAGAATTGATAAACCAATTGCCGGATTATTAGCAGACTTAGAACGAAGAGGCATGCTCGACGAAACTCTTGTACTATTCACAACTGAATTCGGTAGAACTCCTTTTGCTCAATCGGATAAAGGTAAGGTTGGTCCTGGTCGTGATCATAACAAGGGCGGCTTTTCAATATGGATGGCAGGGGCAGGTCTTCGCCCTGGTATCGCACACGGCGTTACCGATGAAATCGGTTGGAAGGCAACGGAAAGTCCTACTAGTTGGCATGATTTTCACGCAACTGTTATGCATCTACTCGGAATGAACCACGAGGAGCTAACCTTCTACCATAACGGGATCGAACGACGATTAACTAATGTTCATGGTAATATCATAGGTGAAGTACTGGCCTGATAATTATATAATATTGAAGACTAGATGTATAGATATCTGGTCTAAATACTTATTGGAATGAATAACGAAAATCAGCCTAAGGCTCTAATTGTAAGGCATGAAAATGATGCACTAAAAGAACTAAGCGCTTGCGGACATCGATACAGATTACTTAGTAAAGAGGATCCAGGAATAGCCGCTTGGGCTCATGCTGTAGAAATTGATGGGGCCAAGCCTCATTATCATAAAAAAACTACTGAACTCTATTACGTTCTAGATGGAGAAGGGCATGTTACCTTAGATGACAAAGAGGAAGCTGTTCAAAAAGGGTCTATAATTCATATACCTCCAGGGGTAATTCACGGAGCTAAAGGTAAAATGAAAGTCCTAGTTATTGGAATTCCCGATATCGATGACTCTGATATTTACTATCCTTGATCAATAAATTTCATTTTCTGAAAATCCGCTATGACCTTCCCATTAAAATTTTTAATAGCAATTTTAGCATTGCTGAAAACATCAACCTTACAAACTCAGGCAGAGGTTGATAAAAATGCATTACCAAATGTTGAAGAAGGTTTTCAAATTAATTTCTTTATAAAAGAACCCCATATTATAAATCCTTCTTCACTCTGCTTCGATAACAAAGGGCAACTATATGTTGGAGCAGGGCCACAATACAGGCATCCACAAGAAGATTCTCCCACTGATTATATTAAAATACTCATTGATGCAGATAACGATGGCGTCGCAGAAACAGTAAAGACTTTCGCCGAAGGATTAAATTGTGTACAGGCAATGGCTTGGAAGGGTAATGAGCTTTGGGTTGCAAACGCACCAGAGCTCACGGTTCTGCGTGACACTGATGGGGACGATGTCGCCGATGAATATCAAATTATCTATACAGGTCTAAATAATCTTCGGCACAGCGTACACGGACTTAACTGGGGACCTGACGGATGGCTTTACTTCACTATGGGCAACACTTGGGTGAAGCCAAATGCACCAAAACCAATTCGAGACCTACAAGGCATAAAATCAGATGACAAAACGCAATATCCTCTTACAAAGGTCTACACAAAAGAAACTTACCCAAAAAGCTTTCACCCATTAAATAAAGATGAAAAAGAAGGGGGTATTTTCCGATGCCGACCTGGAGGACATAACCTTGAACTCTTTGCTCGGGGGATGCGCAACCCATGGGATATGTGCATGGATAGCGGTTTTAATTGGTTGGCCACCGATAATGATCCGGGCAGACCTGGAGAGCGAATTTTTATGCCAATTCGTCACGGTCACTACTCAATGCGCCACCCTTGGAAGTTCGACTGGATGGGTAAGCACATTGCCATTGCTCCTTCCTCGGATTTATTCCCAAGCGTGAGCGGTTCTGGTACAGGTGTAGCTTTTTATATTTCAGAGCACTTTCCTAAAGAATACCGTAACAAATACTTAATTGCTGATTGGACTAACAACTGCATATTTCTTTATAACCCAAAATGGGTTGGTGCATTACAAGTCCCTGCAGAAAAAAAGAGTAAACTCGTCGATGGTGGAACCACCCTTGGAGGCGACCTAGGATACAAGGGTGCTAAGGGACGATCACTTTTTAGACCCACGGATATAGAGATCGGTCCCGATGGCGCTCTATATATTGCAGGCTGGGGATCAGTTTATGGCACTGAATATGTTCCCAATGAAAAATGGACAGCCGAAGAAAATGCCAAATATCAAGGACGTGTATTTCGTCTCACTCACAAGAAGTCACCACTCATTGCCAGGAAAAAATGGGATACAAAAAAACGTAAGAAAAATTTAAAGAACTGGAGTTTTGATGAACTCCTTGAAGACTTAGGATCTAATGTTCACGTATGGCGCGTACAAGCACAAGACGAACTGATTCGCCGAGGTCATACTGCAAGCGGGAAATTATTAACTGCAATAAAGTCTGGAATGCTGACCGAAACCCAATCGACTTGGGCAATATGGGCAATAGGTCATATTGAAAAACGTCAAAATAAAAATCATAACTCCAAAAGCAGTATACTGAAGCTTGCTAATAACCAGTGGCAACTCACAACGAAAAGTACGAATACTGCAAACAAACTGTACAAACTAAACATTCGAATACAGGCCACTCGCATCATCGGCGAAAATGAGGTCGTTTCTGCAACTCCACTTCTACTCAAACTTCTTGAAGATCAAGAACCACGTATACGATTAGCCGCAATGGGATCCCTTGATCGCATAGGCTGGGGAAATAATAGTAAAACGATCCTTGATGCTGTTGCCTATGAAACTGAAAGAGTAACTTATTACACTAACTGGCAAGTTATGCGGCGCCAAATGCTCAAAGAAAAACGCTACGAATTATTGAAAGACGAACGCTTTGGCATTCGTCGAATGGCCGCATTAAGCTTGATGGAAGATGGAGATCAAGATTTACAGAAGCGGGCAGACGAGTTCCTAGGTAATGCACTAGCTGATGGAGGGAATCTATCAAAAATACTAACTTTATCAGCAACCGAGGAAAATTTCCGCAATACAACTCAAATCCAATTTACCTCTGCAAACCCTGGAGACATTTACTACACCCTTGACGGCTCCGAACCCACGACAAAAAATTCTTTGAAGGCTAATAAGAAGTTAACCTTAGTTACAAGCGCAACTATCAAAGCAGCCGTATTTAAGGACGGCCAAAGAATATCCGAAATTGAAACTCTGGAACTACATAAAATCAGTGACTCCGAATGGAAAGATCGCCTCTTCGTACGCGACATCCGAGGCAAGGGTTCAGCTAACTTATATCGCGCTCAACTAGATGGCCTGCAAAGAGGCACTCTAGTCTATGCTGATCGTAACTATACCTTCACAGAGGTCCCAGAAGCGTTAGCTGGTGCTACTCATATCCGCACCCATAACGATGACAAAAGCAATGAAGAGACGAATTTCTTGAGCTTCAAAACCAATTTACCAGCCACTCTATATTTCGCGTATGACGACCGGGTCAATCCACCTGAGAAACTCATATCAGGCATGAAGAAAACTCCAATGAAGATAAGCATGAGTAACGGTGAATCATTTTCTGTCTATAGCTACCCTATACAAGCCGGTAATATCACATTAAACGGAAATAAGTTCGCAGGTTCTGGTGGTGAATCAATGTATCAGATCTTTCTAACCAAAAGCGGAAGTCAAAAGACCAACATAACCGCAGCAAGCAATGCAATGGCTAAAACCGATCTCAAACGTGGAGAAGAAATATTCTTTGGGCGTGGCACATGTTTAGCCTGTCACCAAGTGAAGGGTAAAGGCGTTCCAATTGGACCAGATCTTAATGGAATCAGTAAGCGGCGCGACACAGATTATGTCATTCGATCTATCCTCATCCCAGATGAATATATCGTTGAAGGATTTCAGCAAACAAGTTTGGAGCTAACAGATAACCGAAAACTATTTGGTATGATTCAAGAAGAAACAGCGCAAGCCCTGAAGATATATCTGCTGACAGGAGAACAAATATCGGTAGATACGAAAGATATAAAAAGTCGAAACGATGCTAAAAAATCAAGCATGCCAAGCAGCTTTTCTCACACTCTAAGTGCTCAGGACGTCGCAGACGTAACTGCATGGATAATGAAACAAGAAGCAGAATAAATCTTTAAACAACCAATTATATTTAGAATACGCCCTTATTTATTCAATGAAGAACAAATTCGTATTCTGGTCTGACAAAGGTCCTTAGGGCAGACCAGTTAATTCTCTCACACGATAATAGAGAGAATCAGCATTCTCAGCTTTATTTGTAAAGGTAGTACGTTTTCCTTCCGATAAAATGCTGTCATCTACTTCTTCCCAATTTTTAAGGTCGGCTGAAGAGTCCAAGGCATAGAACGCACCTTCGACTGAATTCCAAGTGAGGTTAATCATTTGATCATTAGTATAATTAATATCTATGATTTCGAATGGGATTACTGCCGGCGCGTCATACGGTAATACCTGTAAAACTCGAATATTATCAACTATAACAAAAACATCTCCAGGAGGGTTTAGTGGAACCTGTGTGGCTCGTCCAATGATCAAATTTATCGGATCAACACCAGTACGTTTATAGTCAACTTCTAAGGTCCCCTCTAATGGGTTACCCCCAAACCACTGATCCCTTTGATGCCAGCCACCAGAATCCGGTTCCTGCAAAACCATGAAGACCTGATTGATCCCAGAATCAATTACTTTGAAATCCATCCGCAACGTTAGCCCAGCATCAATTGCAGAGTTATCATAATTATTTAGCACAGCACCATTCGCCCAGCCTCCTTCAGAAAACGTAAACTTTAGACTGGCATTTCCACCTCCATTAATCACTTCTTCAGGATCTGTTGTCACTTCGATTTCGGTAAACACACTGTTATCAGAAAAACCCCAACCCTGAGAAGTCTCGTCCTCGAAATCTAACAACATTGTCTCGGCGATCCCACCGGTTCTCACCAAACGAATATTATCAACGTAAAAAGTCACTGACTCGTTGACGACGTTTGCGTCATAGTTAACATAAAAATTGAATACATAGGGTCCGGTCTGTGGAACCTGCCATGTTGATAATGGCTTCGACACTCTAAAAATCGAATCTCCATCAGCAGGCGTCCAATTTGTCAGTTTTTCAACTGGCTGAACCCACCCTCCGTCGCTAATGGCTAGGTGCGTTTGAAACCAATTTGGATTAGCCGGCATCTTATCGATCAGAAAGGTAACGTCATACTCTAGTAAAAAAAACTCCGGCCCAATCGTCATGGCGTATTCAAGAGCAATCGACGCCTTGGTATCAATATTCAAAGATCCTCGCGCAGGTTGGTTCCAACCATTAGTGTCCTGAGTTATCGCTAAACTATGACTACCATGAGTTACCCCGATGGAGCTCTGCTCGACTGAAGAAGATATAGTTGAATCAGGACTGACGGACCATCCATCTAAGGTCTCCTCATCCTCGAAACTAGCAAGTATCGCATCACCGTCATTAGCTGCCAAATTAATACATAGCAGTATAGTGGAGAAAATAGTCACTATTAAAAGCCTCATGAAATTGATTGGTGTATTTTTCCTCATCTAAATTCTTTTACAGTATTATTTTATCAATGAGTGTTTCATTTGTGAATGCCTAACCTTTATTACTAGACAATGCTGTTAGAAAATAAAAGGGCCTAAGGATTCACTCAAAGGTTTTTTTTAAATGCTTCAAACGGCCAACTATTTTCTGTTCTAAATCTACTGCGAACCATCTCTTTGATCCTTGCCCGTCCGAAGCTACTGAAATCTTAATATTGTTTGTTTCCTGCTTATCAGGATTAATAATATGCACGAAAAAAAAGCCCCCAGAATCCAACTCCGAAGACCAAGTAGGTAAATATATAAGTTCAATCCGCTGGTCTTCTGATGACCACAGAGCAGGGCTACTAGTAACATCAAAGGAGATAGGGTTCTTCCCATTGATGAGCATTCTAAACCCACCTACCTCAGGTTCAGACTTCCAACCTAAGCCTCCCACAAAACACAAAATTATTTCTTTATTAGGTTCTGATTCATTAGGCAGAAAATTCCATGAAATTTCAATTCCTCTCTTGGATTGACGAATGAAAGATCTTTCCACGAAATCACCAGAAAAATTATGCCATTCGGTTCTCTCGCCTTGTCCACTAATCATGCTCGCATTAATCGGTAATGCCAATTGGATACATTTTTTTGCCTTTTCCAAAATTTCCTTACCTTTTCCAACTTTAGGTTCATTCAGCAAAGATGAAACCCTCTTAAAAGTAGATGGCTCAGAACTAGGAAAAGAATGAAAAGGTGCCATTTTTTGATTCTTCGTAGATCCAAAATCTTCTCTTAGTAAGTCGGTTACAGCGTTAACTACAGTGTCCTCTACTTCAGGCAAATATGGGCCCGGCAAACCATAATAAACTTGAGAAAATTCAGCTTCATACCCTCCTTCTTTTAATACCCTTCTAGATGGTATATAACCGGGCATATCATTCGACCAAGCGCTGATCCATAACCTTTTCCAATCCAATTCAGCATTCAGCCGAACCGAATAATCAACCACTACTTCACCAGCTAAAAAAACCATTGCTAACCGATCACCAAAATTCCAAGACTGTACAGGATATTCGACTTCTGATGAAATCCTACCTGTAGAATCAATCTGATTAAGCATCGCCTTTGCTAATTGTCCTTGAAAACCACCTACATTAATTTGCGATTCCCAATGCTTTCGAGGTAGAGGTTTTGCGAGAGGCAATTTAGCAATAGAACCCTTCACAGAAGTAACGCCCGGCAGGGGGATCATTTCTTTACCCAATAAATTTTTTACCTCTTTAGCAATACTGGAACCATGAATTTTGGCATCCTCTAAACCTCCACTAGGCTGTGGACCAACATCTGCCCCACACCCTATGGTCATTAATGATAAAGCAGATTTAAAATCCTTCTCTATCATCTCATTAGCATAACCTGCCCAATCCCCACTAATATGATTCCTTCCTCCAACAGTAGTACAATGACAGGCATAATTTGACCACACGACTCTAGCTTCCCCTTTTAAATCACGGGCTACCAGTACTGGAAGACTATGGTCAACAGGACCATTCCTTTGAAAACCAAAACCAGACCATTTGCCATTTCTGATCACCCTTCGGTTTCCACCAAACCTAACTGCCCCCCTAATCCATGAGAGTTTCATGAGCTCCCGATTATTGAGAGCCTCAATTACTATAGACTCCATTTTATCGATCAAGAATGATGTATATTTATCTATTCTTTTTTCTTGTTCAGGGCTTGTTCTTCCGGCCCATAAAATTGGTGCATACCCTCTTAAAGAAGGAGCGTTGTGAGTATGCGTAGCAGATACAACTAGGTTTTTTTCAGAAACTCCGAACTCTGCTATTCGCTCGGCAAGCTTAGATCTTATTTCTTTAGTAATGCCACAATTGTCTACCACGACAAGAACTGCCGGATCATCTTTTCCAATCACTACACACCTTGCCCATAACAAAGCGTCAATCCCTTCAAATTCTTTAGTGCGACCTCCATAGCCGGCTAGTACGACAGGAAAATTGGGAGTGATGTCAGTTTTCGATGATCCAATAAATACGCTTTCTGAGGAATCAGCTCGGGCGGAAAGGCAAAAGACCGTAAGACAAAAAAATACTATGGCAGATAATATAAAACTTCGGTGCACTCAGAAATAATGAGTCATTTAAAAATAGGCGTAAACATAAAAAAACCGGCCCCAAATAAATGAGACCGGTTTTGTGAAATGATTTTAAATAATCTAACTACTTTTTCTTGATGGCAGTGACAACAAATCTGTCTTTTGCCTTACCCATAGCAGCTACAGCCGCTGTTTTAGTAATATCTCCCTTCGAAGAGGAAAAAGTTACCTTTTGGGTTTTTGGTTTATCTCCTTTGGAGATAACAATGTCAGTTGCACTGAACTTATCGGATAATGCCGCACGGACATATTTCTTACAGCCAGCTCAAGTAACTCCAGTCATCTGCGCAATGTACGCAGTAGTTTTCGCATCTTTATCAGCTGCAGCAACAAAGCCAAGGCTGAGAGCAAAGATGCCCATCATAGCTATGAATAGTGTTTTCATTTTAGTATATATTGAATTCGAATTCGGAAGAATTGTACTTTAAAACGTGCCCATTGTCACTGCAGATTCTTAAAAAAATAAGAAAATGTTAAGAATTGTTAAGTTTATGTGAGGAAAATTTGTTTAGAATTAGAAAAAATACCTAAATTTATTGGTTTTTATTATATGCCCCTTCGAGATGTTCTAAGTTTTGTGACATGACCTTCAAGTAGTCAATGCCATTAGACAGCTCTTCTGATGAAAGATTTTCACAAGGTGAAAATTCGATACTTCTAAGGCCAAACTCTTTTTCTAAAATTTCACTGGTAGTATCAATAGGACTTTCTTCCCATAACATAATTTTCACAGAATCTTTTTTCAAAGCAACTCCGACTGATTGGATTTGTGATTCATTCAGGGGCTCAGAGGGATCAAAATCAAAGTTTGTTATCTTCCAATCATATCTTCTAGAAATATAATTGTATGCTGGATGAGAGGCATACAATTTAATTTTTCCCAGAGACCTGAAACGAATATTTAAAGCTTCAAGATCCTCAATTAAAGCATCAAAATTTCGTTGAAATATCTGACTATGTTCTGGCCAGATTTCCATCATTTTTTTGAATATCACCTCACTTTGTAATTTTGCTAAAACAGGATCTAGCCATGTATGACCGTCAACACCCTCGTGCGAATGAGCTCCAGAGGGTCCATGCCGATGGCTAATACTGTCTTCGTATGTTACCAATTCTTCGTCAGGCAAATTTACACTTTTAATAGTTTTACCAAGAGGCAGGGTCACATAATTTGGCCACTTTTCAAAATTTGCTCCGTTTAATATAATAAGCGATGCTGAATTGTACTGGACTATCTTGTCACGGGAAGGCTTCCAGTTTACCGGGTCTTCATTTTCAGGTAATGGACAAATCACAGGAACCAAACCTCCAGCAATTTTTTCGGTAAAGTACTGAGTAGGATAAAATGTTGTCATTATAATATCCTCAGACTTTTGATGGGCTCTTTTGTCTTCATCTTCATGAGACGAACAACCCAAGAACGTAATAATGAGAGAAAAAGTAATAATTAGTTTCATCATTAGCAAAAAAAACGATCCGTTGGTGAACTCTAAAGAGAGCCAACGGATCGCTTTTTTAATTTTTAGTCCGATCTTCTCAATGCTAGCGCATCAAGGATCGGCTGTGATTAGCATTACTTGCTTGATTCAGCACTACTGCAGCATGAACCATCAGTTCCACAGCAGTTAGTAGTTGCACAAGAGCTAAATGAGAAAGCAACCATTGCAGCTGCTCCAATAAGAATAAGTGTTTTCTTAATACGAGTCATAATGATGCAAATATTAGACAGATTTTCAGGTCTATGCAATCAGAATTGCACACTCAAATAGTGTCATTATTTATGGTTATTAGAGGTATTGGCAGAAGTTATTAACTATTGCTCAATTCTTGGAGCCACTCTCGCGCAATCAACTCATGGCCTTGGGGCAATGGATGAACACCATCCCAAATCCATTGTTCCGGACCCACCACCCTCGCTGCAGCATCAAATACTTCCTGAGTCTTCACGTGAACCGCCTTAAATTCCTTAGCTAAACTGGCAACAATTTTGCCCATACCCTCGATTTGAGTTCTACTTATATCCCATTCTCCTCCCTTGGTCATCCACCAACCCGATTTAAGAACAAAAGGGTCTAGGAGGACAATTCTAAGCTTTTCATTAGACTGCCGGCTCCTATTTAATAATTCTCTATAATCAGCTTCCCAATTCTC
>Ga0209404_10001337_pt1 | contig 16791 bp, 28 predicted proteins | sample TroAtlMetagenome_2_FD_187447 | JGI IMG/M metagenome (GOLD analysis project Ga0209404, IMG submission 187447) | Marine eukaryotic phytoplankton communities from Atlantic Ocean - Tropical Atlantic ANT8 Metagenome (SPAdes) (version 2) | ecosystem: Environmental > Aquatic > Marine > Oceanic...
TGCAGAAGTAGGAACATCTTGGAAAAGAACAGTTCTTGCAGTTGTTACTCCAATTCTATGAGTACCTGCAAGATTCTTAATAGTAAATGTTGAGGTATCACCTAATGTTCCTTCGGTTCTTATACCACTAATAGAAATATTTTCATTAGTAATTAATGGATGAGATGTTGAAATATAAGCAGATACTTCACTTGAATTCTTCCAAATAAAAATAGGATCATTATAGTTTTTAATTTCAGTATCAATACTATTAATATCTTTACCTTTTATCCTAGCAATTTGAGCACTTAATCCACCACCAGATGTACCAGTATTATCAAATCTAAGAGCATCACCCATCTTATAACCACTACCAGATGCAATAATCTGGAAAGAATCTATATTTCCTTTTGTTGTACCTTCAATAACTGAAGTTTGATCAATAATTTCATTAGATTCAATAATAAAATCATTATCAGCATGTGGATCAGATACTTTGTATGGATAAGTGTTTCTTATCAAATTATGTGCTTTAAAGTCAAAATCTCTTTGATTGATAGAGTAATTCTCTTCAACTACATTTGATCTAAACTTATCACCAATAAAATATGGGAATCTTGCTAAACGTGTATCAGTTGTTATACCAGCAAAGTATGCATAAGTTCCATTAGGAAATTCTGGAGTTCTACCGTATCTACCATTATATTCATCTAAATCACCACTACCATCAAACTCATAATCTTCTACAAAGAATCCAGAACCAAATGAGGAAATTGTAGGTCTATCTTCTATTTTAGAAGTATTAGTAACATATCCTGCTTCTAATATTCTTATTCCAGAGTTCTCATCTTTACCGTCATTATAACCATATGGACCATAAATTGGATTTCCATCATATGCCCATCCTATAATTGGAGAGTGTTTAAGTCCATTATCATTATAAACATCATTACCAATAGCAGTGGAATATCCAACAAATGAATACTCTAATTGATCATTAGTTTCTATTAAAGCTTCATTTCCATATCTAGAGAAATTATTAACAGTCAATCCTCTAATAGATGGTTCTATTTTTATATTTTTTCCTGGAGATACTACGTTAATAGAAACTTTATCTTGTTGATATTTACTTCCTGAATCAACTATTATTACATCAGTTATCTTTCCACCAGTAACTACTGCCCTTAATTTACCACCAAGTCCAGTTCCAATACCAACTAAACTTAAATCTGGTGCAGCAGTATACTCCTTACCACCATTTTGGATCTCAACATATGTTACCTTTCCATCAGTAATAATTGGTTTTAATTCTGCTTCTTTTCCAGTTTTAACTGTTATTGTTGCTGTTTTTTCAAGATTTAGAACCTCAGATCCATATCCAGTTCCTTTCTCATAAAGATAAGCATCTACAATTGGACCTCTAACAAGAGGAGTTGCAGTTATAACACCTACATTTGTATTAGCAAGTTCATACTTAATATCCAATTTAATATCAGGATATTTGAAAACTTGATATCCAGTTCCTTTATCAGTAAATTTAATATAATTATTTCTTACATAATTTGAAGTTATTGTTCCACCAAGTCCAGCGTTACTAAGTCTAAACTTATCATCTGTTATTTTAATGACTTGATAGAAATTACTTGTAGTTGTTATTCCAGTATATTTTGCTAATTCTGATATTTTAGTTGGTATAGTAGATCCAACACCAACAGCAGTATCATATACAATCTTATCGCCTTCATTAAATCCGTGATTAACAAAATTAACCATAGATGTAATAGTATTAATACCAACAGGTTTTACCTTAAGTTCTCTATTTTGATATCCACTTCCAGGATTAATTACTCTAATATCTTTTAATGTATTTTCTTCATTAAAAACTTTAAATCTATGAGTACCACTCTTACCTGCAGTAGTAAATCCTACTGTATTGATACCTGCATTGTAATCAGAAAGAGTTTCATATAATTTAATAGTAAGTTCATTGACAATTTCTGGATAATATACTGCATTATCAACTAATGTTTTACTTTGATCTAAATTAGAACCAAAAAATGATCCAATACCAACTGCTGGATTATTATCTCTAAAGTAAGAAATTGGTTGTGCATTAGAAAGATTATGAGAATCTAAGAATGTTAAAGTATCTGTATTAATATTAATACCACCAGCATTAGTATGTAATCTGGCATCAAAGAATATTTCTCTCTTTCTTTTACCAATAGCTGGTGCTAAAATTGCACCTTCACCATTTCCACCAGCAATAGTAACAGATATAACCTTATCAATATCAAAATTCTGCGGATCTACTAGAACATCAGTCACAGTACCATTAATTACTGGGTGAACTAAAGCAGTAGTTCCAGTTCCAGGAGATGATACTGAAAGATTTGGTGGATTTAGTGCATCATATCCAGAACCAGTGTTAAATATCTTAACATTTTCTATTGGACCATAGAATATTTTATTATCAGACTTATAATTGGTAATTTCAACACCATTAACAAGCATTCCAGTTGTACCTGGATTGGTTTTAGTACCTTTTCCGTTTTTGAGGTTTGTATTTAATGGGAATTTCTTAAGTAATTTCTGAGCACCAATCTTCTTATTACGAGAACTAACTAAAGTGAATGTATGGGTTCCAGAACCAACAGAGAGTACATTAAATTTTACACAATCACCTATAGGTATGAATGACCTAGAAGTGTATAATCTTATTTGGTTTGCGTTAGTTAATACTTCAACATAATAGACACCTGTAGATAATCCAGGCATTTCTGTCGATTGTGCCTCATAATAAACCTCATCACCAGTAATAAATGGTAAATTCGAGGGGAAGGATAATATAGAATAATTTAATGTTGCATTACTATATCCCTGAAGATAATATGTTGGTGCGACAGATGTTGCTTCAGGAAGAACACCTTTTGCAAGAGATGTTGTAATGTCATATGCAGGTAATGAGTTTGATGCAACATAAAAATCAGTATCTGATTTATTATAAACATTTGATACATCACTTGTTAATGTATAATTTCCAAATTCAATATCTTCTGCAGAACTAAAAGCTCTCTTTAATTTTCTTCTTAAATCATATTCTTCTCCTGCTGCAGGTAAAGATGCTTGTCCAGATGCAAGAACTAAGTTGTCTATATCAACTGATCCTGTTGATGGTGTTATATTTCCTACCACACCAGTAGCAACAATTATCTCACTATCTCTCAATAATATCTCTAATTCATCATCAATTTTAATACTAGACTTATCAATATCTCTAGTAAATAAAACTGCAGTTGAACCTGTTATATTGTCTACTCTAAACCTAGAAGAAGTGTTGTATATCCAAGTATTAACAAAAATTTCCTTTTTAGTCTTATCACTATCTGGATTAAGTATCTTTTCACCAACATTCTTAACTGTAATCTTCTCTCCTACTGAAGATAGTTTAATATCAGAAACAGGAACAAATTTTGATAGAACTCCAGTAATTCTAAATTCTACCCTTTTAGTTACATCACCACCTTCATAACCAAAATATACTTCATCTGATCTTAAATCATCAGAAACTTTGATTGGATCAGTGATATTACTACAACCAAAAAACTGGTTAATAGACTTACTACTATAATTAACTGATGTGTTAACACCACAAATAACAGTTCCAGTAGCACCAAATCCTATTGTAGAATCTACAGTAATAACAGAAGACCCAACAGATACAGGGTTTATAACCTTTGTTTTACCTGTAATGTTAAATGTACCTTCAATAAGGTCTACATCATTAAATCCAACAAATAAACCTAATTTATAATAGGTTTTACCATTTCTAGTAAAAGGTTCAACTTCAGATATAGATGCTCTTGTAGCACTATCAGTAGACTTAACGATAGTTTGTCCTACTAATGCGTTAACATCGCCTGAAATGACCTCTGCAAGCACCAATTCACGTCTAATGAACTCTGCAGCAGATGGTTTAAGTAGATACTGTTCAAGGTCAACTACCTTTGGAGTAACGTTGTATAATATGTTAAAGAGTATTCTAAATGATTCTTCTGTACCTTTTGATTGATATAATGAATGAGATTCTTTTATAAAATTACTAACATCCAAATTTGATACAAATTCAGTATCTTCTAATCCAGGAGTAAGTGCTGCTTTTGTCTTTTTATAGAATTCTTTTAAAAATAAGGCACTTAAATTATTTACAGTTGCTCCAGAAGAATGAATTGTTGCTGAAGTATCACTAAAAACAAGTTCCCCAGGATTATCTTCTGCATGATATGTCGTAATTCCACTAAATCCACGAACACAACCAGTAAAACTATTAGTTGTTATACCAGTATAAGTGAAAACTTCATCATCAATCTTGAATAATCCATACTCAGATGGAAAACCTTTAGTGGTTGCAACATCAACAGTTGTTGCAGATACATCAATTCCAGTAGAAAGAGTAGTTTCTGCTACTATAACTTCAGGAGTTAGATTATCTAACCTTAAATATTGATCTAAATTGTCGGTAATATCAATATTACCACCCTGATATTCTTGAGAAATATAGTATTGCTTTAAAAAATCAACAGCCTTTGGACTCTCTGATATTAAGAACTCAGGGAGTTGATTGTCTATTATTTGCTGTACTTGGACTCTCTTGTCAAATCCTGTAGTTATCATCCTCTTGTTAATGCTCCGTTTGTATAACTTGACGTAACTTTAAATCCAACACCAGATATTTTCTCGCCAGAAGTTATAGTGTCTTTAACCATATTTATTGCAGTATTTGACATGTCAAAATTGAGGTATAAATCTGTCAGACCTATAACATCATTTGACTCTGGGAATGCCTGAACCTCAACAATATTGTTTGGTTTAGATGTAGATACAATATTAATAGTTGATAGGATAATTTCACCCCTATTATAATCTACTGTTCCTGCAGATTTAACAACAACAATCTCAGTATCTGTCCTTGTATCCTTTTTAATTACAGATAGTGTTCCCATTCCACTACCATCCAAATCACCTTTATAATCTTTATTGGGAATATCCGTTAGATATACTGTACTAGACTGATTTACAATCTTAAATCCAGTACTCTTAATATTCTTTCCTGCAACATCAATGTGGAATTGATTACCAAAACATAATTCATACTGTGCAAATGAATTAGTAAGTGCCTTTAAGTTTCTTCTAATTTTAACTTTTGTAATATTAGATGTTATAGCAGTATCAATATTATCAATTACATTCAATACTTTACTATACTTAAACCGTCCACCAAACTTATTAATGTCTTTTGAAGCAGAGTAAGTCGTTAAAGCATCACTAATTCTAGTCTGTAATGCAGTTGGTGTAGTTGTTTGTGCTGGATTATAATAAACATATGAATCTAATTCCACATATAGTAGTTTTAGATCTAAAATTTTCTGGTTTATACCAGCTAGAGAGTATTGCTTTAAGTCTTCTAATATCTTTCGTTTATCAAAGTCAGATACAAATTCACCATTTTTTGGTTTAATTGTAAGTAAAACAGTACCAAATTCAGGTGGATCCAACTCTTCACCACCAACAACTGATACAGACTCTGTATTTGGATATACTTGTTGGATTATAGATTCATAATCTCTGCCTGTAACCGCCCTGTATTGCGATGAATACAGTCTAGGAGCAAAGTACTTAACCGAATCAATAGACTCAATATTGCCGCCATTAGAGGCAGATGAGACAGTTGTGATTAATGGTGTAGAAGATGGTGATAATTTCTGTTTAACAGAGTTTGAAACACTACCACCCCATGAGAATAATGCAGGTCCATTACCATCTATTCCATCAGTAATAATGTAAGATACTGTAATAATTGCATCATTTTCTAATTTTTTACCAAAAATACCATCACCAAACAGTAATTCATACTTTTCATCCTGAATTTCTTGAATTAAGTAGGTTTCTGAGATAGAATTTATGTTTAATATGTTATCAACTCGTTTATATTCTCTTCCAAGACCTGTATCTGCAGAACCTTTAACATAAACACGTATTGTTGAGGTATCAATAAAGGAATTATTGAGTATAAATGTCTGATCTAATGATCCATCTACAGTAAATGTCTTATTTAAGTAAGTTCCTTGGTAAACTACAATAGGATTTGTCTGTGATCCAAAGGTTGCAACACCAGAATTAATGGTTGTTGTAATACTTTCTGGTATAGAAAATACATATGAACTATTATTTTGATTACCAACGCACACTAAACCTGCTTCTAGGGTCATTGTAGGGGATGAACTAGAAGTTGCTACATTAAAAGTAATCTCTGCCTGTGCAGCAGTCCTAGATTTGGGTACATATCCTATATTTCTTGCTAATGAAACAACATTTTCCCTTAATGTTGCCGAATCCAAGAAGGATTCATTAACAATCATATTAGAGTTAAATGCTGTAATGTAAGTATTATATGCTAACGTGTCAATTAATACTGAAAAATTAGACCCTTCATAGTCAAAATCCGTAAAATCAGAGTTTGCACGGATATAATCCTTAATAGAGGTCTTTATTTGATCGAAATCAAGATTTGTAAACTTAGTAAATGGCATATTCTACCTTGTTGCTTCTAACATGAATGTGAATTCTTGAGTTGGAACGTCTTCTCCAACGATTTCAAAGAATACTGTAACCTCAAATTCATTTCTATCAGGTCTTGGGATACATTCAACCTGAATATTATCAATTCTAGGTTCAAAATTCTCCAAAGTGGTGATAACTTCTTCCTTAATAGTGGATGCAGTACCATAATCAACAAAATCAAAGAGGGAATTAGTAACATATGACCCCAAAATAGGGTTAAAGAACCTTTCAGTAGGTATAGTTTGCACTAAATTCCGTACCGACTTCTTAATAGCGTTTTCGTTCTTTAGGACTGTTAGATCCTTGGTTACTGGATGAGCACTAAAAGATAAACTAATGTCTTTAAATGATCTTGATATCCTAGTGACAGACATATTAATGGGTTTTCTTGATCTATTTATGTTAAGTTTTCAGAATTTATATCATCATGTGCAATTTCTTGGATTACACGCCTTTTTTCTTCCTTAATTTCATCAGATTCGGTGTCTTCAGCACCCCAAACAGTCCGTAAGTCTTCTTTATTCATTATTTTAGTCCAATAATTGTTATTTATACCCATTAAAAAAGACCCCGAAGGGTCTATCTTAATTACTTAGCAAGTAAAGGACAAGATGGTGCGTCTGCCCATCCTCCTTGTTTTAACCACGCTTCAAAATGGGGATTCGCCCAAGCATCACTTATATTATACGATGGTTGAATAACTTCCCTAATATAACGTCTATTCTCTTTAGAGATTAGTTCGACATCAGAAAGTCTTTTACCTTCAAGACTACTAACTCTATTATTAATACCACCTAAGTACCAAACAGATGCTGCTGCTTGTGCTGCTAAGAAGGTAATAACAGCAACGGGCATTTTAAAGTCCTTCACTTACCCTGCCCTCTAGTTCTTTTACGAGCCGAGTTACGGGATGTGGCAGAGTATTTCGAGTGTTTTCCGTTTCCTTGCCGAGACTTTTTCGGGCGTGTTTCAACAAAAGAATCACCCGATAGTCCTGTTCTTACTTTAGCCATTAGTCTTCCTCACAATGTTTTTCTACAAGTTCCTGAATAACCTCACTGAACGCATTACGTAGTTCATATTCAATGTCACTCTTGTCTTTCTTCAACCTAGTGATCGTTATAGGTGGAATGTCAAGTGTCGCAGTTATTTCCCATAGACCTAAATCTTTGTTCTTAACTGTCTTTATATCAAGCATTTGGTTGCCTCTTTGTTGTAAATGTAATACTGTTTGGATGTGGAGTACCTGTCTGATAATACTCATCTGCCAGTTCTTCCATAAGATCCAGATATTCCATCTCTGAAATATCAATGAATTTTACTTCGTTATCGATACTAACAGTATACACATCCATTTGATAACCTCTATGTAATAAGAATTAGATAACTCTCATTTTCTCGTGTCCTACTCTAATACGAGGATCACACCAGATTTCAAAACCTGCTTCCTTTGCATCTAAGCAGAATGAAACATCCTCTCCACACATATCCTGTACTGCACCTGATTCAAAGACTTGCATCTTAGGAGCAAACCAAGGATACTTCATATCTGAATGTTCCCATATACCGTGCTTAATCAATAACCATCCAAAACCTGCATAATCAACAGTAAATGGTTTACGTCTCTTACTGATACTCTCAATAGTTTCGTGATTCATCACTCCACCATTACCTTTAAAGTCATCTTCATCTAACCAATGAGCAACAGATGTAGTCTTTCCATCCTCTGTACAATACCAACCAGAAGCAATATCCTGATCCATTAATACTAATTGCCAGAACTTCTCTGCATTGAATACAATATCACTATCAATCCATAACTGATAATCATACTTTAATCTACCATCCCAAGGTATCTGATCAGGACCACGTAAAACATTTGCTCCAAGACACTTACATCTTGCAAAGTTTACCATAGAACTATAGTCCTGTGAGATCTGAATGCTTGCACCATTCTGTACTAAGTCAAAACAAAGTTGTACAAAATTCTTTAAGTATGTGTATGATACTCCTCTACCAGGTAAACAGAATACTACTGTCTTCCCTTTAATCATCTCTTTTGCCTTAGCATAATCCCATTCTGGTTCTTTCTTAGTAGTCTTGGGAGTATTTGCTTTGACAGTAAATCCTTTAGCCATAATGTCTTGTAATTACCATTCAATTATACATCAGATTATCTATACTGTCAATAAGACGGATCAATATAATTTTCATTCGGTTCTTCCCCCATCTCTGAGTATGTTAAGTCTTCTGTAAAGTAAGATTTATAGATTCTTCTCCATATAATATTAAACTCCCATTCATTCAGATTCTTGAATAAACAATTATTTTGTAGGTAAATGTGATACGTCTTATTAGTCTTGACCACTTTAACGTTCCTCTAAGAATATATCTCCTTCGTCTATCTTAAAATTTAACTCAGTTCCTTCATACCAACCATATTCATTGATTATCCATTCAGGTATTACTGTCTTGTATTCGCCCGTTACTGAATCGATCTCTATGGACGTAAAATTTTCTGCGGGATTTTTTTTCATAAGAATGGAAATCAAACGACCTTTCTGCGAGTATATAGTACCAGCAATTTTTTTATGATTTGAATATATACAGGTCGATCTGGGTCGTTTATAGCTTAGGGGTACCTATCGGAATTAATAAACGGACCATAAAAAACGGGCACCACTGCCCGATCACGAACGCATGCCCCTAACGGATGAGTGCTTAGGCACCCACCCCCATGTTAAAATTAGCGTGTGAGAATTCCGCACGGTCTACCAATTTATAAGACCAGCAGTTGCCGTGCATCACAAATCCTTCACAGTCTATTTCATCATCACCGATAAATGCCCCAACCTCTGAATCAATTTCAATTAAACGCATTGCATCTTCTTTTATGCTGGCAACCAACTTCCAAAGTCTGACCAACTGATAATTTGCGAACAGTTCGGGGATGACCTCTTCGCCATCACGGATGAAAGCGTTTAGATCTTTCTTTAACTGTGCCGCCCCCTTCTTATCCTCAAATTCTACCAACTGTGCCATCTGACGGGCAAACTTGATTTTGCTTTCTAAGGGTGTAAAATCTCCCACGGCATCCGCACCCACCCACTTCACAAAATATGATCCGTCGGGGTTGGTTGCTGGAAAATCTGACCAGTCGGTAACGGGTGATGAAACCGCATCACGCAAATCATACTCAGCATAATATCTGGTATGCGGGGCAATGATAATTTCTTCACTCACCGTTTCGTCAAATTGATATGTGATAGTGTTGGGGGTGTACTCTGTATCACCTCCGAACCCTAAAAAGTCCCCTTGATAAATTCGGTCTGTATGTGGTATATTACATAAGCACGAACCCAAAATTATCTCAAGGTCGGTGCCGCCATACCATTCCCTTATCTGTTCGGGTGTTTCACAAATGCGGATCTTACGCTTATTGAATACTGATTTTGTACCCACAAAGAAATTACCCGTTGCTGGATTAGTACCCCACACTATGGCGGGTGCTCCATCCCATTTTACGGATAGAAAGAAAGACGTTAAAAAAGCATCCAAACAGTGAAGTGAACCTGTAAGGATGCTGTCTTCGGGGTGTTCAATGTGAGTGTTTTTCATATTCTTATTATAAAGGAAAAAGGCACCCCCTGTGGAGATGCCTGTGACAGTTGCTTAACCGAACAATGGAGGACTGACTTTGCGTCCCGCTTCGTTAAGTTGGATGCCTGAGAAAAACGGTTGGGTGGTTCCGTCAAATAGGGTAACGAACCACTGCCAATTTTTCTGAAAAACGCCTGTCCGTGGGGTTGATCCGAACTCATAGCAGATAGCGTTTAATCTGCTCTTTGTTGTTACGGACTGCCAACCCCCGTCATGTAAATCAACAAAATGATCAGAGACTTTTGCAATGTAGTTACCGTGTAGGTAAACCAGTGCGTCGCCATTGTCTTCGATTTGAACAGTTGTATTACCTGAAGACCAATTACGCTTGTTGCGGATTGCGGAGTTCATTTGCTGTTCAATTTTTCTCATAAGACCTTTGGTTGAATACTCTTTTATTATACATGAAAAAACCCCCTGTGAAGGGGGTGAGTGGACAGTTTAGAAAGTGATTGTTTTTAACTGTTTTACCATTTGAGTGTGGTAAGGTTTGATTTGCTCCCAACCTTTAAGAAAATCACGAATTAGGGCATCTACCTCATAATTGTGAATTTTCATTCTTGACTCAAAATCTCTTTTATAGTGATTGAGAGTCAGAACGGTCTTAGCGGGTCTTTTGAGTTTTTTTGCTCTGGTGACCTTTGCCTTTGGAGTGGTCTTCTTTTTAGGAGTGACCATCTTTTCTACTGTCTTTAATTCTTTATCAGATAAACCAAATGCCAATGATTCGGGTGTTGGTTGATCTAATACTGCTTGAATCTCTTTAATGACTTTAGCAGTTGAAGTCTTTGTTGAAGTCTTACGGGTGCGTCTCTTACGTGGGGTTGTAGGATTAGCAGCAGATGACTTAACGGGCATAAAAAACGTTTGGTTTGTTTACTCTTTAATAATAGCAAAAAATCCCCACTGTGGGGGATTTAGTGTACACTTTCTAAAGTGTCATACTTTCAACTCTGCTTTCACCTGTACACGTTCTAAGATTTTAATACACTTAATTGCTTTAGCGTATGTGTCAAAACTCATGTATCTGAATTTTAGATCGTCGGGAAATGAGTAACGAATGGTAGTAGTGTTCATTTGGGATTGTTAAAAAGAATACGTAAGGTTTTTTCACTTCCTGGATTCAGGGGTCTATAGGAAGTGTCATTCTCTGCTATGCCCATAAAAATGATGCATATTAGAAAAATAGTAATGGCAGTAATGGGGTTCATTGCTTACCAGTCGAAATCACTATTTTCAATGTATTTTTCAACATCAAATTTAGTGTCTTCCGTAGTCTCAGAGAGTGCCTCTTCCATTAATAAGGAAATTGCCTCATCTTCAAAACGTGGGTCAATCATAAGAAGAAATTCGTTTGACTCTTTTAATATACGACAAAAAAGCACCCCTGTGTGGGATGCTGTGACAGTTTACGAACTGTGATACAACTCATTTGCTTTTGGAGTGATCATCTCTAACATTTGAAATTCATGTAGAGTCTCCAAACTGTGAAGGCAGCATTGAACTGCTCTACGGATCACCTGACGGGTTGGAGTTGATGCGAATTCGTCCGTGTAAGGGGCGTAATCTTTGATAATCCGATTAACGCAAATTGAAACGTCACTTGTGCCAATTTCATGAACGTCAGTGAACATAAAATCCACATTCTCTTGGATGATTTCAAAGAGCATAAATTCTCCGTTTCATTTACTCTTTAAATATAAAGCATTTTAATCACGAATGGTAAAACCTTGTGCCACTTTCTCAAGCGAACAAAGGTCGCATATAATCTTTAAACTCTTCACACATGGCAGCGGCAAGAATGCGTAATTGCTTTTCATCGCTGTTATTGCCATCTGCTCTAAGTTCATCGTAACATGCCTGTCTTATTCCTAAGTCCGTGATGTCGTACTCATGGAGTTGAACGTGCTTGAAAAATGACATAAAGAAAAAACTTGTTTGACTCTTTAAATATAAAGCATTTTAATCACGAATGGTAAAACCTTGTGCCACTTTCTCAACTGGATTCAGGCTGGAATTTTTACCAATAAAAAAGGACAGTTGGTTTACTGTCCATTGTGGTATTCACCCATTAGGCATTTGCCGTAATATATTTCAGAGTGACCGTACTCTTCGGATAAGTCAAGGCATAAACCCCAACACTCATCTAAAGTTTTGAAAACTGTGTTTTCATGTGGTGCTGCAGAGCAGACGACTGCGTAAGGTAACGCTGGATTGAAAGTGGTATTAGGATTAAACATATACTTATTATACACATAAAAAACCCCCTTTTGGGGGTTTAGTGTGCCAGTTTGTGAATTGATTTACGGCTGCCCTGCCTCCCTACGTAAAACTATTGTAGGGTTGCAAGGCGACAGACCAATGACTTAAATCCGTGGTTGCTTTCATTTCATTAAACATAGACTGAACTTCGGAGTAATCCGCATCATCCCACGCCACCCCGTCATCAGTGAAAAACGAACCAACGTCATTTTTCATAACGTTTTTCCATTGCTGGAATCCAGTACACTCTAAAGCAAGTCTGTAAAGGCACTCAGTGTTCTGTATCCAAAGAGAAACGTTCCAGGTTTCGTAATCTTTCCAACCGTTCATAAGACTTTTGCATGTGTACTCTCTTAATATAGAGGATCATCACCACGAATGGGGACGACCTTGTGCCAGTTTCTCAACTGATTTTACGGCTGACCCCGTTCTCAATAAGAACAGGGTATTGAGAATCAGATGCAACGATCCTCAAACATTTTGTACGCTAATGCGTCAATTGCATCTAATGTGCCAGTTGGGGATGCTTCACAAAGAGCATAAAGTTGATCATCAGTCAACTTGTTAGAAATCCTAAAATCCTCCCACGCTTCATCGTAGCAAGTTTCCAGAATTGATTCGGTGTTTAAACTGCTCATAGATTTGAAAAGAATTTGTTACAGAGTGAATCATAGGATTTTTGATCCATATGGTCAGGTAATCCGACATCATCAAAAAATTGGATCATATCCAACAATGCCTGATCCTCGTCTGAGGTGAAAGAGTAAGTGAATTTATCCATACAAGTATCATACACCAGCACAGCACGAATCCCATAAAAAATGGACAGTTCGCTGACTGTCCACGGGCGGCTGAGTTTTTTCAAAATTACGGCTGGGGTTCTCAATAACGGATCTTGTTGAGAATCATAATATAATATGCCAATGTTAAATTGTCACACGATCTTGCCGAAGGTGTGGAAAACTATGGTATAATGGGATACTCGTACAAGTTCTCAAGCAAAATGGATATATGCCATCTGCTGCCAGTCTGTACTGTCTCGCCCATAATCATCATCTAAGTCCCATGTGTCTTCTTGCCTACATGTGTATGATTCTTCGAGGTAGTCATGTGATGACATCTCGTAATCCCATACCTGTGTTGCATCGTATTCGCCCATGTGTCTAGTCGAGATTGATGTGTGATGATATATGCTTATGATACCATGATCTAGTCGAGATGTCAAGTGTATTATGATGTTATGCTAATCTAGTCGAGATTTTGATAACTGATAATATGCACATGATCTCGTCGAGATTCATAAAGCGTAATAGTATATATGTATCTAGTCGAGATCTTTGTTACGAAACGTAAACAAAAACCTCTAAGGGTTCTGTGACATTTCGTGCCTCTGTGGTTGACAAAGACTCGCTCTTATGGTACGCTCGCTTAGTCCACAAGTCTCAGAGGGATTTAATGGACATTATAAGATCATATAGATGTAGTATATTCAGTAGATTTAAAACATAAAAATACACTATAAATTCATTGATTGAGAATAGATTAATATTACTGAGAATCAATAACAATACACTATTGAGTATCAATAAGAACTCACTATTGAGAAAGCGAATAAAAAACGATTTAATATTTATAAAGGTATTTAAAACCTATTTTTAGCATTAAAATGGTATAAACTGATACAAAAGTGCATATTTACCATATATCTTCTACATCAAGACTCCATAGGGTATCAATGCAGTAATTAGCGTGTAAATTGAACTTGATTTGTCTGTTTATACTATCCCACTTATCTTCTAATGTTCTAAGGTCAATGTGTACTAAATCAATGCCTTTATTCCATCTGCTTTGTAGGGGTGCTAACATCACTTTGTACTCCAAAATAAACTAATGTAATAGGGGTAAGGATGAGTATTAATCTTATCCATCCTGTTACTGCTAAGACAATGAACAGTTTTGTTTTATTATTCATTGCCTGTTATATCATCATATTGTGACCAGTGTTGTATATCCTTACTCTTACGTTTCTTTACCAGTGTGAGATTTTTCCACTCATCCTCATAACATAATAGTAAGGTATGGATCATTTTATGCTTCATCTCTTTACCACTTGAATACTTACAATCAGGTTTAGGTCTTACTCCTATCTCTATTGTAATGTATCTGGGTGTAGGATTCCACCCATACTTCACCCTTTTCTCATTGTCAACCTTATCTCCCTTATGATAAACCCAACCTTGATGTTTACCATATTCACCTTGATCCCAGATTACATAATCATCAACTTCGGGTTCATATGGTTCATTCATTACTGGTTAGTATTGGGTAATTGTGTTTCGTTTAATACTACCTTTAATTTTGCTGGATTAATGCCTTCAAGATTAACAAGCGTATCAAGGGTGGCATCACATTGGGTTCTATCCAAATTAACACCATTAACAGGATCAGCAAGTTCCCACCCAGTTGTTACCAGTTGTAGAATTTTATATCTACGTTTGTCTTCATTAGGATTGACCATTTTAAGTCCTCATTTGTGCTTTATATATGGGGTATAAAAAAATCGCTTTCGCCCCTCGTGTATGTCATTCATTATACTATGAATGATTAGATTTTGCAACTATTACAACATAGGACATTAATGATAGTATAATAAGAATAATGAAAGTAATAGGGAAAAATGGAATGGTTAAGAAAGCATAGATTAATTGGATGATTACGATTGTGTAGAATATCCACATAATCCACATACCAATTTTATTATGGCGTGATCCTCTCTTATATGGATGAACCGCAAACCCGCAGTCATTCCATCCGTCTTGCATATACTCTTTGGTTGAGATCTTTTTATCTTGGGTCATATAACCTCATAATGATAATAGTGCCGATAACCGTTAAAATAACGATAATTCCAAATGTTGCGAGGATAGTGTGAATCATTGGTGAAAATTAAAATACATCATAATGGACATCTTGGATAGAATATCTCACTGTAATTTGCACTACATCTGAGTTTTCTTGAAATGCTGCGGGTTAGACTTGATAGCATCTTTGGTTCTAATTTGCCTAACTTAGATTCTATCGCATCTAATACTACTTCAGATAATAAATCAACAAAACGTGGATCTTCTGAAATGTATTGTGCCACATCATCAATAATGGCATCACTCATCTTATTAATGGTTTCTTGCGATAGGGACATTGTTAGACCTCAATATACCAGTTTTGCTTATCTATCATTTCTTTGCAATGCTGGCATCCAAGACCAGACCACGCCAAATGATATACCTTAGAAATAGATCTACAATTAGGACATTGTATATGTGATCCAAATCTCTTCACCCTTGTATGCTTAAGAGTCAATGGTTTGAAACTGATACCATTCATTTGCTTACCTCCATTGAATCTACAAGTGCATCAACCTTACTACCATAATCATCCCACTCAGGTTTTGGTTGTAATGCTTGTGCCTTTTCAATGTCAGTATAGAATTTATCAATCACTCCCTCTAATGATTGGAATATATCATTAACATCTTGATAAAATACACTCTCTTCATCATAATCATCATTACCCTGAATGTATCCTTCCATCACATATAGAATGGTGGCAATTTGCCCTTCCTTCAGAGTGACAGTATGCTCACGATTGAGATCTTCATTTACTGAAGGAATAAATGCTTGCTTAGTCATTGGGAAACCTCCTTAATTAAATTGGATACTTGATCGTCCTCTAACTTGAGTTGAGTGATCTTCTCAATTACTTCTTCATCACTATGACCTGAAGGATCATCAAAGAAAATTCTATAAACTCTATCCTTGAAGTTTGCATCTCTTTGTGCATAGAACTTTGCTTCAGCATTAGTCATTAGGATACCTCCTCACTTGTTACATTATCAACTAACTCATCATATAGATCCTCATCATAATTACCAATATCCTCTTTTAAATCATCTAATGAACCTTCATTGTAATATGCAGTTAATTGATCTATTGCATAAGCAACAAGTGTTTTAGTGTCCATTCCATCAACAACTATCTCAACATACTGTTGAGTTACTTCATCAATTTGAGCATCAGTTAATTCAGGATGCTTGATAATCACCTTTGCATCTAACTCTGAGTTAGTAGCATTTGGATTTGCAGTTCTTGATTCGGTCATTTTAATTGTACTCCCAAAATGCTGGTTCACAGATTTTCTCACATAATGAATCATACTCGGTTGATGACTCTTCATTGATCCAACCCATATCATTGAAAAACTGAACCATCT
>Ga0209404_10001339_pt1 | contig 16732 bp, 24 predicted proteins | sample TroAtlMetagenome_2_FD_187447 | JGI IMG/M metagenome (GOLD analysis project Ga0209404, IMG submission 187447) | Marine eukaryotic phytoplankton communities from Atlantic Ocean - Tropical Atlantic ANT8 Metagenome (SPAdes) (version 2) | ecosystem: Environmental > Aquatic > Marine > Oceanic...
CAATGCTAAAACTAACTGACATCTGTTGTAGAATGATTACAACTGATGGAGTACCAGTTACATTAGAAGAGAGAATTTGGATGAATGAGTTGTGTGAAAGACACGAACAGGCAAGAGTGTACAGGGATCAAATGTTAAAAGATTATAAAAGTGTATCAAGCGATACATAGGTACTTGACTATATAGTATACCTGTGTTAATATTAACACATCGTTCAACCCAAAAGGGTCGCAAGTAAGCCGACACGGAACGGATCGTTCATCCCATGGACATACTACTCGCTACACTTTTAACTTGTGAGTATGCCAAAGATATTCTCTCTGGTATTACTAACCTCGATGCAGGACAGGCCAAGTCTGAAATCATTGAGACAATTAAAGGCACTACTGAGCCAGGATGTGACTGGGACGCAAATGTGGACTGAAGGAACGGGGTTATCCACCCTATCCAGAGGACAAGCCAATGGCACAAGTCACTTACAGAGGAGTCTCTTATGACTCTGAAGAGTATCGCAAGTTGATACTTGATGAAACAACAAAACGTCAGCGTCACGATCTAATGTATCGTGGACTGAAAGTAACTAAAGCAGTTGCTGTTTAGTTTCATCCGAATTAAAAGACAAGACCCCTATTGACAGGGGTCTTTTTTTATTATATAATATAGTCATTGGCAAAAAACTATGTTACACATGAGAGAACAATTACTACGTGCTGTACTAGCACATGCTCAAGGAGAAATTGCAAAGCATAGAGCAAACGTAGAAGTATATTTGGAACATCCAGCAGGTATTGGAGAGCATTCAGATATCACTGAAGCAATTCAAGTAGAGATAGATAAGATTGCTAGGTATGATGACCAAGTTGAAGTGATCAACAAGTACTTTAAAGCACCATCTAATTGACACCAACTTCATCTAGTGCTATAATAGTGAACGAAAATTCACTTTCTGATTCCATGAATTCGGAAAAATTTTTCCCGACAAAAATTCGTTGAAAAAGATGAAGCGAAAAGTAAAACTTCGTGCCATTAAAAAAGCATTACGTAAACCAGATCTCTATACTCCTAAAGAGTATGAGCATTTAATGTCTGGTTTTTATGATGAATTGGTGCGAGATGAGATACGTAAACAAAACAATAGAAATAAAGGATTTGGATATGTCGAACGTGAAACTGGTATCAGTGACTCCGAAATCGGAGGAGACGATGGGTTATGTAGCGAGAGTGAGCAACCCGAACAACCAGGACAACCCTAACGTATCAGGGTTACTTAAGTATTGTATCAAGCATCAGCATTGGTCTGTTTTTGAACAGGCACACATGACTGTGGAGATTGAGACTACTCGTGGTCTTGCTGCACAGATCTTGAGGCATAGATCATTTACATTTCAGGAGTTTTCTCAAAGGTATGCTGATAGTAGTTTGTTAGGAGATAGTATTCCTCTACCTAAACTACGTCGTCAGGATGATAAGAATAGACAGAATAGTATTGATGATATAGATCCATTAACACAACAAGACTTTGAGATTAAAATGCAAAGGCATTTTGTTGATGGTATGCATTTATATAAAGAGATGCTTGAAGCAGGTATAGCAAAAGAATGTGCTAGATTTGTACTTCCACTTGCTACACCAACTCGTATCTACATGACAGGTTCATGTCGTTCTTGGATTATTATATTGATCTACGTTCTGGACATGGAACACAACAAGAACACAAAGAGATTGCTGAAGCATGCCGTGAAGTATTTGTAGAGCAGTTTCCTATTGTATCAGAGGCTTTAGAGTGGAAGTAATTAATAACTTTTTAGATATAGATGATGCAAAGTCTGTATTTAAATATTGTTTTACAACTTCATATACTTATGGTGAGACTGATGATGGAACAACTCCTCCTACAGGAATGATTCATAATATTAACAGTGATGAAAGTATCTACAATCTACTTGAATCAAAGATCAGAGATGTATGTGATTTAGTAAAGGGTATGGATTTATATCGAATGTATATAAATTGTTTTGCTCCTTCTGAAAATCCATACTTCCATGTAGATGGTGATGGATTAACTTTTTTATATTATATTACTAATCATGTTTGGGGACCGAATGATGGTGGAGAAACACAATTTCTAATTGATAATGAAATAAAAGGTGTACTCCCAATATCTAATAGACTAGTAGGTTTTGATGGAAATATATTGCATCGAGCTACACCATTTAGGGATACACATAGGTTTACTCTAGCAGCAAAATTTCGTAACTAAATAAATTTACACAATATTAATTTCATGCCAACATACCCTGTAAAACATAAAGAAACTGGAGAGACTAAAGAACTCTCCATGACTATGAAAGACTACGACCAGTGGAGAAAAGATAATCCAGACTGGGATAAAGACTGGCAAGCAGGTGTGGGTGGTGCATGTGATTCTCAAGGTATTAACTGGAAGAATAAGATGAGTAAGACTCATCCAGAGTGGCATTCGTTTATGAAAGAAGCAACGAGAAAGATTCCTGGTAATACTATTGAGTGGTAACTAAATTATGCCTAGAAAAAGAAGAACTTCTACACCTGATTTGGTTGGGATGACACCTAAACAAATGAAGAGAAAGAAACCTATTAATAGTTCTACATTTGTATCTGTTGAACCTATTACAGAGAACCAAAAGAAGATGGTTGCCGACTATGATAGTGGCAAGCATCTCTTTACTTATGGTTGTGCTGGTACAGGTAAAACATTTATGGCATTGTACCTTGCTTTACGTGATGTTCTTGATGAGAACTCACCAGTTGACAAGGTATACATTGTTAGATCATTGGTTGCTACAAGAGAGATTGGGTTCTTGCCTGGTACTCATGAAGATAAAGCAGACATATATCAGATACCATACAAAAATATGGTAAGATATATGTTTGAGATGCCTGATGATGCATCATTTGATATGCTTTATGAGAATCTTAAACATCAAGAGACTATATCTTTCTGGTCTACATCATTCTTGCGTGGTACAACTCTCGACAATGCTATCATCATTGTTGATGAGAGTCAGAACCTACACTTCCATGAGTTAGATACTATCATGACTCGTGTTGGTCAGGATAGTAGAATCATATTCTGTGGTGATGCATCACAATCTGACCTTGTAAAGGCAACAGATCGTACTGGTATCATAGATTTCCAAAGAATCTTACAGACTATGGATGAGTTTTCTCTTATTGAATATGGTATTGAAGATATCGTTAGGTCTGGTATTGTCAAGTCATACATCATTGCAAAGATCAATCTAGGTATATAAAATGACAGTAGGTGATTTTATATATTGTGAGAGTGTATTATCTAAAGAATCTTGTGATAAATTTATAAAATTCTTTGAGGATAATATACAACATGCTGGTAATGGAATGATGGGGGAAGATACACCCATTGGTAGTTTAGAAATTCATTTAAGACCTAAAGATCAAAGAGATTATTTTGGATTAGGAAAATCTGTTTCTAAATGTATTGATAGTTATAGTAAAATATATCCTTTAGTTAATACTAATGTGGGTGATTGGACTACGTTCCACACATGTCAATTCGCTAAATTTGAACCAGATAAGTATTATTCTCATATACATTGTGAAAATTCTTTTAGTGCACACACTATTGCTAATAGATGTTTTGCATGGATGATTTATCTTAATACTATCGAAGATGGTGGAGGTACAGAATTTATTCATCAGAATTTTGTTACCAATCCTATTGCAGGTGATATGTATATCTGGCCAGCAGGATGGACTCATATGCATAGAGGAGTTAATGCTCCTAATGAATTTAAATATACTATAACTGGGTGGTGCAATTATGTTTGAACGTGTTCCCAATATAAAAGAGATCACTGATATCAACACCGAGATGGTGGATGGTAAAAGATACTATGTATCATCGACAGGTGAGAAGTATCCTTCTATCACTACTGTTATCAGTAACAATTCCAAGAAGCAAGCAGGTCTTGCTAAATGGAGGAAGAGAATAGGACCAAAGAAAGCAGCAGCAATTACTGCCAAGTCTGCTAGACGTGGTACTAGATATCACAAGTTGGTTGAAGATTATATGGCAGGTAAAGAATTAAACATTCTTGACTCTGGTAACAAGGAACAACCATTGCCCTGGTTGATGTTTCACTCATCAGTGAAGACTATTGATAAGATAAATAGTATATACCTTCAAGAAGCTGCACTCTATTCAGACGTTTTAAAAATAGCAGGAAGAGTGGATTGTATTGCAGAGTACGAAGGAAAATTATCTATCATTGACTTTAAGACATCAGCAAGACCTAAAGAAGAACTCTATATGTACGATTACTACGTACAAGAGACAGCATATGCATGTTGTTTCAAGGAGTTATATGGTTTTGATGTTGAACAATTAGTAACAATAGTTGCCTGTGAAAACGGAGACACACAGGTAAAGATTGTTTCTCCCAAAAAGGAGTACCTTGTACGATTACAATCATATATTCAGGAGTACAACGAAAAACATGCCCGAAATAAAACTAGAGGATAAATTCATGACTGCTGCGAAATTTTCGCAGGATGTTGAAAAGATTGCATCAGAACATACTATGAACTATATTGATGCTATTGTACATTACTGTGAAACACACGAGATAGAAGTGGAATCCGTATCTAAATTGATATCAAAACCACTCAAAGAGAAGCTTAAATATGATGCACAGAAGTTAAACTTCATTAAGAAAACATCAAGAGCAAAGTTGATACTAGTATGAGTGATTTTTTTAAGTCAGAGATGGTACTTGGTGAACTGCAAGAGATAACAGACTTACAACAGTTCTGTGTCAGATCAGTTCAAACATTTCCAGCACTCTCACCAAAGAAAAGATTAGATTATTTCTTTAAGTTAAAAACATTAATAGAGAAGCAGCAAATCTTTTGGGCAAGACTTAAATTGTCTGATGATCCACAAGCACAGGCAATGATACAGAACTTGAGAGCAGCAGCAGTCATGTTTGGTGCTGAAGACAATGATAACCTTGAACAGATGTTCAAAGAATTGTTGACAAAGATTGATATGATGACTGAACTAGCACGTAAAGAGGCAGAAGGGGGTTGACTCGACCTTCTGCCTATGATATAATATTCACATGACTTCGAGTCGCACAAGCCAAATCTAAAGAGGTAAAAAATTAAATGACATTCGCAGATTTAAAGCGTAAGTCCCAGACAAATTTTCAGTTCTTGCAAAAGGAACTAGAGAAGTCCAGCAATGCGAAAGCAGGTGCCGACGAGAGACTCTGGAGGCCCGAACTTGACGCTACAGGTAATGGATATGCTGTTATCCGTTTCCTCCCTGCTCCCGATGGGGAGGCACTACCATGGGCAAAGTTATATGCTCACGCATTCCAAGGACCAGGTGGTTGGTTTATAGAGAACTCTCTAACTACATTGGGTCAAAACGATCCAGTTAGTGCTGCCAACAATCAGTTATGGAACAGTGGTGTAGAATCTGACAAGGATATCGCTCGTCAACGCAAGCGTAAGTTATCCTACTACTCTAACATCTATGTTGTTAGTGATCCAAAGCACCCAGAGAACGAGGGTAAAGTGTTCTTGTACAAGTATGGCAAGAAGATTCATGATAAGATCCTCGCTGCAATGCAACCAGAGTTTCAAGATGAGACTCCTATAAATGTATTTGATTTCTGGGAAGGTGCTAACTTCAAGTTGAAGATCAAAACAGTTGCTGGTTTCTGGAACTATGATAGTTCTGAATTTGCAGCACCTGCTGCTCTATCAACTGATGATGAAGAGATGGAAAATATCTGGAAGACTGCTTATAGTTTAGAAGCATTCACAGCACCAGATCAGTTCAAAACATATGAACAACTTGAACAACGTTTGAATGCTGTACTTAATACAGCACCTGCTGTACGTCAGGCACAAGCAGAGGAAGAGTATGAACCAACACCTGTTGTTGATAGAGTTGATAGAGTCCCATCGACTCCAACCTCAACACCAGAGGAAGAGGATGCTCTCTCTTATTTTCAAAAGTTAGCAGAAGAATAAATTGTAAAGGGTTCCTTGACGGAACCCTTTTTTATTGCTATAATATAAAAGTAAACTTAACGAATGAACAAAATGACATTCACCCCTTGCAGATACAAAGAGTACAAGACACAGTACTTGGAATTTGAATATGATTCAAGAGAGTCTTATTATGAAGAGATGAGACAAAGAGAAAGATATTTGATTGAGTTAACTGATTCAAAAGAATTGGAAAGCTGTAGAGAGCATTACATGGATGGGATAGGTACTAGAAAGTGGGATAAAATGGTTGCAATGAATTTTGGAATGGATGAAAGTGATACAGTTGTAGCATATTCCACAGATTCTAATGGAAAAGTGATAAGAGTATGGGAGAATCATTATGATGATCCAAAAGGTGATGGTGTAGGTGAGTCTGTACTTTGGCCACCAAAAGTAGGTGAGCAATCAACCAGATGGTTGACTAAAAAACCTTACAGGCACTGTCAAGTCGGATAATTGTGGAAGGATATGATTTATTCACCACCACTGTGTGGTCAACTGATCTAGATTTAGATCTTGATAAATTGAGAAGGGAAGTATTTTCCTTCTCAAAAACACAGCCTTCTGTAAATTTTTCAAATGCTGGTGGATATCAAGGACATTGTTTTGATTATAAACCTTTAATCAATGCCATAAAGGATAATGTACCTCGTTATGAAGATCCAGAATTAGGTCACTTACATATCACTGCTTGGGTAAACATTAATGGTAAGGGTGCTTATAATACAAGACATACTCATGCTGATGGAATAAATCTACTTTCAGGTGTTTATTATGTAACAGTTCCTGAAAATTCTGGGAGTATTGTATTCTTTGATCCTAGACCACCTATATTTCATTCTATGGCAGACATGAGATATTATGGACAGGGTAGATTGAATAATTATAGAATAGAAGCAAGAGAAAATAGGTTATTGTATTTTCCTTCTTGGTTAGAGCATGAGGTTGAACCAAATAATACTGATGAAGATAGAATATCTATATCATTTAATTTAATTCGTAAGAAAGATATTGAAAGTTATCAAGAGATCCTTAATTATAGTTGAAATAAAATGAGTACACAAGCATGGTTTGCTATACCTCTCTATGTAACTAAAGCATCTGGAGAGGTATATGATGAGATACAAGAAGAACTTCTGTTATGTTGCAACCAAAAAGAATTCTCGCAGTTTGAGAATTGGCCAGATCATAACCATGAATTGAGTGAAAATGCTTTTGGTGGTAATGTTCTTAAAGATTGTCCTAAATTTTTAGACTTTTTACATGTTAATCTAATGTCTTACATGGATGATATTAGATGTCAATCTTCAAGAGAATATGAAATATCTACATCTTGGTTTACAAAGACAAAACATCTCAAGTGTGCAGACCTTCATGATCATGGTGGGTCTGATTTATCTGGAGTGTATTATTTGCAGACTAATGGTAGAGATGGTAATTTGAAATTTTCAGATCCTCATAGGTCTTATGCAACAAATTATATCTTTCAGAGTGTAACTATAAATGAACCAAAATTACCTTTAGAACAAGGATTGTTAGCATTATGGCCAGGTATGTTACAACATCAAACTGAACCTAATATGACTCAAGACGAAAGGATATCTTTATCTTACAACATATCTTTTCGTAGGGAATTTGCCCCACATTCTATCGTTAGGTGAAGCAAAGCGAAAGATACTATAAAGAAAACCCTGTTTTGTGTGAAAACTATGATAAATTATTATGAGGAACCCAACACAAAACAATGTCAGGAGATTATTTCACTCACACCGATAGACAAACCGAGTCATACTCTACTTTAAAGTGGACAGATGACGGAGAACTAACGACACTTGACATGTCTAGGATACTAGAAGCACTACAAAGTCACGAAGAAAAGCAGGAGTAATTATACTCCTGTCTTTTTACTTTTTTTAGATATGTAATCAGTTGATGATTCATATCTATTTTTTTGTGTAAATTCATTTATAAATGGATCTAGGAAGCTACCTTTCAGTAAATATATTTCTCTTCTCTTTTCATTTTCCTCTATCTCATGCTGATATGCATTAACAGGATCACATACTTCTGAACCTGCCATAGTAACTACATTGGTGCCATCAAAGAATGAGAACGGTGTATTGTAGAACTCCTCATCTACTTTAAGACCTGCATCAAGAGCATTTATTTTTATAGTTTTACCCGTAAGATCAGTGGTCATTGATGTACCACTCTTGATCTCACGGGTTTTGTAGTATAGTATCTCACTGTAAGGATCTGTGTAACTCTTCTCACAATACTTTCTTACAGCATTGTCTGTTCTTGGCCAATCGAATAAAGGATTGATAACATTGTTAGTTATTAGTATCACCCAGTCAAGTAATGGATTACCGTACATTTTTTCTGCTAACTGTTCAGGTGTTTCTCCTTCTACCACTGCATACTTATTAAAGGTTGTAGTGTATGAGAACATTCTTTCATTGAGTTCAAATCTTCTGAAGAAATTCTTTGCAGTTATGAAATCAGATTTCGTGTAAGGAAACTTGATTGGTTTAACATCATATTCGATGTCTGGTATTAATGAGAAAAACATATCAGTATGTTGCTACAGGTACGTCTGACAGTGGTACTTCTTGTTCGAATACCAGTTTGAGTTCTTTGAATTGTATTGAAAGTAATGTTGCTACAGGAGAACCATCTTGGTAGGTTGCATAACTACCATCTGGTGTGTAGTTAATGCTTACGTTGGTGATAGCACATGGTTTATATTGAGTAACATATTTATTTAAAACATTACCTGTCATAAATTTAACACTGACAATTTTTGGTAATGTTAGTAATGAACCAACACCCTTATCACTATCCTTTATCTTTCCACCCCATGAAGGTAGCATTGCTTTCTTTAATGTTTGGCAGATAGTAAAAATATCTCTACCTTCTTGAGGATCTCTTGGCATCATCTTAAAGTTTAGATTAAATCCTCTCAATTCAGGTGCTTCATACATTAATTCTACGTTAGGGTTTATGATACGTCCTGACACACCAGAAATTAGTTGGTCAGTTGTCATATTTCCACCCATAGCAAGGTTCATCATTCCTTTTGCAAAACTAAAACCATCAATCACTATTCCACCTTTAAATGTTTCTGTAACTGTTTTCCACAGGTCATTCTTTTTGGTACCTATCACTTCAGCAAATCCTCTCTGTCCTACACCAGTACCAACACCACCCCAGTTAGCACCATACTGTGTATTAACATCCTCTGGCATGAATAGTAGGACAGATTTATAATCTGCTGCTCTTTTAGTAAGTGCATTATCACCTATACTGTGATGATAGTTTTTATAGATTTGTCCAGTTGTATTTTCTTCATCGCTTTCTACTTCTGTAGATTGTCCTGGTATATTACCAAATGGTGGTTGGTAATCGTAGAAATCTATAGAAACGTAATCAGTATCTGCTGATATAGGATAAGATGAAGGATATCTAACCGTTTTTTCTGATGTAGCACCAACCGTTCCTTTATTCACTCTAGGTCTTGCCCATGCTGATTTTATTACGACTGTATCATTTTGTTTTTCTTTCTGAAGTCTAATTTCTTCAGCCTTTTGTTTTATTTCTTCAATTTCCTGTTGATTTGCACCAGTTTCGAGTTCAAAACCAAGTTTCTCACGCCATGCTTTTTCTTTAGCATTGAGTCTTTCTTCAGCAGTATGATTTGACATTTAGTAATCCTTCACGATTGCTTTTGCTTTCACTCGATCATTTTCTTTTTCTTTCATCTCTTCCCATACTAATTCTCTATCGTATGGGAATTGTGATCTGTTTCTTCTACCAGTCATAACAAAATCCTCAACAGGTAAAAGTATAGATGTATCCCATTCTTCTGAATGTAGATCTAGGAAAAGACTTTCCACATGACTATTCAAGTATTTATGTATGATATTCCTAGGTATGTCAATCATACCTCGTTGTAATTTTTTCATTGCCTTAACTCTAGTTCTGTACTGTAGGTAATGAAAGTTTGCTGCATAGAATCCATCTTTATCTCTTTTGAATACATATGCAAGAGGAAATCTATCATAGTAAGGCAACCATTTACTCTTTGCTTTGTACTCAAAAAAGTATAAGTGTCCTTGTCTTACCGTAGTTCTTAATTCATTACCATCCTGTTCAGCTTCATCATCATAAGAGTCTCTTTTTTCAGCAACAACTAAATTATCAGTTGTATAATCACCTGCTATACTATTTAAAGTATTTTTATACCAACTCAAGCTCCTTTGTTCAGTGCCAGCTTGGTCTTTTATCTTTTCAAATATTGTTTGGTAGGATGAAGTGTCTTCTGTACTTGATCCAAACCCTTTACCTGCGGTGCTTGGCATACTTCTTGATTGCTAGGTGATCTTCAGTAAGAATTAAAAATTTCATCTGCCTGTCTTTACAGTAGTCTTCTGCAGCATCCCACTTGGCACGGTTTTTCATGAATGTTAAAACGTCTCTTCTCCATGCAGTAGTCTTTCGTTTTGGTTTTTCGATTGGTCCTTTTACTTGTTTCTTTGGTTTTACTTCTATAATATACTTCTTCATACCAGCAGATTTAGTTCTTACTTTGATGTAGAAGTCAGGGTAATAACGGTGAGATCTCCCATCAATAGGAGACTTGTAAGGTATTACTACTTCCTCACTACCCCACTCAACTATAGTACTTGTATGGTCACAGAAGTGCATAAATTTTCTTTCCCATAATGACCTATAAATAATGTTGGTGGGATTACCTTTATACTTACGTGGATTGTTTGGTTTGTAAGTTCCAGAGTATGACATAATTATTATTAAACCTTCCGTTTTTATTTAGCGTGTCGATTAATACATTCATTAGTGCAATTGCCAAAGGTGGCAACATGGCCATGTCAAATGGCTATGATGTACAGTTCGAGATAACTAGTTCTTTTCGAAATTATCTAGATGAGTTTTTCCTAGGAGATCTTTATACAACTGATGCATCTAATCTTGGTGGCTTGGTTAAGTTACTTTGTGATGAAGCACAACTACCTAATACTCAAGCAGCAACAGGACAATTGCAAGGAAGATATCTTGGAGAGAACCAAGTCAGTTATCCTTATGCTAGATTTTTTACAGATTTTTCTTTATCATGGATGTGTGATGTAAATATGACACCATTAAAGTTTGTGACAGCATGGCATAACTTTATATTTGATGGAGGAATGGTTCAAAATGGTCCAAAGAAAAATATTTCAGGATCTTTGACGGGAATTAAAGGTGAACGTCCCCATATATTTAATAGAGCAATTAGATTAAAATATCCTAATAAATATGCTGCTACAGTGAGAATTACAAAGACAGATCAAGGACCACAAGCACCTAATCAGAGAGCAGGAATTTCATATATTATGGAAGAATGTTATCCATATTCAATTGATTCTGTGCCTTTATCTTATGGTACATCACAATTAACTAGAGTTTCAGCTAACTTTTATTATGCGAAGCATAGTGTGGTATATCAAGATCAAAGTGTATACCCTTCGAAGACCATTTTCTGAATATGCACAGGGAAATTCGACTTTTGATTCCCTGAATTCGGCAAAAAAATCTCCGATCAATTTTACCTCAAAAAGTCGAGCTAAATAAATATACGAATTGAAATAATTTTTAATGGCATTACCGAAATTAGGTGTACCCACCTATGAACTGATTTTACCTTCAACTGGAAAAACTGTTAAGTATAGACCTTTTCTTGTAAAAGAAGAGAAACTGCTTTTACTTGCAATGGAATCAGGAGAAGAGAAGGAAATAATAACTGCTGTAAAAACACTTCTGAAGAATTGCATTACATCTAGACTAAAAGTAGATAATTTACCATCATTTGATTTAGAATACATCTTTTTGAAGATACGTGCAGCATCTGTTGGTGAAGTAATTGAATTAACAGTTACATGTACTGATGATAATGAAACAACTACTACAGCATCTATAGATATATCAGATATAGAAGTTGAGAAGTCTAAAGAGCATTCTAACAAGATTATGCTAGATGATAAAACAGGTATTGTGATGAAGTATCCTAGTATCGATAGATTCATAGAATCACAATTTTTGAATAAAGATGTTAAAACTGAAGAGGTTTTTAACTTTATTTCAGATAATATTGATCAAATTTTTCAAGGTGATGAGGTATTTGATAAAACTACTACAACACCCAAAGAATTTCGTACATTTGTTGAAGGTTTGACTAGTAAACAGTTTGAAGCAATTCAAAAATTTTATGAAACCATGCCTAAACTAACTCATTCATTTACAGTGATTAATCCAAATACTGAAGTTGAATGTAAGTACAATCTTGAGGGACTACAGAGTTTTTTCGCATAGCGGTCTTCCAGAACAGTTTGGAAGGCTATTATAAGACTAACTTTGCTTTGATGCAGTACCATAAATATAGTTTGACTGAAATAGAAAATATGATGCCCTGGGAACGAGAAGTATATCTTTCTCTTCTTGTTCAATATATTCAGGAAGAAAAGAAGAAAGCAGAGGCAGCTAAACAGAAATAATGGCTTTAGAAGAACAAGCAATCGAGATTCTGGATGAATCTGCATCAGATGCAGATAGTAGTTTGGTGGATCAGCTTGTAGAAGAGTTTCCTGCCCTTGCTGGTTCTTTAGTTAAGACTATTAATAGAAGAAACAATACTAGTTTAGAAATACCCAAGAAAGAGAGAGTTTCTAAAAATAAGATATTATTGGATATTACATCCACTTTATCAAAGATTAATGGGGAACTTATTATTGTTAATAGTAGGATACACGCACAAAATGACTTATTACGTGCAAATCTAGGACTTACTGCTAGTTCTGTAGGTAATTTAGAATATAATGATAGTTTACTTACAAGTAAACTTGATTCAGTGCTTGAAGCATTGAAAATACAAAATGAATTTATGAGAGAGAGGGAGGAAGATCAAACACGTGCAAATATAGAAGGTCGTGGTGAAGGAACTGATCCAGGTGCATTTTCAGAAGGATACAGTAAAGGGTATAAAAAAGGAAGTCCTATCAAAGAACTATTATTAGAAAAAGTTCGTAATTATTTCACCACGAGAATATTGAAGTTTTTTACTAAAAAGGGTATGTTAAATATCCTTACTAATGTAAAGAGTAAATTGGGATGGAAGACTGCTGCTAAAGGATGGGATCATATTGCATTAAATCCAAAGCAAAATAAATTCATGAAACCTAGATGGTGGCAAGCAGTTGATGATTATATGAAACCTATAACAAGACCATTAACTTCTAAAATTGATGACATTGCTAGTAGTGCATGGGGTAAAGGATTATTTCAAATGGTGACTGATCCTGGTAAATGGTTGCAGAATACTATGGGTAGCAAATGGATGGATAATATACCTATGGGAGGACTTGGAAAAAAATTAGCAAAACGTCTTCCTTTAATTACGGCAAGATTTAGTAGTAAGATGGTTCCTGTTGCTGGTGCTGCTATTTCATTTACTGAAGCAAATGAGAGAAGAAAAAATGGAGATATGTTTGGTGCTTGGTTAGCAGGTATTGGAGGATCAGCTGATACAGCATCTTTGTTTACATCACCAGCAGCAGGAACAGGTGTTGGTGCTGCTGTACCTGCTGGATTACAGGCAGTATCAATGGGTGCAGATATTAGTTTATTAGTTTATGATATCTGGAATGCATTTACTCAACCATTGCAAGAACATGAGATGGAGCATGGTGGAGTAATACAAGCACCACCTATATTAACACCAGCAGAAAAAGGTGCTGTGATAGGAGGTAATGGATCTTCAGATATAGGACATATAGTTAATGCTGCAGCGATGATTACAGATACATTTAAAGTCAATTTGAGTGGTACTAGTAAATTACGTAATGAATATCCCACAGATGGATCTACTGGTGTTGTGACACTAACTCCATTAGCAGGATCACAAATTGTTCGTGAAGATGATGCAAAATCAGAGGATTTCCAACTAGAAGATATTGCACCTACTAATGACAATAATGCTATTCGATCAAATGTATCTGGAGAATCTGGAGATAATGAAGAGTCTAAAGGAGAAGATGTTTTATTATCTAGTAATGAAAGTAAAATAGATCCAATAGATGGTATTGATGTGGCATCTAATAATAATGTTAATATATCAAATATATCTTCTGTTACAGAAACTAATGATATATCAAATAATATTTCTTATGACGTAGATCCAGTAGGCAAAACTAAAATAATATTTGTCACAAAAACTAACACAGTATCTGGTGGTAATAATGTTATTGCTACTGGTGGAGGAGACACTTATAACGTTAAAATATATCAAGGACATCATAAGTTGTCTAGGTTGATACTTGCTTCATAAATACGAGAAGGAGGTATAACTAATGGCAGCATTTACAGAAGGATTTTCAAATGTATCAGGTGGAGAAGGTAAAGGGCCTGCACACCTAGGTAGAGTCATTAGTATGGTTCTTGAAGCTCGTCAAATGGCATCAGACGAGAGGAGAGAAGCACAAAAAAAGTTATCAGAGCAAGCACCTGAACTCAAGCTTGAAGATTTTGGTATAAACAAGGGGTATTTCTTTAAAAAAGCATTACAACATAATTTTGGTGGTGCTTTTTTAGACAGGAAGAAAGAGAATTTAAAGAAATTACTTTCTGCTAGAAGGATTTTAAAATCTAAAAAGAAAATATATGTTACTGCTAGAAATTTTTTAAAAGATCATACTAGATTTGGCAAGGTTGATGGTGCACGTGCTGCTAGTTTTAAGAAAAAGTTTAATTATAATGTGGAGGTTGAATCTCCTGCAGGATTGGAAGATTCATCTGCAAAGGTTGCTAAAGCAGCATCTGGAGGAGGTGGTGGTAGTAGATCAAGTACTAAACAAGACTTTTTAACAGCAGTAACTGAAATTGCAAAGTCATTACAAAGTACTGCACAGTCTATTAATAATGCTGTTGATAAGAATACTGGTATAGCAGCTGGTATTGTATCATCACAAAAGAATATTGTAGTTGAGATAAGTCAGAGAACAGATAGGGTAACAGATAAACTAGAAGCAATAGCAGCAGCAGTTAATCAGCAAACTGAATTTTTAAAGAAAGCAAAAACAACTGCTAAAGCAGATAAAACAGAAGCAAAAGGTGAGTTAAAGAAACTTGATAGTGCATTTAATAATAGGTTTGATAACTTACGTACTAGAAAAGATGAAAGTCTGGAGACGAGTACTTCTGAAAATATTACTAATCAATCTAGAAACGATACAACTCCACCAGATCCATGGGGTGATTTTGAGCATGGTGGTAATATACCTGCAGTAACTGAAATTAATGGACCTCGTACTGGATTTAAAACAACAACTCCAGATGGTGTTCCGTTCATTGGTCATGGTAGAGAGAAGATGGTAAGCTTGCCAGGAGGTGGAACTCAAATTATTCCAATGGATAATTATGCAACTGATGGTATTCAAGGTAATGAAGTGACTCCTGGTGGTGATCTGATGGCAGAGAAGGGTATGAAGATACCACCACTACCACCATTTAAATCATTAACTCCACTTTCTGGATTAGATTTATCTAAACCTTTCAAAACAGCTCCAACTACTACTAGTGGTAGTTCTGCTGGAGGTCAAGATATGCTAGATGCAATGCAACTTCCATTTAGAGCAGTAGGAGCATCTTTATTAAAGGTAACAGGTGATGTAAGAAATAGACTTGGTGCAGTAAGTCCTGTTGCTGATGCAAAATTAAATAATATAACGAATGTTATTGCCAATGCTTTTGGTTTATCTTCAGAAGATGTAGCACCTACTAAAGCATCAGGTGAAGCAAATGCTAGGGTTAGAAAAACATTAGATGAAAAAGAAGATTCTAAAAAGGATCTTAAATGGTATCATCTTGAAGCAATTAAGAATTTTATTGGTAATAAATGGAATCAAACTGGTAATCTTATCAATAGTACTAAAGAGGGTGGAAAAAACCTATTTAAGAATATGTTAGGTAGAAATAAAGAATTTAGTCAAAAAGAGATTGCTACTATATTCATTAAGGAGTTTAAAAAACAAGGTTTGTCTGACATTGGTGCTCAATTAGCAACAGCAGAGTTTATGAGAGAGTCTAGTTTACTTCAATCAAATGTGCTGGGATCACATATGGATGGGAATGAGAGAGCATGGGGTGCAGGTTCTTGGCAGTTGGATAGAGATGATGCATTATTTAAACATCTAAATGAAAAATATGGTATTACTCCAGAGAATTTTGCAAATAGTGGTCAGAAGGGAATTAAAGGTCAAGCTTCTTTCATGTTAGAAGAGATGAGAAATAAAGAGTTGCTGACACTATTAAAGAAACCTTCTTTGAATGAAGAAGAGAAGACTAGAGTAAGACAATTGTTTAAAGAAGCATACTTTAGGTATAACGAGTCTATACCTTTAGATAGATCAGAAGATGCATTTGGATCTATATTGAAATACATGGGTGATACATCTAGTCTTCATTCATCATCTAATAATGATCTTGCATCAAATAATTTCCTTGAATCATTTAAAAATGATTCTAATTCAGCAGTAGAAATTGTTAATCTTAATCTTGGTGAGGATGGTTCGCTTGCATCTTCTACAAGTTTTACTGATCA
>Ga0209404_10001342_pt1 | contig 16706 bp, 13 predicted proteins | sample TroAtlMetagenome_2_FD_187447 | JGI IMG/M metagenome (GOLD analysis project Ga0209404, IMG submission 187447) | Marine eukaryotic phytoplankton communities from Atlantic Ocean - Tropical Atlantic ANT8 Metagenome (SPAdes) (version 2) | ecosystem: Environmental > Aquatic > Marine > Oceanic...
GGAATCGCTGAGGATGATGAGGCTCCCTGACAAACGACCTGACAGGTATTACCCCAGAGTAGTGAGGAAAAGACCGACTAAATACCCCACAAAGAAAAATGCCAGTCAGCTTAACTGACTGGCATTACGCTTAAAGCGGGCTTTTATCACAAAATTGTTAAGCGTTAGCTTACCAACCTGTAGTCTCGCGAAGCGCCTTGCCGATTTCAGCAAGTGAACGTACAGTTTTAACGCCAGCGTCTTCTAGTGCTTTGAATTTCTCATCAGCAGTACCTTTACCGCCTGCGATGATTGCACCAGCGTGACCCATACGCTTACCTGGAGGAGCAGTAACACCAGCAATGTAAGAAACAACAGGCTTGGTTACATTAGCTTTAATGAACGCTGCTGCTTCTTCTTCAGCTGTACCACCGATCTCACCGATCATTACGATAGCTTCAGTTTGTGGATCGTCTTGGAACATCTGAAGGATGTCGATGAAGTTTGAACCAGGAATTGGGTCGCCACCGATACCAACACAAGTAGACTGGCCAAAACCTTCGTCAGTGGTTTGCTTAACCGCTTCGTACGTAAGTGTACCAGAGCGAGAAACAATACCTACTTTACCAGGCTTGTGGATGTGACCAGGCATGATACCAATTTTACACTCTCCAGGAGTGATTACACCTGGGCAGTTTGGACCGATCATGCGAACGCCTTTCGCTTCTACGTATTCTTTAACGTAAAGCATATCTAGCGTTGGGATACCTTCAGTGATACATACGATTAGCTCGATACCCGCATCTGCAGCTTCAACAATTGAATCTTTACAGAAAGGTGCTGGTACATAGATAACTGTTGCAGTTGCGCCAGTTGCTTCTACCGCTTCACGTACAGTATTGAATACTGGAAGACCTAGGTGCTCAGTACCGCCTTTACCTGGTGTTACACCACCAACCATTTGCGTACCGTAAGCAATTGCTTGCTCAGAGTGGAAAGTACCCTGACCGCCAGTGAAACCCTGACAAATTACTTTAGTATCTTTATTAATTAATACAGACATTATTTGCCCTCCGCTGCAGCAACAACTTTCTGCGCTGCATCAGTTAGCGATTCAGCAGCAATGATATCTAGACCAGAGTTCGCTAGAACTTCACGGCCAAGCTCTGCATTGGTACCTTCAAGACGTACAACTACAGGTACTTCTACGCCAACTTCTTTTACCGCACCAATGATACCTTCTGCAATCATGTCACAGCGAACGATACCACCGAAGATGTTAACCAATACCGCTTTAACATTGTCATCAGAAAGGATGATTTTGAATGCTTCAGCTACACGCTCTTTAGTTGCGCCGCCACCAACGTCTAGGAAGTTAGCTGGCTTGCCACCGTGTAGGTTTACGATGTCCATAGTACCCATTGCTAGGCCTGCACCGTTAACCATACAACCTACATTACCGTCTAGCGCTACATAGTTTAGTTCCCACTGAGCAGCATGAGCTTCACGCGCATCTTCTTGTGAAGGATCTTGCATATCTTTCAGCTTAGGCTGACGATATAGCGCGTTACCATCGATACCTACTTTCGCGTCTAGGCAGTGTAGGTTACCGTCAGTTTTGATAACTAGCGGGTTGATTTCGATAAGCGCAACGTCAAGCTCTTCAAACATCTTAGCTAGGCCAAGGAAGATTTGAGTGAATTGCTTGATTTGTACGCCAGAAAGACCTAGAGCAAACGCCATTTCGCGCGCTTGATAAGGCTGAGGACCTACAATTGGGTCGATTTCAGCTTTAAGGATTTTCTCTGGAGTTTCTTCTGCAACAGTTTCAATCTCAACGCCACCTTCAGTAGATGCCATGAATACAACGCGACGGGTTGTACGGTCAACTACTGCACCAAGGTAAAGCTCGTTAGCGATATCTGTGCAAGATTCAACTAGGATTTTGCTCACAGGCTGACCGTTTTCGTCAGTCTGGAAAGTCACCAAATTTTTGCCAAGCCAGTTTTCAGCGAAAGCGCGAATGTCGTCTTTGTTTTTAACTAGCTTTACACCGCCAGCTTTACCGCGACCGCCCGCGTGTACCTGACACTTAACTACCCACTCGTTTCCGCCAATTCGGTCAGCGGCTTCTACAGCACCTTGAGCAGTGTCTGCTGCGTATCCTTCAGAAACAGGCAAACCGTATTCTTTGAATAGCTGCTTACCTTGGTATTCATGCAAATTCATGGTGTTTCTATCCGATTTTTAGTAAGACAAAAGCCGCAAATGCGACTTGATTAGTTTGACTGATATTATAGGGCAAATATCAGCGTTGCGTTAGGCGCAAAGCAAGCATACACAAGCTAAACGCCTAACCACAATTCCGTGAGACGAAAGTCTTATACGTCTAGAAGTAGACGTGTTGGATCTTCTAGCATCTCTTTAACGGTTACCAAGAAACCTACTGATTCTTTACCATCGATAATACGGTGGTCATAAGAAAGCGCTAGGTACATCATTGGTAGAATTTCTACTTTGCCATTAACAGCCATTGGACGATCTTGGATTTTATGCATACCCAAAATAGCGCTCTGTGGCGGGTTAATGATTGGTGTAGACATTAGTGAACCAAACACACCACCGTTGGTGATTGTGAAATTACCACCTTGTAGTTCAGCCAATGACAGCTTACCGTCACGGCCTTTAAGTGCTAGTTCCTTAATTCCTTTTTCAACACCTGCCATGCCTAGTGTGTCAGTATCTTTAAGTACTGGTGTTACAAGGCCACGTGGTGTAGAAACAGCAATCGATACATCGAAGTAGTTGTGATAAACAATGTCATCACCGTCGATAGACGCGTTAACTTCAGGGAAACGCTTAAGGGCTTCGGTTACCGCTTTCACGTAGAAAGACATGAAACCAAGGCGAATACCGTGACGCTTCTCAAAGCTGTCTTGGTACTGCTTACGAAGATCCATGATTGGCTTCATGTTTACTTCGTTAAACGTTGTTAGCATTGCTGTAGAGTTCTTCGCTTCAAGAAGACGGTTAGCAATTGTCTTGCGAAGACGCGTCATAGGAACACGCTTCTCGGTACGATTACCCGTTGGTAAGTCAGCTGAAACAGATTCAGACGCAGCAGGCGCTGCCTTCGCTGAGCTGTCGCCGCCTTTAAGGTATTTCTCTACGTCTTCTTTAGTGATACGGCCATTTTTGCCAGTGCCTTTCACTTTAGCTGCGTCAACACCTTTTTCTGCAAGTAAGCGACGAACAGAAGGACTAAGCGCATCGCTGCTCTCGTCACTGTCATCGCTTTCGCTTGACGCTACTGGAGCAGAAGCGCCGCTTGCTGCACCTTCTACAAATTTAGCAATCACTTCTTCAGCTGTTACGGTGGCGCCCTCTTCTGCGATAATTTCAGCAAGAGAACCGTCTGCAGGAGCAACAACTTCTAGTACGACTTTATCAGTTTCGATATCAACCAAATTTTGGTCGCGAGAAACTGCTTCACCTACAGCTACGTGCCACGTTGCGATTGTCGCGTCAGCTACAGATTCAGGAAGTACTGGTACTTTAACATCAGATGTTTTTCCAGAAGCCGCTGGAGCCGCATCTGATTTAGAATCGTCTTTCGCTTTGCTTTCTGTTTTAGCTTCAGCTGGTGCAGCAGCACCACCCTTTTCTAGTTTAGCAATAACTTGTTCGCCTAAAACAGTTGCACCCTCTTCGTTTAGGATCTCACCAATTGTACCGTCCGCTGGCGCCACAACTTCTAAAACCACTTTATCAGTTTCAATATCAACCAGGTTCTGGTCTCGTTTAACTGCGTCACCGGCCTTTACGTGCCAGGTTGCAATGGTGGCATCGGCAACTGACTCAGGTAGAACCGGAACTTTTATCTCAATTGTCATTACTGTTCCTTATTTAATTGTGAGTGCGTTTTCAACCAGGGCTTTCTGTTGCTGGTTGTGAACGGATACATAACCTACTGCAGGTGACGAGGATGCATCACGGCCTGCATATGTTAATTTTGCACCATCTGGAATTGCTTGCCAGAAATGGTGTTGGCTACAGTACCAAGCGCCTTGGTTTTGAGGCTCTTCTTGACACCAAACCCAATCTTTTACGTGGCTGTATTGTGCCACAACTTTAGCGCATTCTTCTTGTGGGAATGGATAAAGTTGCTCTAAACGGATGATTGCGACGTCTGTTTGCTCATTTTTACGGCGCTGGTCTAACAAATCGTAGTAAACCTTGCCTGAACACATAACAACACGCTTCACATTCTTCGGATCGATATCATCAATTTCGCCAATTACGTTATGGAATTTGCCTTCTGCAAGTTCCTCTAACGAAGATACAGCCAATGGATGACGTAATAGTGACTTAGGTGACATTACAATCAGCGGCTTACGCATTGGACGAACCACTTGGCGTCTAAGCATGTTATAAACCTGAGCAGGTGTTGAAGGTACACACACTTGCCAGTTATGATCAGCACACATTTGAAGGAAACGTTCAAGGCGTGCAGAGCTATGCTCTGGGCCTTGGCCTTCATAACCATGTGGAAGTAAAACGGTTAGGCCACACAAACGGCCCCACTTCGCTTCACCTGAGCTCAAGAACTGATCAAATACAACCTGAGCGCCGTTAGCGAAGTCACCGAACTGGGCTTCCCAAATAGTCAGACACGTAGGCTCCGCTGTCGCATAACCATACTCAAATGCCATAACCGCTTCTTCTGAAAGCACAGAGTCGTAAATTTCGATCTCGCCCTGTCCTTCACGAATATGCTGTAGTGGCATATATGTCGACGCATCTTTTTGATTGTGTAACACCGCGTGACGGTGGAAGAAAGTACCACGGCCTGAATCCTGACCGGTAATACGAATATCTTCGCCGGCATCAACGATAGTTGCATAGGCCAAGTTTTCAGCCATGCCCCAATCAAGCATTTTCTCGCCAGCAACCATCGCTTTACGGTCTTGGTAGAGCTTGTTTACGCGAGACTGAAGCTTGTGCTCTTCAGGAATAGTAGTGATTGACTCACCTAGCTCTTTGAGCTTCTCAACTGAAAGCGAACCATCGTAAGGCGTATCCCAGTCGTGACCAAGATATGGAGACCAGTCAACGCTGTGCTCTGTCATTGGACGCCACTCTTCAACAACGCACGCGCCGTGGTCGAGCGCTTCACGATATTCTTCAAGATAGCGGTCTGCGTCACGTTGTTCAATCACACCTTCAGCTATTAACTGGTCAGCATAAAGAACACGTGGAACCGGGTGCTTCTTAATTTTTTGGTACATCAACGGCTGCGTGGCGTTTGGCTCATCCGCTTCGTTGTGACCATGACGACGGTAACAAACTAAATCAATTACAACGTCTTTCTTAAACTTATTGCGGTATTCAAGCGCAAGCTGCGTAACAAAGGCAACCGCTTCTGGATCGTCTGAGTTCACATGGAAAATCGGTGCCTGTACCATCTTCGCGATGTCAGTACAATATTGTGTTGAACGGGTATCTTCAGTCTTCGATGTGGTGAAACCAACTTGGTTATTTACCACAATACGAACCGTACCACCTACAGCAAAGCCGCGAGTTTGCGACATGTTGAAGGTTTCTTGTACTACACCCTGACCAGCAATTGCCGAGTCACCGTGAATAGTGATAGGCAGTACTGTATTCGTGTCATCATTGCGACGCGCAAGACGTGCACGTACAGACCCCATAACTACAGGGTTTACAATCTCAAGGTGAGACGGGTTAAACGCTAGTGCTAAGTGAACATTGCCGCCAGGTGTTGCGAAGTCAGACGAGAAACCTGCGTGGTATTTCACGTCACCCGCGCCTAGTGAGTCGTCGTGCTTACCTGAAAATTCATCAAACAGCACCGATGGGTTTTTACCCAATACGTTAACTAACACGTTCAAACGACCACGGTGAGCCATGCCGATAACCACTTCTTTGGTACCTGCAGTGCCAGCCTTGGTGATTAAACCTTTCAGCATAGGAATAAGTGCATCGCCGCCTTCTAGAGAGAAACGCTTTGCCCCTGGGAATTTAGAACCCAAGTACTTTTCCATTCCGTCAGCCGCAGTAAGACCTTTAAGAATTCCTAGCTTTTCGTCGCGAGAAATTTCAGGCTTTGCTTGAACAGATTCAATTTTTTGTTGCAACCAGCGTTTCTGTTCAGTATCGGTAATATGCATGTACTCTGCACCGATAGAGCCACAGTATGTGCGGTTTAACGATTTAAACAGTTCACCCAATGGCATTGAATCTTTGCCAATGGCATACGAACCTACATTGAATACTGAATCGAAATCTTGCTCAGAAAGGCTGTGATGAGAAAGTTCTAAATCGCGTACACGCTCTTGTTTCCATAGACCTAGCGGGTCAAGGTTTGCGTGCTGATGACCGCGGAAGCGGAACGCATTGATTAACTGAAGAACTTTAACTTGCCTGTCGTCTGAAACATTTGCAGAAGGCACAGACGGACTAGACATGCGGGCGGTTGGCCCTAACGCAGCAAGTTGCCTAAATTGATTTTTAATTGTTGTATGATTGGTTTCTAACTCTACGCCATCGACTTTGGGGAGGTTATCGAAGATTTGTCGCCAATTTTCAGAGACACTTTGCGGGTCTTCTAAATAAGTTTCATACAACTCTTCAACATAGGCAGCGTTGGCACCTGCCATGTGCGAGGAATCCCACCACGCTTTCATCACGCTTTCTTGCATTTAATTTGCCTTGCTACGTTTTATAAAATCTAGTTAACAATCAAGATGTATTATAAGGTTATTCTCAGCATAACCAAGTGTTATAACAGCGAATATATAAAAAAATAGCCATCCTTTTGGGATGGCTATTTAGAGCATCACTATCTGTAACTTTAGGAAGTTATCAGAATATAGTACTAAACAGCCCGTTGTAAAAGCATAGACTTAATTTGGCCTATCGCTTTTGTAGGGTTTAAGCCCTTAGGACATACACTTACACAGTTCATGATACCGTGACAGCGGAATACGCTGAACGCATCATCAAGGTCGTTAAGACGCTCTTCAGTTGCCGTATCACGGCTATCGATAAGGAAACGATACGCGTGAAGTAGACCAGCAGGACCGATGAACTTATCAGGGTTCCACCAGAAAGATGGGCATGACGTTGAACAACATGCACATAGAATACACTCGTAAAGACCGTCAAGTTTCGCACGCTCTTCAGGTGACTGTAAGTGTTCGCGCGCTGGCGGCTGCTTACTGTCGTTGATTAAGAACGGCTTAATCTTTTCGTACTGTGTGTAGAACTGCGTCATATCAACAACAAGGTCACGTACAACAGGTAGACCTGGAAGTGGACGAACTACTATTTTACCTTTGCCCAGTGCAGATAAAGGAGTGATACACGCAAGGCCATTTTTGCCGTTCATGTTCACACCGTCTGAACCACACACACCTTCACGGCAAGAGCGACGGAAAGAAAGCGTCGGATCCTGTTCTTTAAGTGCAAGTAGCGCGTCTAGCACCATCATGTCCTGACCTTCCTCTACTTCTAGAGTGTAGTCTTGCATGCGAGGCTTCGCATCTACTTCTGGGTTGTAACGATAAATCGAAAAAGTTAATTGCATGATCGTTGCCTCTCTTAATATGAACGCACTTTAGGCGGGAATGCTTCCCTAAGCTTAGGCGCCATATTCACTTCACGTTTAAGCATTTTATCAGTGTTCGGATCGTAGATGCTGTGGCATAACCAGTTATCGTCATCACGGTCTGGGAAGTCGAAGCGGCTGTGAGCACCACGGCTTTCCGTTCTGAAGTTCGCTGCTACTGCTGTGCTGTACGCGGTTTCCATTAGGTTATCAAGCTCTAAACATTCAATACGCTGGGTATTGAAGTCTGCGCTCTTGTCGTCAAGGCGTGCATGCTTAAGACGCTCGCGAATTTCGCTAAGCTCTTTAAGACCTTCCGCCATTGCTTCACCTTCACGGAATACTGAGAAGTTAAGCTGCATGCATTTCTGCAAGTCTTTCTTAATTTGTACTGGGTCTTCGCCCTTACCTTTCTCTGAATTTTCCCAACGGTTGAAACGCGTCATAGAGGCTTCAAGATCAGACTCTGATGCGTCGCGTGTTGGTGCCATTTCAGACAATGTCTTACCAAGGTGTAAACCGGTCGCGCGACCGAATACAACAAGGTCAAGAAGTGAGTTACCGCCAAGACGGTTCGCACCGTGTACAGATACACAGGCAATCTCACCACAAGCAAATAGACCGTTAACAACCTTGTCGTTACCGTTTTCATCAACCGTTAGACATTGGCCATCAACGTTGGTAGGAATACCACCCATCATATAGTGACAAGTAGGAATTACTGGAATTGGCTCTTTCACTGGGTCAACGTGCGCAAACGTACGTGAAAGTTCAAGGATACCAGGTAGACGAGACTCAAGAACGTCTTTACCAAGGTGGTCAAGCTTAAGCTTAATGTGGGTACCCCATGGGCCTTCACAACCGCGACCTTCACGAATTTCAGTCATCATTGAACGCGCAACAACGTCACGACCAGCAAGATCTTTCGCGTTAGGTGCATAACGTTCCATGAAACGTTCGCCGTCTTTATTGAGAAGGTAACCACCTTCACCACGACAACCTTCTGTTACCAATGTTCCTGCGCCAGCGATACCCGTTGGGTGGAACTGCCACATTTCCATATCTTGAACTGCAACGCCTGCACGAAGTGCCATACCAACACCGTCACCGGTATTGATGTGTGCGTTTGTAGTAGATGCGTAAATTCGACCTGCTCCGCCTGTTGCTAATACAACAGCGCGAGACTTGAAGTAAACTACTTCACCAGATTCGATATCAATCGCGGTACAACCAACAACGTCTCCGTCTTGGTTCTTGACTAGGTCAAGTGCATACCACTCAGAGAAAACTTTTGTTTTGTTCTTTACGTTTTGCTGGTAAAGAAGGTGTAAAAGCGCGTGACCAGTACGGTCAGCTGCAGCTGCTGTACGAGCGCCCTGCTCGCCACCAAAGTTCTTAGACTGACCGCCAAAAGGACGCTGGTAGATTTTACCGTTTTCGAAACGAGAAAATGGTAGACCCATATTTTCCATTTCGATAATGGCTTCTGGACCAGTTTTACACATGTATTCGATAGCGTCTTGGTCACCGATATAATCAGAGCCCTTAACGGTGTCATACATGTGCCATTCCCAATTGTCTTCGTGTGAATTACCAAGTGCTACAGTAATACCACCTTGAGCAGACACAGTATGAGAACGGGTTGGAAATACTTTTGATAACAGTGCACATGATTTACCAGACTGCGAAATCTGTAGTGCTGCGCGCATACCTGCACCGCCAGCACCAATTACTACTGCATCAAACTCGTGAACGGGTAAACTCATTTTACACTCCCCACAATACGAATAGGCCAACAGCTACATAGCCGAATGCGATGATATTTAAGATATATTGTAGTCCTGCGCGCAGACCTGCTGATTTAACATAGTCTGTAAGCACCTGCCAAAGGCCGATGCGCACGTGGATCATCACTGCTACTAGTGCTGCCAATGTGAAAACTTTCATAGCCAGGCCAGAGAACAACCCTCGCCATTCGATAAACGTTAGGTTATCGGTGGTAATAAAGAACCACGCCATGAAAACCGAGTACGCGAAAATAATTGCTGCTGTAGCGCGAAGTGAAACGTAGTCTTGTACGCCGTCACGCTTAATGCTTGCTTGGTTGGTTACCATAATGCAACTCCCAATACTACGGTCAGTACAACCCAAAGTGCGATTACAGCTTTTGCACTTGTGTTACCCGACTCTAATTCTTCCCAGTGACCTAAATCCATAACAACGTGTCTTAGGCCGCCTAGAATGTGATATGTCAGCGCTGAAGCTGTGCCAATTGCGACAAATTTTCCAAAGAAACCGTCCATGATTGCTTGTACGTCCGCGAAACCTTCAGGCGAATGAACAGAAACTGCCCATGCCCAGATAACAAAAAGTAGCGCGAAGAACATTGCAACACCGGTTACACGGTGGAGAATTGACGAAATAGCAGAGGGCGGAAATTTAATAGTATTGAGTTCTAAATTTACTGGTCTTTGCTTTTTCACAATGTATGCCTGTTTAATCCGTAGGGGATAATGAATTTCTTACCTTTATTATGTCCTGAGTAAGTGAATTCGATTTTTAACCTGTTAATTGCCTCATCCATTGAGTTGTTAACAATTTGTGAATTATTCTTTAATGCCTGTAACAGAATAATTATTCCATTTCCAAAGCACCGCTGAGTATATCCAGCGTAGTATATAATTACAATTTTTTGTGCCGTAGTAAGACTTTAGTCGCTATATACACTTTTATGATAATTATTTTGAATAAAAAGAGATCAAAATTGAGCGCAACACGTTTAAACGAGCGCAATTACAGCGTTAAGAAGTTTACCAGCAGCTAAATGGAATAACTATGCATAACAACGAGAAATTAAGCACTTTTAATCTGTATGCGTATTTATTCCTCATCAAAAGGTTACTTTTTAAACTAACCTGTTAATATATTTATCGTTCGGTGGTTTACCTTTATCGAAAAGCCATTGATAATTGCACCGTATCGGGCAAAGTGAAATCCCAACGAGTTAATTAATCGTTATCCGATTGCTAGTATTTTTTTAAGCAATTCGGAATATTTATTGTGCAAATATGCAATTAAATTGACTTGTTGGTGCATAATAAAGTACAAATACGCCCACTTTTCCCAACGAAGCGGATATTTTCGTCCGTTTTCGCTGCAAACAGAACCATTCTGAGGAGAGCATTTTATGGCAGATCAGAAAGCCATTCTTAAAGCCGGCGGTAAGGAAATCGAGCTTCCTATCTTGTCTGGCACCGAAGGACAAGATGTAATCGATGTCCGTACGTTAGGCCAGCACGGTTATTTCACGTACGACCCAGGTTTTATGGCGACAGGATCTTGCGAGTCTTCAATTACCTACATTGATGGCGCTCAAGGTGTATTATTACACCGCGGTTTCCCTATCGAAGAACTAGCGCGTGACGCAGACTACTTAGAAGTTTGTCACATGCTTCTTCACGGTGATGCACCAACAAAAGAACAGTACGAAGAATTTAAAGAGACAATTACTCGTCACACCATGGTACATGAACAAATTAACATGTTCTTCCACGGTTTCCGCAACGACGCCCACCCTATGGCAATGCTATGTGGTACCGTTGGCGCGATGTCTTCGTTCTACCACAGCGATTTAGACGTTTCTAATGAAGAACAGCGCATTCGCAGCGCACACCGTCTAATTGCTAAAATGCCTACTCTTGTTGCTATGTGCTACAAGTACAATGTAGGTCAGCCGTTTGTTTATCCACGAAACGACTTAAGCTATGCAGCTAACTTCCTGAACATGATGTTCTCTGTACCAGCAGAAGAATATCAAATCAGCCCAGCTGTTGAGCGTGCGATGGACCGTATCTTTACGCTTCACGCAGACCACGAACAGAATGCTTCAACGTCTACCGTTCGTCTTGCCGGTTCTTCTGGTGCGAACCCATATGCATGTATTTCTGCTGGTGTTGCTTCACTTTGGGGTCCTGCTCATGGTGGTGCAAACGAAGCATGTCTGAACATGCTAGAAGAAATTGGCACTGTTGATCGTATTCCTGAGTTTATTGCACGCGCTAAAGACAAGAATGACCCATTCCGTCTTATGGGCTTCGGTCACCGTGTTTATAAGAACCACGATCCACGTGCAACAGTAATGCGTGAAAGCTGTCACGAAGTATTAAGCGAGCTTAACGTAAAAGATCCACTACTAGAAGTAGCGATGGAGCTAGAAAAGATTGCGTTGAGTGACCCGTACTTCGCAGAGAAGAAACTGTTCCCGAACGTAGACTTCTATTCTGGTATCGTACTTAAAGCGATTGGTATTCCAACTAACATGTTTACGTGTATTTTTGCCCTGTCTCGTACAGTAGGTTGGATTTCACACTGGCATGAAATGATGAGCGACCCTAAACAAAAAATTGGTCGTCCTCGTCAGCTTTACACTGGTCATAACCAGCGTAAGTACACGCCAATTAAGTAGTAAATTAGTAAATACTGAACTAAGTATTACGCTTAATAGTAAAAATAGCGCCTTTAAGGCGCTATTTTTGTTTATACAAGATTACTTCAAGGAACAACAATGCCCTATTCAGCGGTTTTTCTAGGTATTGCCGGTCTCATTCCTTTTGTGGCTATGCCACTGGCTTATCAGCTTAACCTGTTATCGCTTACACAAAGCGCCGTTTACTTTGTCCAATACTCAGCCGTGCTATTGTCTTTCTTTGGTGGTATCCATTGGTGGGACGCAATAAGTAATCAACGTTACGACAAGCAAATGTTAGTCGCTATGTTGCCGACCATAATTGGGTGGTTGTGTTTAGTGTTCTCTCACGACGTGAAGGTGTTTGGCGTTTTATCGCTAAGCTACGTCGCCGTACTTATTTACGACAAGTTTATCCTTAGTCTTCCTAAAGAGCAGATTGTAAGTTACATAAGCTTGCGGATGGGATTAACAAGTGTCGTTGTTATCTGTCACGCCTGGATGATTTACTTGCTCGTATAACGTTACTACTAACAGCTTAGCGTTAAAGGCATGACATTAGTTAATTGCAAAAAAGTAATAGAGGCAAAAGCCTGCGGTGATTAAGCGAGTGTCTAACTCAAACCGTAAAGTTACGCATAACCAGCTTAAGCGATTGATAAATAGAACTTTAACAAGTTCAAATCTCGAAAACAAAAAAGGCGATAATATCACTATATTATCGCCTTCGTTTTTTACTTATCTAGGGCCTGTTGACCTAGCGTTATTAACGAAAAGTACCGTGGTTATTCAGCGCGAATGAGCGAAAGTAGCTCTTCGGTTTTTTGTTCCATCAACGCTATGTCGCCTTTACTTTCAACGTTTAAACGAATAACTGGCTCAGTATTCGATTTACGTAAATTAAAGCGCCATGTGCCAAACTCCAGACCCAAACCATCAGTAGTATCGATTACGCTGGCTAGTGGCTGATATTTACTTGTAACGCGTTCCAGCGCTGCGTCAGCATCTTTTAGTTTACTGTTAATTTCACCAGAAGATGGAAACGCTTCAATTCGCGCTTTTACCATACTCGCTAGTGTTTGCTTTTTCACACACACCAATTCGGCAATTAACAACCAAGGGATCATGCCTGAATCACAGTAGGCAAAATCTCTAAAGTAATGGTGCGCACTCATTTCACCGCCATAGACCGCATCTTCTTTGCGCATACGCTCCTTAATGAACGCATGGCCGGTTTTCGACTTAATGGGTGTACCACCTGCATTCGCTACGATATCTTCTGTATTCCAGTATACGCGAGGGTCATAAATGATTTTACTGTCGGTGTTTTTCTCGATAAAGGCTTCAGCAAGCAAGCCAACGATATAATATCCTTCAATAAATTCACCATCAGCGTCAAACAAGAAGCAACGGTCGAAATCACCATCCCATGCAATGCCAAAATCAGCTCCCGACGCTTTAACAGCGTCAGCCGTATCAGCACGGTTTTCAGGTAACAATGGATTGGGGATGCCGTTTGGAAATGTACCATCAGCATTGTGATGTACTTTAACAAACTCTATCGGAACACCCTGCACTTTCATTTCTTTTTCAATAGCGTCTAGCGCGGGGCCTGCTGCACCATTACCAGCGTTAACCACCACTTTTAACGGTGTAAAACTACTTAAATTAACGTAAGAAAGCATGTGAGAAACATAGTCAGACATACACGATTTAACCGCATATTTATCGGTCTCAGAAAGCTTGTCTTCTTTTACATGGGCCGTACCGTTAAAAAACGCATCAGCATCAATCAACGCACCCTCAGTGTAGTGTGCTAATCGCTCTGACACGAAGCTATCTTCTAGTGCTTCCGCTTTCTCTTTTATCGCGTTTAGGCCTGTGTCGCCACTAATTGGAATAGAGCCTGACTTCACCAGTTTCATACCGTTGTAATTAATGGGGTTATGACTTGCCGTTACTTCAATACCACCATCAACGCCAAGGTGTTTGGTAGCGAAGTAAATTTCTTCTGTTCCTGCCATGCCAATATCGGTCACTGTTGCACCAGCATCGATTAGACCCGCGCTTAACGCTAATTTTAATGGTGTTGACGTAAGACGCACATCACTACCAACAACAACAGTTTTCGCACTTAATTCTTGCGCAAAAGCATAGCCAATTCGATACGCTACATCTTCATTCAGTTGTGAGTTCAATTCGCCACGAATATCATACGCTTTAAAGCAGGTAATTGGGGTTGCCATTTGGATCGAAATTCCCTGTGTTTTAACTATTTATGATTACATTATCGCTTTTTACAACAAAAAAGCGCATACGCCCCTTTCTTATTGACGTAAAAGAGATTAGACATACCGATATTAAATCATTAGAGGGAGTGAATTACTAATTCAATTTAAACAGCACAACGTTTTGCTCACGCTGTTTTCAATCGATGAGTTTAAAGCGCGAGTTCGAAGTAGATACTGTTATGGAAAGCGCCTTGATGACGATACTTTCGGCGAAAGCACAGCTTTGGGCTAAAACCATTCTTGATAAGGACTTTTTCAGAAGCGGCGTTATTATCCATGACTTCAGCAGTGAGCAATTTTATGCCCATGCTTTTGGCCTCCTCAATTAAAAATGAGACGCAGTGAGAAGCAATGCCTTTTCCACAATCCTTCTCTGCAACTCGATAGCCGATTTCCGCCTTGTCGCCTGCTCTATTTTTGATGTTAGCACGCGCTACAATCTGGTTATTTCGTTGCTCATCAACAAGCAAATAACCCCAAGCTCTTTCCTGCTGTTGTAAGTAAAGCAATTCGCTAATGTGGTAGCCAACGCCATCCAATAAATAGAACGCTGCCTCTCTTGGTGCTATAGACAATTCAAAATAGGCTTTGTTACTACGCTCAAATTCTAAAAGTGATAGCACATGTTTTTCGGCGACGCTTTCAAAATGCATTGGCAGTGCAGCTCCTTGCTGAACCTAATGAAGAGGTATTGACTAAAAGCCCAGTCTACTACAAGTCCGCATAGATAATTACCCATCGTCGAATCAAATCAGGCAAACCTTGTATCTACTTTGCTAATGAACCGCTTTGGTAATCGTTAAATGCCTGAACAATTTCCTGCTGAGTGTTCATTACAAAAGGCCCATATTGGACCACAGGCTCTTCAATAGGTTTACCTGAGACCACTATAAACTTACAGCCCGTATCAGCGGATACAGATAGCTGCTTGCCACTTTGTGTCAAAACACCCAACTCTCCCTGCGACACAATTGTTTCTTTGCTCCGTTCGCCGCTATCAATGACCACGCTTCCCTCGTACACATAAATAAAGGCAGCTTCATGCGCACTCAGTGCAATTTCCGAACTCCCGCTTCGTAGTGCAACGTCTAAAAAAGTAGGAGCAACTGCCGTTGTCTTCACAGGCCCTTTCACACCGTCAACTTCACCTGCTAACACTTTGATTACTGCATCTTGAATGTGTACTGTAGGCACACTATCTGGCTGTATGTCTTGATAGTTCGGCGCTGACATTTTCTCTACGGCCGGAAGATTCACCCACAGCTGAAAGCCTTGTAACAAGCCCTCCTCCTGCTCTGGCATTTCTTCATGTATTATGCCTCGGCCCGCATTCATCCATTGAATGCCACCAGCATCAATAACCCCCTCATTGCCTACAGAGTCTTTATGGCGCATTTTTCCCGCAAGCATATAAGTAACTGTCTGAAAACCACGGTGAGGATGTGGTGGAAAACCAGCAATGTACTCTCCTGGATTATCTGAACCAAAAAAATCCAACATTAAAAAGGGATCGAGGCGAGGTAGATCAGGTTGTCCGATAATACGAGTAAGCGACACGCCCGCGCCATCACTTGTTGGCATACCTGTAACCACTTTCTCAATCGATTTTTGTTCACTCACTTCCACTGACATAATGTGTATCTACCTTAAATCTTAACCTTCACTATCTTTTACGAACTTCGCGTTTAGCTTTTTGTATTACTGACCTTTTGGGTGCTTTAACATTCTATTTTATCGCGACCGTGAGGCGACATAAGATCTTGCTCTGGCCCGACGGGGATTACCTGGGTTGGATTTATCATAGTGTGGCTGTAGTAATAGTGCCTTTTGATATGGTCGAAGTTTACCGTTTCAGCAACGCCTGGAACTTGATAAAGTTCTTTCATATAGCCGTAAATATTTGGATAGTCTGCAATTTGTTTTTTATTGCATTTAAAGTGCCCGTGATACACAGCGTCGAAGCGTATCAGCGTGGTAAATAAGCGCCAGTCAGCTTCTGTTATTTTGCTGCCAACCAAATAACGTTGTTTACTCAACCTTTCTTCAACCCTATCTAGCGCGCAGAACAATGCAGTTACTGCCTTTTCATAGGCCTCTTGCGTTGTAGCAAATCCAGCTTTATACACGCCATTATTTATGTCGTGATACACCATATTGTTGATGGCATCAATTTCTTCACGTTGGGCGTTAGGATAATAATCGTCTTCATTATTAGTCAGTGAATTAAACCCACTGTTAAAAATACGAATAATTTCAGCTGATTCATTATTAACGATAGTTTCTGTTCGTTTATCCCAAAGGATTGGAACAGTGACACGGGTGGTTATCTCAGGTTCTGCCT
>Ga0209404_10001350_pt1 | contig 16659 bp, 11 predicted proteins | sample TroAtlMetagenome_2_FD_187447 | JGI IMG/M metagenome (GOLD analysis project Ga0209404, IMG submission 187447) | Marine eukaryotic phytoplankton communities from Atlantic Ocean - Tropical Atlantic ANT8 Metagenome (SPAdes) (version 2) | ecosystem: Environmental > Aquatic > Marine > Oceanic...
CGGTCATGCAAGCTATTAGTTTTACGAAACGTATCGAACCCATGCAAAGCGTTTCGAAAAAGAATAAAAAACTCGTACCGAGGAAACCTAACGAGAACCAAAAACGAACCAAATATTCGAAATCGAACTTAGCGTACGTGTATAAGAATAAAAAGGTCGACGAAGATCTCGAAAAGAATAAACGGTTCATGAAAGACTTGAAACGGTACTATAAAAGTATAAGTGATTTAATTAAAGAATTAACGTAATTAATCTATATAATGAGAGAACAATTACTAAAAGCATTAATTAAACACGCAGAAGGCATGATTGAAAAGCATAGAGCAAACGTCGAAGTATATTTAATGAACCCGGCAGGTATAGGAGAACACTCCAATATCATAGAAGCCATAGAAATCGAAATCGACGCCATGTCTAAATACCACGACCAAAAAGAGGTCATCGAAAGATATTTTTCTTAAAATTAATATAACTCATCTTCCTGATTCGTTTTAATAACACAATCTGAAAGTGGATACGAGACGCATAACATCGCGAATCCATTTTCAATCTGTTCGTCGTCCAAGAAAGTTTGATCCTCTTGGTCTATTTTACCTTCGATAATCTTACCCACACACGTCGAACATGACCCCGCTCTACATGAAGACGGTAATTCAATACCTTCATTTTCGGCCGCATCCAATATAAATTCATCGTCGTCACATTTTATAACCTTTTCACCATCAGGTGTATCTAAAGTAACTTTGAAACTTTGGGCACGCGTTTTAACAGAAATAACTTTTTTATGGGTATGAATACTAACCGGAATTGGTCGAACAGAAAACATTTTATATACATATATCATCGTTTCTTTATACCTAAGTGAATAATTAAAGAACTTATATAAAGTTTATAAAATATAATAAAATTATGGACATAAATGATAGTATAAGCGCACTAAAATATACAATCGAGTATCAAGAAAACATGCGTTCCATTTTAGGGAAAGAGAGTCACTATCGATGTATAGTTTTTCCACAAGAGATATCCGAACACATTATAATATACATACTTAGAAATATAAAAAAAATAGACGCGAGATGGTGTAAAGATAGAGGGGCACCTATTTCAGGTGATGGATACATACCCGATAATGATTTTATAGTAAAATTGAAATATACGAAATCAAACGTCAAGCTATCAATCGAATATACTGGATTAAAAAAACTTGAATTTAAATTTTTCACTTCAAACGGTCCATGTTCGTTTGGTCCAAAAGAAAAATGGGACACTATCTATTTTCTCGATGGTTTAAATTACCAAGACTATAAGTTCAAGCTGTATGAAATTCCATTATCAAACGTATCCGAAGAATGGAAAAATCTAAAAGTAAACAAAACCGAGACTTTTGCAGACCAGGCTTCAGTTGGAAGAAGACCCCGCATAAAATTTGATAGTATTATGTCACAATTAAGCAATAATTGTCAACTCATATGGGAAGGAGATATCAGAGAGTTTATTAAAGATTAGCTGCGTATACATGACATACATGAAAAAGTTTATTGATTTATGCGCCGGAACCGGGGCATTTTCCATCGCCCTTGAATCAAGTGGAAAATATAAATGTGTATACGCAAATGATATTATGAAATCTTCTCAAGATATTTACAACATGAATCACGAAAATAGTACATTTAAATTAGGTGATATTATGGATATAGATGTCACAACAATACCTTCACACAATCTATTATGTAGCGGATTTCCATGTCAACCGTTTAGTATTGCCGGTGATAAAAAGGGATTTGATGATGATAGATCCAATGTTTTTTGGAAGATTATCGAGATACTCAAACACCACAAACCAGAAACAATCATTCTCGAAAATGTAAAAAATCTTACTTCACATGATAAGGGTAACACGTTCAGGATTATAAAAGAGTTTCTTAACGAATGTGGCTATATGATCAAATACAAGATTTTGGATACAGCTAAGATTACATCAATACCTCAACATAGAGAACGTATTTATATCGTAGGGTTTCGGGACAAGAATGCGTACGACGCGTTCGATTTTGATTTTGGTGTAACCGAAAGAAGGTGTATCACGGATTTCATCGAAAAAGAAATTGACGATAAATACTATTATACGGATAAATTAAAAGTATTTCCTCAAATCGCGAAGGATGTAACAAAGAATATAAGTGAAAATGTAATTTATCAGTATAGACGATACTATATTAGAGAAAATAAAAGCAATTGCTGCCCTACCCTAACGGCTAATATGGGTGGTGGTGGACATAATGTACCTATAATAAAAGATAACCGTGGTATTCGTAAATTGACACCCAGAGAATGTTTCAATTTACAGGGGTTTCCTTCCGTATATAAATTTCCAAAGTTGTCAGATAGCGCACTTTACAAACTAGCGGGTAACGCCGTTTCTGTACCAGTTATTTCACTCGTAGTGTCTAAACTAGTTAATTCATTTCGTGTCTAATTAAGTAAAATAACGTTTATAACTATATCAAATCCTTTACTTATCTAATTTGATTTTCTGTACATTTTTTGAACGTAAATTTGTTTCTATTTCTTTCAAAGATTGTTGAGATAATAGAAAATACATGTACCTATCGAAAAATCTCTGTCTAGCTACGTTTCTAATCTTTGTATACATGGTTTTTGCGGGTTTTTCGTGTGGAGATCGTTTTCTTAATTCGTCGTATTTCTTCTTTTTTACAGGTAAATCCGATTCTTGATACCCAAGTTTTTGTTTTCTCAAACCCATATTCATCAAAAAGTTTGCGGATAATCCAACACAAACACCCGTTTTATCAAATTTTTGTAAATTTTTACCATTGTATATGAATAAATATTTACATTTTGTTATTTTTTGTAAACTGTAAAATATTGTCGTAGATATACTTTTCTTTTCTTTTCCCCATGGATCTAAACAATACAAAGTATCATCAATTTTATAAGCAGCTACGCAATGATTTTTATGTATGTTTGAAATTTCTTTACTATCTTTAGAATAATTAAAAATACCTATAATCATTGCTATTTTATCACTCGCGGGTGTTTGATTATTGATATTCATTTTATTCATTAAATTTTTTAGGTCCTGTATATTAACACTTTTATCCTGGTTAAAAAAAAGAGAAATCGTATTTGTTTTTTCATCTTTTATATGTTTTTGTATTCTTTTAACCGTCGAGGTTGATATTTCTTTATAAAACGATTCTCGTATTCTTACTTTAAATGCTGGACTCGGATCTCTTCTATTTAAAACTTTTCTTTTCTGACCAGATACCATCTTAAAGATTTTATTAGTACTTATACTAAATGGAGAAAAAAGTACTCGATCATGGTTTTGTTAGGCTTGTAGATCACATGCCACGGGAAAATCTTGATTCATCTATTGTTCAAGCCGCTCGGGTTTCTTACGGAGAAGGAACCAAAACATCGAGAGGTGATGAAGGTCTTATCAGATATTTAATGCGTCATTGGCACAACACACCGTTCGAAATGGTCGAATTCAAGTTTCATATCAAAATGCCTATATACATTGCGCGACAACACATGCGTCATAGAATGGCAAGTGTAAACGAATATTCTGCTCGATATTCTATAGTACACGATGAATATTATAAACCCGACGTTTTACGTGGTCAGTCAAAGGTAAACCACCAAGGTTCTGAAGGTGAAATTGATATTAATAGTGAACGAGAAAATGCGTTAAATAAACACTTTGATAATTCGTATGAAATATACAAGTACCTACTGGATGATGGAGTATGTAGAGAACAAGCGCGAGGTACGCTTACACAATCAACGTATACCGAATTTTATTGGAAAATAGATTTACATAATCTCATGCATTATCTCCGTCTCAGAATGGAACCAGGTGCGCAGAAAGAAATAAGAGACTACGCAAATGCCATTTACGATCTCGTAAAACCACTCGTACCAATAACAATGAAAGCGTTTATTGATTTTAGAATGAACGTAATCCAGTTATCAGGACCAGAAATTGAAGCTATAGCACATGGTACACCAATAAAATCACCGGGTGAACGTAGAGAATTTGAAGAAAAACTAAAACGTCTAGGTCTCGATAAAAATGTTGATTAATAGTAAGTAAATAATAATGTTTTCACTTTCCACAGTCGCGACTAATTTTGCTTCGACGCAAAAAAAATTTAAGAAGTTCGGTAAGAAACTTCGCAAACAAAGAGATGGAGAAATAGATGGTATGAAAGAAAAGTTAAAAGAAATAGCCCAAGACGAAATTGAACGTTCCAAGAATTTGTTCGAAAGACACAAGGAGTTCTTTTCCGAACAAAAACAGTGTAAAAACGCGCCAAATACAGAAACGACCGCTATTGATTTTTACGAAAAGCCCTAAATGCTAAATCAAGGCTCAATAAAGATAAAAATATAGATACCTCTTTGTATTGTTCTAACAAGTTACCTGCAAATACAGCCGATAAAACACTGTATTGCACGTACCTCATTTCAAGACGCGTTTTATCTAACGAACGTTTCATAGACACGCGAGATTGTTCCATACCTAGAATCGCCGTACTTATATTCTTTACACGATTCGGCATTTCTGTTGCGGTTGAAAACATGCCTCCAATATCTATAACATCCGAAATCTGGTCTCGGAGTATAGGTTCGAGGTACTCTATGTATGTAAAATTCGGATCGAGTTTTACACACGTCCCTTCGATAGTCGAAAATGTCTTTGCGAGATACACGAATGATGTTGGTATGATAAACGGTTTTTCTTGTGCCAATTTGAGTAAAGTATCGTCGTTTAGTATTTCATCTTTTAAATTATTACCGTCGAGTGTTTCTAAATAATTGAGCGTTGTTTTGAAAAAAAGTTCGATATCACTCGTATCTTTCGTCGTTGGTAAAATAACTTTCAACCGTATGAGTACGTCAACGATACCTTTTGTATCCTTATTTATTATGTGTAAAAACATTTCCTTAAAACCCTCTTTCATTTCATCGGATATATCAATAACGAGTCCGAAATCGTAAAAAACAAGTTTACCATTACCAGAAAAACCTAAATTACCCGGGTGAGGATCGGCGTGAAAAAAGCCCTTATCCATCGTTTGAATAACGTATGAATTAAGAAGAGCTTCGCATACTTTCTTCTTATTTACACGCGAATCGCTTATACTATCGAGTTTTTCCGAAGGAACGTATTCCATAACGATCATATTTTCGTTACATATTTCGGTATATATTTTTGGTACTTTCATCCATTTTATCTTTTTCATTCGTTTTCTAAAATTTTTCGCATTCTCGATTTCCTTTTCGTAATCCGATTCCGCTAATAAAAATTCTATAGATTCATCGAGAACGTACCCCGTATTTGTACCTGTATCTATACCAATTTTTTCGAGAAACTCAACGATCTGTCTTATATTATCTGTATCATTTTTCATTATATTGTATATGTTCGGTCGTTTAAGTTTCACAACGACCTCTTCACCCGTCGATAATTTTGCCCTGTGTACCTGTCCTATACTTGCTGATTTAAACGGTTCGTAATCGAAATATGAAAACGCGTTACTATTTAAATGAGGTCTAACCATTAACCGAACAACGTCTTTATCGATTGGAGGTACATTATCCTGTAAAGATTCGAGTTGTTGTGTAAATTCTAACGGATACAAATCAACGCGCGAAGATGCTATTTGACCTATCTTAACAAACGTAGGTCCAAGTTCAATTATCTGATCCCTTGCCCATTTACCGAAATCAGCCTGATTTGTTTGAAACTGCTTCCGTAATAGATACTCACCCGCAAACTTCCATGTTTTAGATTTCTGTTTGGAGGGTATCTTTATGGGCATTTTCGTTGATAAACATAGTGCCATCCTAATATTACTTATAAAAAAATACTTATAGATTTGAATATAATAATATTAAAATGACTTTACCTGTTCAAGCAACCGTGTACGAACCAATGTATGAATATAACGAAAAAAAATATTTAAGAATTAATTTACCGGATAAAGTGAGAGATTATATTAGAGAATTACACCAACATAAAACAGGTTTGATTTTATTCCCAAACAAATTAGACGACCCACTCGAAGGTAACGTTTTAAAAGTTAAGGTCCCGTTTAGGTACAGACGCGTTATGTGTAATGTCGATGGTGATACACCGGTCCAATCGTTAAAAAAAGGTGATACCATTCTTACAGAAATTCAATTTAATGGCGTTTGGAACGCACACGATCACAGCGGATATTCGTGGGTATTGAAGTATATAAAGTTTAAAAACTAATAGTAGTAAATGAGTCTTACACGTTCAGGATATATTACAGGTGAGACACAGGAAATCAAAAAAGAACTCACGGTTCGCGCCGTCGTAAACACGGAGTTTGGATTTCCTCCGCCTCCCTTTAAGGTATTCAGAAAATCTAAATCGGGTTTATGCGTCCCACGTTTTTACGGTGAAGATAAGTTTGGACCACCTATAGAAGATCGTCGACCTGAACCAGTTAAAATATCAACTACATTTAATGGAATACTTCGTGATGAAACGCATCAAAACGATGCTTTGGCGGCAGCACTTAAAGCCGGACACGGTGTTCTATCACTTCCTTGTGGCTTTGGGAAGACGACAGTATCCTTGGCCATAGCGTGTAAATTAGGGTACAGAACCATGATTGTTGTTCATAAAGAATTTTTAGCGAATCAATGGAAAGAACGTATTCAACAATTTTGTCCCGGCGCATCCATAGGAATAGTTCAACAAGATAAGAAAGAGATAGAGTGTGATTTTGTCATAGCGATGCTCCAATCCTTATCACTCAAAGAGTACTCGTTTAACGATTTCGATACGATAGGAACTTTGATCGTAGATGAAGCCCACCATATATGCGCTAAAGTATTCTCACAATCCCTTTTCAAAATGTGCCCGAAACATGTTTTTGGATTATCAGCAACACCGACCCGTAAAGATGGACTCACGAAAGTTTTACACTGGTTCATGGGTCCTACATTTTTTAGTGTAGAACGCAAAAATCAGGAACAGGTCGAGGTTTTCCCTATTCAATATTCGTGTGAACGATTTAGAGACCCACCACCGTGTACGCGATTCGGAAAACTTTCACTCGCGACGTTAATAACCGAACTCACAGAAGATAGAGAAAGGAACATTGTTATCGCAAAACTCATAAAAGATATATACAAAACCACGCGTCAAGTTCTCGTATTAAGTGATCGTCGACACCACTGTGAAGTTCTTCACCAAAGTTTTAAGAAAACGTCGGGTCTGTATATGGGTGGCATGAAAGAAGCCGATTTAGCGGAATCGAGTAAAAAGAGAATCATATTCGCGACGTTTAGTCAGGCACACGAAGGATTAGATATACCTTCTCTAGATACCGTCATTTTAGCAACGCCTAAATCCGATATAGTTCAATCCATAGGACGAATCATGCGTGAAACGCACGGTAAGAAGAATAATCCACACATTTACGATATATTCGATCAATGGTCTATATGTCACGCCATGTATAACAAACGTCTAAGGGTTTATAAACAAGGTGGTTTCAACATACCCCAGACGTCTTCATCTTCGGAACAGGAACAGGGAACCATGTTCAATAAACGAACGTGTTTCATAAACATCTAAATTTTAATCACACGTATTTGTAAGAATGCCTTGTTGTGACACTGGTCGTAACGTCCAAAAATATAAAGGCGGAGGTGGAGGTGCTTCGACACTTCAGGAAGCCCTTGAAAATGGAAACATAGCTACAATAGGTATCGAATTACAGTCCAGTGGTCTATTCATAGGCGATGGTGGTGGTTTATCCAATATCGCGGGTGTTGGTGGTAGTGTAGGTAACATGCAACAGGTTACAACATCCGGCGCATCTACATCGAACAAAATCACTCTTACAAATACGAACGAATCTTTAGAAACATCGGGTAACGTTAAAGTTAACTCGGGTAAATTTTATTTAGGTGACGGAGGTTTGTTATCGAATACCGCAGGTACGGTAACGTTACAACAAGCATCCAACCAAGGGAATGTCGTAAACAATACAGTAAGTTTTACGAACGCCGCCGAATCTATAGTCACAACCGGTAAAATTGTCGTCGGGACCAGTCTCGAAGCAACTAACGTTAACGGTAACGGATCAGGATTATCGTCTCTCAATGCGAGTAACGTAAGTTCCGGAACACTTAGTAACGATAGATTATCGACAAAAACAGGTACCGGAAACATTGTCATGAGCGCGAGTCCAACCTTATCCGGAACGATCACGGGTGGAACCTTTTCGGGAACTCACGATGGTAATGGTTCAGGATTATCGTCACTTAACGCGAGTAACGTAAGTTCGGGTACACTTAGTAACGATAGATTATCGACAAAAACCGGTACAGGGAACATTGTCATGAGTGCGAGTCCAACCTTATCTGGAACGATTACGGGTGGAACCTTTTCAGGAACTCACGACGGTGATGGATCGGGATTATCATCGCTCAATGCGAGTAATGTAAGTTCGGGTACACTTAGTAACGATAGATTATCAACAAAAACAGGTACCGGAAACATTGTCATGAGTGCGAATCCAACCTTATCCGGAACGATCACGGGTGGAACCTTTTCGGGAACTCACGATGGTAATGGATCGGGATTATCATCGCTCAACGCGAGTAACGTAAGTTCGGGTACACTTAGTAACGATAGATTATCGACAAAAACCGGTACAGGGAACATTGTCATGAGTGCGAGTCCAACCTTATCTGGAACGATTACGGGTGGAACCTTTTCTGGAACTCATGATGGTAATGGATCGGGATTATCGTCACTCAATGCGAGTAACGTAAGTTCGGGTACACTTAGTAACGATAGATTATCGACAAAAACCGGTACAGGGAACATTGTCATGAGTGCGAATCCAACCTTATCTGGAACGATCACGGGTGGAACCTTTTCGGGAACTCATACAGGTAACGGATCGGGATTAACACATTTAAATCTCGGGGAAACTACTAATTCTGGAACACTTAGTAACGATAGACTAGGTACAGTTCCATATAATAAAGGAGGTACCGGACAGACATCGTATACGCGAGGTGATATCGTATACTCGGACGCAAATAATTCACTCGCAAAACTTGCTGTAGGTACAGAATCGGGTATGTTTTTACGAAGTGATGGTACGGACGTTTCTTGGAGTTCCGATGGTTCGCGATTAACAAACTTATACTTAAACGACGCTAACGTTAACTCATCTTCGACACTAAGTGCGACTCGTGGTGGTACCGGGTTAAGTGGTATAGGTACTTATAAACTTTTATATACAAAAGGTACAGCGAATACGGTTAATTTATTAGCTTGGAATGGAGAGGATGATAAATACCTAAGAGTGAATAGCGATGGTAGCGATTTAACATGGGCAAACGCATCGGGAAGTGGTGGTACATCTGGTCAAACAACCGAATCTTTAACCGCAACTGGTTGGTTAATCGGTGACGCGTTCGATGGTGATCCAACACGTCAATGGTCCATAAAAGCAAGCGTAGCTAATACGACCGAGACTAGTGTTAACCATCTAGTTGCGCGTCAAAATGATACAGGTAACGTATACGTAGGTAACGTTATCATTGGTACAAACGTATTAAGTGCGACGGAATGGTCGGGTAAATCATCAACTATCACTGTTGGTACCGATACTAGTGGTAATGAAAGAGATTTAGCGTTTTTAAATGGGAATAGTATTTTGAAAGATGATGGTGATAAACTAACATGGAAACCAAACCCTGGAGAACTCTATATAGGACCATCGAATGGTACGAGAAATAAACTAACGAATACGACCTGGTCCGGTGAATCAGCAAAAGTTACAATTAATAATACGACTAATTCATCAATTGCTTCACCCGTACTCATGCATGAAGCGGATGGTATTGTTCGTAAAGATACTTCTAATCGTTTAACTTGGACAGCAACTGGAACACACGCGGGGACTCTAACTATAGGTACAATTGGTAGTACTCATAGTAACATAACATCAACGACGTTCACGGGAACAGCCACAAAAGTTACAGTTACAGATGAAAATAATCCTAGTAATGATAGTACTGCCCGTGCGATACCATACCTGAACGGTACAGATTTAAAAACAGTTGCGGGTACTTTAAAATATAAACCAGATGATGGTACATTAACGGCCACTAAATTTTCAGGAACGGCCACAAAAGTTACAGTTAATGATACGACTAATTCATCAGTTGCTGCACCCGTACTCATGCATGAAGCGGATGATATTGTTCGTAAAGATACTTCTAATCGTCTAACTTGGACAGCAACTGGAACACACGCGGGGACTCTAACTATAGGTACAATTGGTAGTATTCATAGTAACATAACATCAACGACGTTCACGGGGACAGCCACAAAAGTTACAGTTACAAATGAAAATACTCCTAGTAATGATAGTACTGCCCGTGCGATACCATACCTGAACGGTACAGATTTAAAAACAGTTGCGGGTACTTTAAAATATAAACCAGATGATGGTACATTAACGGCCACTAAATTTTCAGGTGAACTTCCCGCAGGTAATATTACGGGTGAAGTTCCCGTCGACCACGGAGGTACGGGAAAAAGTGCGCTTAGTGCGAATCATATATTAATAGGTAACGGCACATCGGCAATAAACACGATAGCACCCGAATCAAGTGCTGCAACAAAATTCCTTAGTAGTTCTACGAGTATTGGTGGTACCGTTACATTAGAATGGGCAACCCCTTCCGTATCAGGGATTTCAATTACTAATGATACCAGTTCAACTGTTCACGGTATTACTTTCGCAGCTGGTATTAATGCTCAAACTATAAAATCAGATCAAAGTACTTTACACTATAAACCATCTACGGGAACACTAACGACGAGTAATTTAATCACGTCAGGAACCAGTCAATTTAACGGGATCGCAAACACAGCCCCGAACCATACGTTATCGGTCGGGACGGTCGTGAGTATTCAGGAAACAAGTACGGGTGATGTTCTTATAGTAAGAGGTGACGGATATTTCAACGACGATGTTTACATAGCTAAGAAACTAACCATGCCTGCCGGATCAACATTAGTAGCAGATACGATAAAGGTTCGTTCACATAACGTTAAAGAAACCATGGTCGTCGCAGAAAGACCCGAAACTCAAATATCAGCATTTTCTTTGTAGCCACCGTCGAATTCGCTTGCTTAATTTTTTTTAAAGCATATGTTTGTAAAAATTTATACATTTATTAAATATTTACAAATACTAAATGGCGTCGATTAAATCGTCAGGGGATACGACACTAGCTACGATAAATTATAAAGTAACGTCATCGGATTTATCGTTCGATAATTCTTATTATTTTGCGAGTTCGAATACGAGTTCAAATTTTAATGTATATTATTGGACAGGAAGTGCGTGGTCGTCAAAATATACACAAACAAAATCGGGTAATTTTGGACACCAAATCGCGTGTACGTGGGACGGCGATCGTTTTGTTGTTGGTTCGCCGCACGAAAACAAAGTTTACGTTTATCATAGCCCCGGTGGGTCTGGTTCACAAAAATGGACACATAACGCGAGTGGTCAGCCAACTTCACCGACGGTACACACAATATCGTGTCCAGATAGTAGTACTACCGGTAGACGGTTTGGTTGGTCGGTCTCGATTGCGAAGGATTTAGGTAACCATATAATTATAGGCGCACCAGGTAACGGTGGTACAGGTACAGGTACAGATACTACCGGACAAAAACGTGGTAAAGTATACATATACGAATTTAATGGAGCGACATGGGCGAACAGGTTCACAAAAACTGATTCAGAGGCACACACCGATTCTAGTAATGCGGGGAGTGGCGTATCCATTACTTATCCAGAAATTCAAGCATACGGGTCTTCGAATAGTACGAACACTTTCTATAAAGTAAATAACGCGAGTCCCCAATTCGGGTTCTATGTCGATATATCCGGGTACGCCGAATACATTGCTATAGGTGTACCTGGCACACCCATAGGTGCATATAATAATAACTTTGATGGTTCGGCACCTAGTGGTTCTGTAGATCGTAGTAGTGATGATTATTTAGACAATATCGCACAATTAGGGTGTGTCGTGTGTTATAAAACAAGTAACGTAGTCAGTAAAACTTGGTATACGGATTTTGGGTTTACAACTGTAAATTTACACGGTAAACCTATTCGGGGACAAACCGAAATGGCGTGGGATTCCAAAACTTCTGGTAACACGGAAATATGGGATTTTACAGCTTTAGGAACAACGTGTAAAATATCACTCGACGGTACCCGTCTTATTGGTGGTTCTCCAAGGTATAGTTACCCGGGTAAACAACAATCTTCACATTTTGGTCGTTTAGATGCGTGGAATTATAGTACGACCGATTCGGATTGGGTATTAGGTAAAGGACGTGTTGTAGGTAATAGACCTGGTAACAGGTTAGGTATGAATATTGCGATCGATTATACGGGTCAACGTGTAGCAGCATTGTATATGAGACGACCAACAGAATATTCAAGTGGTGGAGGCACAGGTGATAGTGGTATTATGGTTTTCGATTGGAATGGTAATGGGTTTTATGAAGTAGTACCAGAAGTACAAACAAATTTAGGTAATACTGGAGATCATACCTACGGTTCAGTTGCTATATCAAAAGGTGATACTGTAGCCGCTACCGCTTATAACCTTACTACTAATGGAACAGCGACATTTTATTTTTATAAATTAACAGGTGGGTACGATGGTAATTCACTCGTTGGTGGCTACTGCGCAGCTGATGCTTTTCTTGTTGGTCCAAACGACGGTTCAGCCGAAAATACGTTTAAAAAACAAATAAAGTTTGGTGGTACTTTCTTTGACAATTATTACGAAAACACAGCGATTGAAAATAGAATTTATCATTACGACGCGAACAATACCGATGCTAATCAACAAGGGTTTTCAGAACTCCTTGTTTCTAAAAAGACGGGTGCGGATGCCCCTGATATGATTCGTTTCAAATCAAACGAGTTTCGTATAGATACATATGTTAATCAGACGAGTACTAATACTAATCAATTTTACACAAGTGCGGATGGTGAATACGATCACCATCCCGCACTAACAATGAATATAGCTGGTAATTTTAAATTAAATCCCGAATTTTTGTTGAAAGATACATCTTTAACGTCGGGTACTACTGATCAGAAAGTTCAAAGTGGTATAGAAAATACACAATGTGAAACAAAAGCGTTATTAGATGTGGAAGGTGATATATTTGGAAGACGACGTATTAATGCGGGATATAAATTTGGACAGGAAATTTTAGGTCGTAAATGGCCATGGCAAATTTTATACGATACAAGGTCTGCGCACACTAAAAGGGATAATAATTTATACTCGAATACGTTTAATGAATTTAATTCTTCAGCATCGTATAAACATGGACGTGTATATAGTAAAGGTGTGGGTTCGGGTACTGGTAATATAACACATTACGAAAGTGAAGGTGCGATTACATTACCTAATACAGATTTTCGTATACTTAATAATGATTGGACCGTAGCAAAAAGTATAGGTGGTAACGGTATATCTGGTTCATTTTGGTTTAAACTTAAAAACGAACACTCTTCGTATTCTTCCGACGCAACAGTGATAAGTTACGGTAATCCACACGCCACCAATCATAATGGATTTAGATTTCAGGTAACAAGTACTACTATACAGTTCAATTTTGGAAATGGTATAATTAAACCAAGTTCAAACTATAGTTTAACACAACATAAATGGTACCATATATATTACGCGTTTAAACCAAATTCGATAACGTCGTGGGCCAATAGTTCTTCACCCACGCGATTTTATCTATGGATTAATGGAATAGAATATTCAGGTAACTCACTATTAACCGGTTCTAATTTATCAAATGCGTCTGGTTATAGTGGGAAACATTATATTGGTTCGCCTTTGAATGATAGTGCGACTAATATATACATAGGAATGGTGGCACATTACAATTCACACATCTATCAACAGTTTCATGGGACAAGTGACAATTATATAGGACAGTTTGCTAATGTTTCAGAAATGTATAATTGGGGATCACCGGGACAAAAATTAGCGGTTGGTGGAGACGCGTATATACAAAATAGATTGAGTATAAATCATGGTCATAGTCCAAAAGCCGCGTTAGACGTTGTGGGGGATGTAGAAATTATGGGAGATATAAACTTTACGGGAGATCTCAAACATAACGGTGACCAAAATCTCGATTTAGAACCGGTATACATTAATAAAACACAGAGTACTAATAATCCACCTTTAAAGGTATCAGCGTCTACCACACACGATACCACAACGAGTAATGGTATACTTCTTAAAGGTGATACCCCCGACAAACCCGCGATCATCGCAATAGAAGTTGATAATGCACTTGCTGGTAACGCACTCGTCTCGTGGAATACGAATCAAGCCGGAGGCGGGTGGTGTATGGGAGCAGATAATAATGCCGGTGATAAACTAAAAATAGCAAACAGTGCCTCCGCGTTACAGTCGGATACGCACATGGAATTTAGTTCATCGGGAACGGATTTTAAAAAGGCTATTCTAGCGAACGGGAGTGCGGGTACGAACGGTCAAGTTCTTACATCGAGTGGTGGAGGCACTGTTTCTTGGGAAGACTCGGGTGGTGGTGGTGGTTCGAGTTTATGGACTGAATTGTCAGATGGAGGAACATCACACCCAACATCTGGAATGACTAGTAGTACTTCGGGAAATCCTCAGTATCAAGCATCTGCAAGTACTTACATGGGTGGCTTAGGCGGATCTGGACTTGGTGACGCGTGGAGAGCGTTTAATGGTTCAATAGGGAACGACGGTTGGCATGCCGCTTCGTCTCGATATAGTACTACAACAGGTAATTACACTGGTTCAGATTCAACGACATACAATGGAAGTTCATCAGTTAGTGGTGACTGGATAGAATTAACAACCCCATCACAATCACCACCAGCCAATGGTATATCTATGAATGAAGTACAAATAGCCCCACGAACAGGTTATTTGAATAGATGTGCCGGCGACGGTATGATTTTGGGAAGATACAAAGGAAGTTCAACATACGATCTTATACATTCCTTTACCGGTCAAACGTATACTAATGGAAATTACACAAGTATTACGTTTCCATCATCGAATGCTTATAGATATTTTAGGATAGTTGTTACGAAATTATCGGGTAGTGTTGGGGAAAGCGTTTTAAATATAAGTGAAATAAAGTTTATTACATCCAATTCAATTAATAGACCTGGTGCTAATGTCGGTATTGGAATACCGAGTCCATCGTATAAATTAGACGTTAATGGTGATATTAACATATCGACTGGTAGCTTTTTAAGAAAAAATGGAAATAAAATACCAGAATGGACACAAACACCGAGTAGCACTACCGACGTTTATAGACTTGGTAAGGTTGGTATAGGAACATCATCACCAGGTTCTACGTTAGACGTTGATGGTGATATTAACATATCGACTGGTAGTAGTTTCAAAATTAATGGAGTTGTACAGAATTTGAATGCAGGATCTTCGGTATCCGGAACAGATACGTTCGAATGGGGGGCTGGTGTTTCCGGAAAGCATACAAACGCAGGTAAAATTGGGTACAGTTTTAACAGGAGCGGCGCCGGCGCCAACGATGAACTGGATATTATAGGCGCAGGAACGACCACTTATGGTAGATATATTCGATTATATGATAAAATTGGTGTTGGTGATAACTCTGCTTCTAATACAGTACCAAGAACGGCATGTATTAATGTTAGACCATATGGTCATTCAAACCCAGAACGTAACGGTTTATACATATATACTCCAACTACTTCAGGAGCACAAGACGCAATTGTAGCATGCAGAACAGGTGGTAGTGGTGGCGGAGATCCTTATATATCCTTTGATGTTAAAGATCAAAACGGTTGGTGTTGGGGTATAGATAATAGTGATGATGACAAAATGAAATTAGGAGCAAACTGGGATTCTCTTGCAAATAACACAAAAATGACGATCGATAGGTCTGGTAATGTCGGTATAGGGACATCGTCACCATCTGGACCACTCCATATTTACGAATCGACGGGAACAAGTCATGGGGTAAATACCGGTACACTCATATTAGACCATGGTGATTCAGGTGGTTCGTCGTGTATTAATTTCACAAGTAGAAGGAATAATACTTCGGATTATGGGTACATACAATACGAAGATTCGACAAGTTCCGGGGACGAAAAAAGTCGACTCATAATCGGAACCGAAAATGACGGCTCGGGTCAAAACGAAGATAATGTCATATTAGCACCAACTGGTAAAGTTGGTATAAAAACCAATACACCTCAAAGGCCTTTACATGTAGTCGGTGATTCGCAGTTTGATGCAGGAGTATTCTTAAACTGGAGTGCACCCACTTTATATTTACAGGATACCGATTCACGGTCTTCAATGGTTCATTGTAATTCAAGCTACTTTTATGTCCTTCGTGGTAGCGGGAACAATTCAACATCTTGGAGCGCGTACAATAGTCGTTGGCCTCTACAAATTAATCTAGGTAATAACGATTTTAGTATAGGTGGTGGGTGT
>Ga0209404_10001355_pt1 | contig 16613 bp, 10 predicted proteins | sample TroAtlMetagenome_2_FD_187447 | JGI IMG/M metagenome (GOLD analysis project Ga0209404, IMG submission 187447) | Marine eukaryotic phytoplankton communities from Atlantic Ocean - Tropical Atlantic ANT8 Metagenome (SPAdes) (version 2) | ecosystem: Environmental > Aquatic > Marine > Oceanic...
AGCATTACAGGAACTTTAAAGAATCCTTGATTTTGCTTAATCCATCTCAATAAAATCCAAGATAAGAAAATTGAATGCAATACATGCAGTGATGGCCATGAATTATATGGGGGATCTGCCGTATGCAGAATTTCATACAATGTTGAAACTAATCCTTCTCCCGTATCTAGGCCAAATCTTGTGTCTACTTTTATTGGCATTAATACAAAAATTATGAAACTTAATGTGGAAAGTAACATCAAAATTTGATAAGCAAAGATACATTCAATCAACCCTTTTTTATTTAATGGTACAGAAAGAGCCATTGCAATAAATAAGAAATAATATGCACCATAAATAAATATTGATTCTTTAATATAGGGTATATTTTCATCAATTATGGTACTTGATGAAAAAATAGTATATCCTCTCCAGTCTGCAAGGTTATTTGTTAATGCATATATTGTTGAGATATATACTGTAGATATTAAAAAAGCTGCTATAGGTAATGAGAGCGAGAAATTTTTCGATTGAAATTTCCATATAGGTCTCCAAAATGGCCATGGTGAGAAAATAAATTTTTTGATTACTTTTTTAAGAATTTTTTCACCCCTCGAGTGCATCAATAATTAAATGTGCTCTGTCAATTAATTCAATGGGATTTGTTGCTAGAACATAAAGTGTTGGAACCCATCCAAAATCACCTTCGTCAATTAATATTTGAGCATCTTTTGAAGAGTTATCAGGAGTGCTTTTTGGTGCAAATGCAGTAATCAAATCTAAATTTTTTGCAACAGTTTTTATTTTTTTATTGAATTTCTTAGGTAGTGCAAGATTTAGTATTGCAGTGGCATTAGAACCAAAACTTCTTGCTTTAAGTAATACTCCTGCCAAATGCCTACTTGCTCCAAATTCAGGCATTGATAGATATTTAATTTGGTCATTAATTATCCATAGTCTTCCTGGGAATGCAGCTACATCATTAATGTCTAACGCATCATTAGTACATGCAGCAACATTCATTCCTATTGCTGGTTGCCATTTTTCTATTTTTGGAATTACAAATCTTTGTGTAATCCATTCTAGGCGTCTTAAAAGACCTGCTCTTGCTTGACCTCTGTCTAAGTCTGTTCCAGTTAAGATTTTATCAAACCGTATATTTCTTCCATCATCAAAAAGAAACTCAATAACATAACGTTGCTGTTTTAATTTTGCTTCAGGTCCTAAGTTGGATAATAATTGAGTCATTTCAGTAGCCCAACCATCTACTACAGATTCATCAGCACTGCCCTTTAGTTTTGGTAATGGTCTACCTCTTTGTCGACTAATAGTGCTTTGAGTCATCCCGATCATTTGTGAAATATTTTGTTGACTCCACCCTTGTGCTTGCAATGATCTTGCAACTTGCATTTGTAATCTATCTAGCCATTTGGTGCCATCTTCTCCTAGCATATGTGGATGAGATTGGCAGGGGGTTATTCAATGTGGCGCAAATCTTATGCAATCCGCATACTTATTTTTTAAGATCTACAATCACCGGTTCAAGGTCTTCAGATGCAGGATCTATCTGTGCCCATGAAAGAATAAACAAATCATCGCCCACTTGTGCATGTCTAGCAGCTGGGCCGTTTAGTGCAATGATTCCACTCCCTGCTTCTCCTTTGATTACATATGTTTCAATTCTAGATCCGTTGTTGATATTTACAACTTGTACTTTTTCATTTTCAGAAAGAACAGCCCTATTCATAATGTTCTCGTCAATAGTAATACTTCCAACATAGAAAAGTTCAGTTTGCGTAACTTTAGCATATGCCACCTTTGATTTAAGTTTAGTAATGAGCATCTTATACAAACCTGCGATTAATAGGTCCTATAAATTGAAATCGGTTTAGGTATGATTGAATACTGTCCGCGTTTAGCAAAGTTTGATGGCTGAACACGGTGCCACTTTGTTACGTACAGCATGCTATGAACAGCATGTTCTTGCAGGAGCGAATTTAGTTAACTTTCATGGTTATGAATTACCAATGTGGTATACGAATATAAGGGAAGAACATCTTGCAACTAGAACCACTGTAGGTTTATTTGATGTATCTCATATGGGGTTTTTTAGGATTAGTGGAATTGGTGTTCTAAAATGGTTTGAGTCATTAGCTACACAAAGAGTTACTTCAATAGATAATGGCAGATGTGCTTACACTCATTTTTTAGATACAAATGGAGTTATAATCGATGATATGATTTTTGCAGTAACAAATGATGATGAAATGTCAAAAATGAATGACAGTTGGACCTTTACAAATTCTGAAACAATTTTGGGAGTTCCAAATGCTAGCATGATCTCTGTTATGTGGGATTGGTTTCAAAAGTATCTTCCACAGGATGGTTCAATAAAAGTTGAAAACTTATCTGATCATACAAGTATTCTTGCATTACAAGGGCCTTTCTCTAAGGATTCCTTGATTTCAGTATTAGGCGAAGAAAATCATGTTGGAAGATTTAAAGGGCAAGCAATAAAACCAAATGAATTTGGAATTACTGGTTGGATTCAAGGTACTGGATACACTGGAGAAGCAGGATATGAAATATTCATTCCAAATGAGCAGGCATCATTATTATGGGCAGAATTATTGAAAGACGGATGTAATTCTGGAATTGTTCCTGTAGGATTAGGTGCTAGAGATACTTTGAGGTTAGAAAAAGGATATCTCTTGTCAGGTCAAGATTTTTATTGGACAGGTTTAGGAGATTCAGAATCTCATAAAAATCTAATAAGAAGTAGTATAGAAACTCAGGTTCCTTTTGGGTTAGATTTAGAACATGATTTTATTGGTAAAGATGCAATGTTGGAAAAAGGAGCACAAGAAAAATGGTGGGGTATTCGATATGAAGGAAGAGGGCCAGCACCTAGAATGGGACATATTGTATTTGTAGAGGCAGATCTAGATTCAGAACAAATTGGAATTATTACATCAGGTGCACCAAGTCCAAGTTTAGAAAACAAGGGCATTGCAATGGGTTACTTTAGGGATGTCAAAGAAGGACAAATTGTTTATGTTGCAGCAAGTAAAAGAAAGTTAGTGCCAGCAAAAGTCATGACTCCTCCATTTTGTTAGTGAATACAAATATTGATACTTCGTTTTGAAATGGGTAGTGCATGGACCAGTTACCTAACTTGGGCAGAGAGCCTGAAATGTTAAAGTTAATTGGATTAGAATCCATTGATGATTTGTTTTCAGATATACCAGAAGAAGTTAGATTTAATGGTAAATTGCCACTTAGAAATCCTCAATCTGAAGAAGAAATATTACGTGATGCCAGAATGTTGATGGGTGCTAATGTCACCTCAAAAAATAAAACTAGTTTCTTAGGTGCAGGTTTATATCGAAATTTCGTACCTTCATTAGTAGGTCAATTAATTGGGAGAGGAGAGTTTCTTACAGCATATACGCCATATCAACCCGAAGTTAGTCAAGGTATGTTGCAAGCAATGTGGGAGTTCCAAACAATGATTAGCGAATTAACTGGATTACCAATTTCTAACGTTAGTGTTTATGACGGTTCTACAGCAGTTGCTGAAGCAATTACTTGTTCTGTAAGAGTACATAATAAGAAAGCTACACAAAAAGACACAGTTTATGTTTCGGAATTAATTCCTCCGCATAGGTACTCTGTAATTGAAAATTATACACAAGGTGGAGGCATCATTATTAAGAAATTAAAACACAATAGTAATGGTTTAATTGATCTTGAAGATTTATCAAATGCAACTGGTGCTTGTGCGGTTTATGTTGAACAGCCAAATCCAATAGGTATTTTGGATGGTGGAATTACAAAAATAAAACAAATAATTGGAGAATCTACAGCATTAATTGTAGGAGTTCAACCTACTTCATTGGGAGCATTAGAAGCTCCAGGGAATTATGGTGCTGATATTGTCATTGGAGAAGGCCAACCTTTGGGAGTAGGAATGACTGGTGGAGGTCCAATTTATGGAATATTTGCATGCTCTAAGAATTATTTGAGACAAATGCCTGGAAGAATTGTTGGTAAGAGTATAGATGATAGAGGGCAAACTGCTTTTTGTTTGACACTATCTACAAGAGAGCAACATATAAGGAGGCATAGAGCAACGTCAAATCTTTGTACAAATGAAACTTTAATTGCACTTATGGGTGCTATGCACATGTCTCTTTTAGGGCCTAAAGGAATTGAAAAATTAGCACTTAGGAATTTTGCTGCAAGGCAATTGTTAGAAGAGAAACTTTCAGAAGTAGAAGGGATTATTTTTCCTTATTCAGAATCAAATCATTATAATGAATTTGTGATAAGGTTGCCTATATCTGCAAGAAAAGCATTGGATTGGCTTGATGATAATGGAATAATAGGAGGATTTGCATTATCAAATTGGTATAGTGGTTCTGAAAATGATTTACTGGTTTGTGCAACAGATCAAACTACATTAAATGAGATTGAAATATTCAAAACAAAATTAGGAGAATTGTTAAGGGGGATTAATAATGAGTAATGTTTTTGAATTTGAAGGGATAGATGGAATGGGTTATTCTCAACCAGAATTACTTCTTGAAAAATCAAAAATTAAATTACCTTCTGATTTAGTTCGTAAAGAATTACCGCGTTTGCCATTGCTTTCAGAGCCTGAAGTTGTAAGACACTATACTTGGCTTTCAACAAGGAATTTTGGAATAGATACGGGATTTTATCCACTAGGTTCCTGTACTATGAAGCATAATCCTAGAGTTAATGAAGTAATTGCAGCAATGCCTGGAATTACTGAATTACATCCTTTGCAGCAAGAATCACATCAGCAGGGTTTGTTGTCAATCATGTTTGAAATGCAAGAAATGTTGGGTATTTGCGCAGGAATGGACACAGTTTCACTTCAACCAGTGGCTGGGGCTCAGGGAGAATTTACAGCAATAAGATGCATCCAAGAATATCATAAATCGATAGGAGAGACTCATAGGAATAAGGTGATAGTTCCTGATTCTGCTCACGGGACAAATCCTGCAAGTGCAGCAATGTGTGGTTATGAGATTATTGAGATCCCTTCAAGAGAGGATGGTTTATTGGATTTAGATGCCTTGAAGTCAGTAGTTGGAGATGATACCGCAGCAATGATGATTACTAATCCAAATACGCTTGGAATATTTGAACCAGAGATATCTAAAGCAGCAGAGATCGTTCATTCAGCAGGAGGGCAGATGTATTATGATGGAGCTAATTTTAACGCAATTCTTGGTAAAACAACACCTGGTTTGATGGGTTTTGATGCAGTTCATTATAATTTACACAAAACATTCAGCCAACCCCATGGAGGAGGAGGTCCTGGTTCAGGCCCAATAGGAGTAAAGTCACATTTGGCATCATTTTTACCAACACCACTTGTTTCTAGAAGAGAAAGAAAAGAAAGTGATGATGTAGGTTTAGAAGGCGATTGGTGGTATGTGTTAATCGAACCTTCAAACTCAATCGGAAAAGTCCAGCAATGGATGGGTAATGTTGGCGCAGTAGTGAGGAGTTGGGCCTTTTACAGAAGATATGGCTTCCAATTAGAAAAAATGAGTGAACATGCAGTTTTGAATGCTAATTATTTGCGTCATAAGATTATGAATCCAGAATCTAATTCACTTGATGCTATCCCTGTTATGCCATCGGAAGGTTCTGAAGCGAAATTCTGTAAACACGAATTTACAATTAGTGCATTACCATTAAAAGAACAATCAGGAATTACTGCAATGGATATTGCAAAAGGACTATTGGATAAAGGATACATGGCTCCAACTGTATATTTTCCTTTAGTAGTGCCTGAATGTTTAATGATTGAACCAACAGAGACAGAGTCAAAGAAAACATTAGATACTTTTGCTTCAAAATTCCACGAAGTATTAGCTGAAGATTATGAGACATTGCACAAAGCACCAATTACAACACATGTTGGTAGAGTAAATGAAGTACAAGCTGCAAGAAATTTAGTATTAAAATATGAATTTGAAGAATAATAAGTTATGAAATTCTTTTTAGAATTCTACTTCTTGTTTCAACTTTCTTTTCGGTTAGAGAAACACAATTAATTAATTGAACAGAAGTATCCATTTTTGAATCGTGGTAAATTGTTGCCCATGGATTCTCAGAATCATGAAAATCACCAACCTTGATGTGTAATTCTACTCCAATGTTGTGATTTATTTGCTGCTCCATTTTTGTTCTGCCCCCTCCATTATTTAATATAAATTCAGCAATATTCATTGCATTAATTGATGCTACGAATCCTGATGTAGTGGTAAACAATTGTGATTTAAATTTGCATTTTTCAATAAGTATCTGAGGATTTTCGCATAGTTTGTCTGCAAATGTCTTTTCAACACCTTGTGCAATAATCATTTCATTAAATTTCTTTAGTGCATCTCCATTTTCCAGAGCATTTTTAATTTTAATTAAACCCTCTTCTTTAGATTTTCCAAGACCAGAAAGGTGGAGTAATTCTGCACCTTGAGATAAGATTAATTCAATGCAATCAATTGGACCATCTCCTTTTAGAATACTTATTGATTCAATAATTTCAAGAGCGTTTCCAGACATAAAACCTAATGGATTATCCATTTCAGTTAATAATGCTACAGTTTTAATTCCCATTTCTTTTCCCGTATTTACCATGCTTTTTGCCAATTTACTGGCTGAATCAATGTCTTTCATAAAAGCAGCCGAACCAACTTTGATGTCTAGGACAAGACAAGATAATCCTTCTGCTGCTTTTTTCGACATTATAGATCCTGTAATCAATGGAATTGATGCAACTGTTGATGTTAAATCGCGCATAGCGTATAGAATTCTATCTGCTGGAATCATTTCATTAGTTTGTGTAGTAATTACACATCCTATGTCATTAACAATTTTTTTAATTTCATTCGGGTTTAATGTAGAATTATATCCCGTAATTGATTCTAATTTGTCTATTGTGCCTCCTGTATGTTCAAGTCCTCTCCCAGCAATCATTGGGACTTTTAATCCACATGCAGCAAGTGCAGGTGCTAAAGGTATGCTTATTTTGTCGCCAACCCCTCCTGTTGAATGCTTATCTACAATCACTTGATTATTTTCCCATTCGAAAACAATACCTGAATCTCTCATGGATTCAGTCAGTATTGTAGTTTCTTTTGTTGTCATCCCATTAAGGTAAATTGACATTAAAAGAGCACCAATTTGCTCAGGTTGGATACTATCCTCTGATATTGAATCAACTAAAAATTTTATTTGTTCATTCGTTAATTCATTACTATCTCTTTTGAGTGCAATTAAGTCTGCAATTCTCAAAATATCATCCTCTTTATTTTGCTAGACCTATTTCAACTAATCTTTGATGCAAATATGTGCCTGCATTTATACTTGGGAACTTTTGTTCTCCTCCACTCATTTCAATGAATTTAGGTAGCGGCGTTAAATCAATTTCATTTCTTGGATGAACAAACATTGGCATTGAAAATCTACGCATATTTGAATCATCAGGATTTACAACTCTATGTGTTGTAGATTTGAAAATACCATTGGTGATGTTTTGAATCATATCTCCTGAATCTACAATGATATATTCTGGTCCTGTTTCAACTTTAAACCAACTGCCATCATGATCCATTACTTCTAATCCAGATGCTGTTGATGCACAAAGAAGTGTGATGAGATTAATATCTTCATGCTGAGCAGAACGTACGCTGTTAGGGTCCCTATCTTCTGGAAGAGGTGGGTAATGAATAATTCTTAGAATTGTATTTCCATCATAAGCCATTGAACTTAACCAATTTTCTTCCATTCCAAGAAATAATGAGCATGCATTTAGTAATTTTATACTACATTCTTCTAACTTTGAATAAAGTGCTTGTAGGTTTTCTTTAAACTCAGGGATTTCCTTAGGCCAAACATTATGTAAATAGTTGTCATATTGAGGATGTTCTTCATTTATTGTTCTCCCTATTTGATAAAATTCCTTTAAATCAGGCGCAGGATTATCTTTAGAGTGTTCTTTTCCAAATTTTGTATATCCTCTTTGGCAATGGATCTCATTTTTTTCATATTTTGATTTTTTATCATAATCAAAATCGAAGAATTCTTCAGAGTTTTTATAGCAACCTTCGAGTAATTCTAAATCAATTCCGTGATTCTTTATTGCAAAGAAACCAATGTCTTCTAATGCTTTACCCATTGCATCAACGAAATCTTCTTTATTTTCTTCGAAATCATTGAGATTTAATTTCACCAGTTCGCGGGCCATTAACGCTTGCTTTCTCTTTTATTTCATGAACTTGTCGTGAAAAAAAGGTCAACTATTTTCATTATACCATTCTTTTAGTTGTTCCATAGTCCAACCTTGAGCAAGATAAGCTTCAATAACATCTCTAGTCCAACCTGGCATGTCTATTGATTCATCATTTTCATCATATTTTATTACTTCATCAGCATTTAATACTGGAGATGAAAATACTGCTTTACGATGTTCATCTTCGCTAGTGGTTTTTCCAGTGACAGCATCTAATACAGGTGATGTGAATGCTGAAGTTCCAGATTCATTCAATTCAGGTTCTTCAAGTCCTTTTGCTGCGCTATCTACAATTTCGTTTTCAAGATCAGCAAATACTTCATTTGTAGAATTTTGTTTATTCATAAAGAAAATAAGTAATGATCCAATAAATGCAATTGCAGCAAATGACATTAGTCCCAAAAGAAGCAATGATTGAGTATCATCAGCAGCAGCACCATTTCCTAATCTATTTTCATCCTCTTCTTCCTCATTTATTTTTTCTTGAGATGGTGTACATCCTGTACTTCCAACAGTACTTCCAGGTAAAGTTTCAGGGCATTCGTCTATGGAGTCGATAACTCCATCATTATCTGAATCACTACATCCATTAGAATCAACAATCGCACCTTGAGGAGTATCGAGGCATGTGTCTTCAGAATCGATAACACCATCATTGTCTATGTCTTCTTCAGAAACCAATTCACATCCGTTAGAATCAACAGTTGTATTTTTTGGAGTATCAGAACATAAATCTAAAATCTCTCCAGAATTATCGTAATCGTATATTCCATCACTATCTGAGTCAAGTGGGCATCCATCTATATTCAATAAATCCCAGAATTCCTCAGGTGTATTTGGGCAATTATCATTGATGTCAACTACTCCATCTCCATCGGTGTCTGTAGTAGTATCAACATCAACATCTTCTAAATTTGCTCCACATTCTGTTTCGTCGCCGTCATCAATTCCATTACCATTAGCATCTGAATTAGACATTGCTTTACGAGCACTAATTCCTTCTGATTGAGCAAATGCTAACTCAAGTAAATCAGGTATACAATCACCGTCAGTATCTGGAGATAGAGGATCACCGCCATTGTTGTATTCTTCTAAATTATTTAATCCATCAGAATCTGGGTCATAAGAATGTTCTGTGATAGCAGTACCAGGAATTATTGAAGTAGTTCGATTTAATCCAAATCCTACTTCCCAATGATCTGGTAATCCATCTCCATCAGTGTCAGTCCAAAGGTCTAATCTATTCCAATCCTCAAGCCAACTTTCTATGTAATATTGAGCAAAATCAGAATGTGTAATCATTATGCCGTATTCTCTGTTTTGTAGTAGTGAATTTGAACCCCAATTCATTGACCCGATTAATACAGTTTCAGAATCAACAATCATTCCTTTATTGTGGAGTTTTAGAATTCCATCTCCTCCAGACATCATAATAGCAGCAGTATCGTATCCATAAGTATGATTCCAGACTTCGTTAAGTAAATTTGTAGCCTGTTGAACTTCTGGAGATTCATCAGCATAATATTCGTTGATTATTAATCTAATAGAAACACCTCTTTCTGCTGCTCTTTCTAATGCACCAACAACTAAACTATCACCCCACGGATTTGATTCATCAGACCATCCATGCCACCAATCTAAATCTAGATATTGTAGAGATAATAAGATCGATGAATTTGAATTATCAATTGATGAAATTATTGAATTTGCACAATCGTCTGGGCATGATAATAATTTTGCTTCAATATCACCTTCGTATTCAGGAATCGAATAGAGTGGTGGGTCCATTGGTAAATTAGAAGTAGGTAGTCCAGACCAAGAATCTGGTTTATCATATTGTGGTTCATTTGGATCATATGATTCTACGTGTGGATGTGCAATGTTTTCATCCCATGCCATTCGACTAAGTAATTTAGTAGCCATTTCTGATGAATTAACAAAAACTCCCCATTCTCTATTTCCTTCTTCACCCCAAAGGATAGTTTCACCATTTACTTCCCATTGTTGCCTATTAGGGAAACTTGAATCTTTGAAGTTCCCACTTCCTAACCAGATTTCCTGATCATCTTTTACTGCAGCTTTAGCATGGTTGTAAGCATAAGGTTGAGGGGCCTCTGGAGTTCCTGTCGTAAACCAAATAACCTGAACTCCTGCTTTGTCTAATTCGTAAACAATACCTCTGGTAGTACTCAAATCATAATTTGAGTAAGGGTACTTTTCAATTACTAATGTGACATCAACTCCTCTTTCAACTGCACTTATTAGTGAATTTGCTAATTGTAAACTTGTGAATTCATACATGTGCACATGTAGGCTTGATTGGGCACTATTAATCCAATTAATTATTTGATATAGTCCGTCACTTGGACCTAGCATTGGAATTATTTTTGCATTTGAAAGTATTTCTGATTCAAAATCACAATGAGTGCTTCTGCCGAATTTACTCCAACTATTTTCCCAGTCGGAACTTGAATTTGTATCTGGTAAATCCTCACAACCATCTCCTCTAATAAATACAATTGTTGGTTCATTTGAAATTGAGCTTGGTAAATTAATTGCTGGACCACTCCATCCTTCAATAGGAGGGCTACTATCAGGTAATGCTACGGCATCTACATATGTTGAATTTGGATTCTCAAGTGAGATCAAAGATTCTTGATTAATACATGTTTTTTCATTATCTGGCTGGTCTACTTGGTCTGTATTTATGATCATATTCCACCAGTAATATGCTTCAACACCACCATGAGATAGTAAATAGTTTTGAACATCAGAACTACCCATTCCTAAGATTATTGAATTGCCCGCATTGATTGAAATATCTGCAAAAACGAGTTCATCATTTCCATCTGCGCTAGAGTCAAAACCATCAATTCTTTCCCCATTAAAACTTAATTTCCATCCATGTAAACTTGCTGCAACCTCTCCGAAGTTTCTAATTTCGATATAACTTGCACAAGAGTTGCTATTTGTTTTTCCTTCTGTGAAAATTTTAGAAATAATGAATTCTGCATTGTCATCATAATCAGGAGGAGGTTCTACATTAGGTGCTCCTGGAGTTGGCATGAATGAAATCCATGGATCCTCGATAGTTCCGTTTTCATCTTCAATAAGCCCTAGTCCCATTGAAGAGGAATTCCAGTGTATTGCTTGAACTACAGATTTATCAGGTGTGATGAGCCAAAGAACTTCATATAAATTTTGAATTAGGAAATTAGTATGGTTTCCTAGGATTGCATATTCTCCAGACTCGATGAACCCTGTTTCGTTAGTTCCTGAAACTATATGATCGGTCAATTGCATAGTCTTCCATGTTCCGTTCCTTATTTCCCATCCATTCAAATCAATAGCTGAATCTCCACTATTGAATATTTCAATCCATTCTCCATTGGGATACTCAATTCCATTTGAAGAATCATGATATGCTAAAACCTCATTAATTTTCAAATCACTAGTTGCATTAACAGAATCCTGCAGGTTTGTCGGGTTTTCCCACCCTGGAGTCATATAAGGAGGTCTTACCCAAAAATGATTTAATGTGGTTTGAGAAGGTTCAACTAAACTAATTCCTGATGGTGCACTAAACCATTCTGCAGTATGGGCAACAGACCCATTTGGTCTTCTTATTGTTAATTCATCAGCATTGTTTCTTAATCCGAAATTATCAGAATCATTTAGCCCTAGTACCAAATATTCTCCAGAGTTTAATATCCAATCTTCTTCAATTGCAGCATCAAAGTTTTTATCTAGATCAAGTAAATTATTTGTTGAATCTCCACTGTCTAATGTCATTGCCCATCCTGACAAATTAACAGGAATAGTTCCATTGTTGTAAATTTCAACCCATTCGCCATTAGGCCAATCTTGGGTATCATTTCCTATTGGGTTTGGTAATACTTCGTTAACGCAGATGTCTTCACAAACAACCGATTCAGGAACTGTAGCATTACCATTACTTGCTCCAGGTGTTAATTGATTTGATTCTACCCAATCTGCTAATGGGTCAGCAGGGTTTTCAATTAATGTGACTCCTTCTGAAACATAATAGCTCCATGTAGCTTCATGGACTGAATTACCACTTTCATCTATTAAGGATGCAGAACGTGTATATGTTGCTCCATCATTTGATAGGCAAAAACCACAACTTCCTCCATCTCCATTTCTAGCCACAATCATATACTCTCCAGATAGGAGATTCATGTCAGATGCTCCTTGTGGAAATACGATTCTTGACACATCAAGAACCATCTCTCTATTCATATTATCTCTTAGTTTCCAATCAGTCAAATCAACTGTATTTGGACCACTATTGTGTAATTCTACCCATTCCGCATTGGCCCAGTTTGTACTACTTACTGCACCCGTTTCACTTCCTCCTTGTGCATTAACCAATAATTCGCTTAGACATACATCAGATACACATGCAGTAGATCTTGCATCAACTTGCAGTGGTTCTTTTTCATCAGGAACTTGTAATATTTGATTTGAAAAGGAACTACTAAACATTAGTAAACAGATTATTATTGGTATTATTGTTCTTAGATATTTGTTCATTTTTTTTCCACCTTTTTCATATAAATCCAAACGGATCTCCGTATTTTTGCATAAATGTGTATATCATAATTGGTACGATAATTATGCCCATGCCATGACTTCTTCTTATTCCTATCCTAGGAGGTAAAAGCCCCATCACTGTGCCCACAATTAATACTCCAATACCTATCCACCCCGTTGAAAACCAGACTAAGAGAGTTACGAAAATTATTACTGCCATTAACATTGTTTGTAAAGGAATCATTTCATGAAGTTTGAGAACACCTCTTCCAACTTGGAACATTATTGGAATAGCAATAAGGCCTGATGCAACAGTTACTGCAAGTAAACGTAGAAAATCAGCTGTAGGTTCTAATTCAATCCATGTATCTATTGGGTACATTTGCTTTAACGCTAATGTAGCACCACTTCTTGAACGCCCAATGACATATAAGAATCCAAGAACACTAACAGTTACGGCAGTATTTACAGCAGAAAGAATTGCAATTATTTCCATATCTCTTTCTTTGAATACTTCATCGACAGGCATTTCTTCACTATCTGCTGCTGCAAGTGCTCTTGCCATTAGATCATCATCGCTAATTTCTGGCATAGTTAGATTTTCAAAATCCATTCCCCAACCTTCTTCTCCTTTAACCCATGCAGCAACATTTCTTCCACTCATGACCATTACTGTTGCTTGAGCAGCAGTCATTCCAGGTAATACTGCCATGAATGTGCCCGCAACGCTAGATAAAAAGCAAGGCATTAGCAGAGGTCCTGTTGGTGGCATTTCCCAATCTTCATTTTGTGGAGGTAATTCTTGAGTTGTTGAATATATATCAATTAGATTAGCAATGCCAAAAAGTCCTGCTAATGAGGGCAGTAATAGACTTGCATTAGGCATGCCCACTGGACTTGTTGCTGGTAATGAAAATACGGCAAAACCATAAAATCCGCATAATGAAAAGTAGGCTGTAGCAACAACAAAGCCAGTAATCCTTGAATCATCACCTAGAATTCCGCCTGTCATGTTTTGAACCCATAATGGCCAAGGTAAACGTGTAGTTTCTGTAACTAATAAGAATAAAGAAATAATCAATAAAATCCAAGGTAATGCGTCCCTCATTTCAGCATATAAGTCTAATTCAGGACCAAAAAGAACTCTAATCAGAATTAATAGTGGTAATGTTAGTAGTAGTCCAAGTTGACTTCCGCGAGCAGAATAGGCTACGCCTTTCGTAGCTTCTCCAGCTAATAACATTCTATGCCCAGGCAATAAAGATAAGGCTTGATCAGCATCAGGCGCTCCGATTAATGCTGAAGGAATATAATTCAAAAATGTATGAACTATTCCGCATGCAACAATTATGGATGCAACAGCAAATAATGGAATGCCAAGTGCTAAAAAAGAGGGAGTTAATGAAAGTAAAATCAACGCTACATTATTTACATGGAAACCAGGAATGAGTCCAGTCATTGATCCTAATCCTATTCCAAAGAACATTGATCCAAGTAGCCAAGCTAAAGATAACCAGTAATCCATAATTTCACCTATTCTTCTTCAATTTCTCTTATGTTGATTTGATTTGAATTTACAGTTCTAATTGCAATTAAAAATACAATGCTACATACCGTAAAACCAAGGGTCCAAACAATAATTGTATTCATGTTAACGCCTTCTTGTTGGCTATCTAACTCTTCAGAAGTATCTTGATTTGAATCATCCGCTTGATTATTAACTTGAGTTTCATTTGTGTTGGATTCAATATTTGATTCAGAAATTAAGGCTAATGGATTTGTACCGTCAGATACTTCCTGTCCATCATTGATGCCATCTCCGTCTGAATCTGAATTAGATGCATTTGTTCCTAATTCCAATTCGTCTTCATGACTTAATAAATCTCCATCAATATCGGGAGTTGCACTATCTAGGCACAATTGAATTGCACCATCTTCAGCAGCATTGTTTTGATATAATCTGCCTATGAAGGTGTATGTCTCATCAGTTTTATTGTTACCATTAAGAATTTCAGAAACATCATATTCTGGGTCTAAATCTACACATAACCGTTTATTTGTTCCTGCTTGCTCAATGTAAGTCCCATCTTCAGTGATATTCAAATATCCAGAAATGTATACTCTAGATCCGCCTAATGCATCCCAAAACCATGCTGTTGGTCCATCAAACCAACTTAGTTCTGCTGGAAGAGGTATGGCATAAGTTGGAGTACCATTAATTGTCCAATAATCTAAAGGTTCTAATGTATCAACTTCTAAAACCATAGATGTTGATGAAACATCCCATACTACTTTCCCACTGACTCTAACTCTCAATCCCTCCTCTAGGAATTTTTCTCTAGATCCACTTAAATGAATATTTAATTCAGTGTTACGGGTATTCCATGTGGGTCCATCTCCAATAGATCCTTCATCATAGGTTGGACTAATTGTAGTAGTAAGCCAACCTTCGACAGTTACAGTTTCATTATTGCCTAACCATTCATGTGGATTGTTAACAATCTCACTAAGTGTTTTTGAGGTAACAAGTGTCGCTGAACCTGCATCCACTCCCATCATTAAACAAGTATATGATTTATCTTCAGGCCACATATAACGTCCAATCCATGAATCAGTTTTGTTAATAATTGCAGCAGCATTATTCTCTAAATGGAAATTACTTGGAGATGCACAAATTTTGTCATCCTCATTGGGTCCTTCAATCCACCATTCTCCGTCGGAGTCTTGAACCATTTTGCCATAAATTGAAACTAAACTATAAACTTCATATTGCCAACTTGAGGGGTTATTCCAATCTAATGAACCTATTACGCTTTGATATGAACTATCTACTTCTATTTCAGTTCCAGATAAATTACTAATAAGTAAAGGCGTCATAATTATAGCTGAAATAGTTGACACAGTAGTCATTGCAACTGAAAGAGCCAAATTAGATTTTGAAAGATAAACTATAACATTTGAAGCTGTACCTCCAGGACAACTAGCAACTAAAATTAAGCCTAAAGAAAAAAAGGGAGGTAAATTAAAAATAATTGATAGACCCCAGCCTAAAAAAGGCATAATAGTGAACTGTAAAATAAACCCCATTAAAACCCAATACGGATGTTTTATAATCTGCTTAAAATGATTTAAATCTATAGTTAAACCCATTACTAACATTATTATTCCAAGACCAATTGTTATTAGATTTCCAGAAAACCAAGTAAAAATATAAGGGTTAAATAATGATATTAAAGAAGCTATTGAAACAAACCAAGGAAAATAATTGGGAATTTTACTTAACAAAAGTCATTATTTAAATTTTTATTTTCTTTTTGTCCAAATTTCATGCATCGGGTTTCCTTTACTGCTAAATCCTTTATGATACCAATCATCACTTTTTTGAACAAAATTAAATTTTAACTTAATGCCAACTTTAGAATTATCTCTAGAAAAAAACTCAATTTTTTCAATATAATCTTCTTCTTCAATTTCATATAATCCCCCTCCCGATCCAGAAAATTTAAAAGTTTCTGTATTAAATGCCGTCCATTGAAAATATCCGTCTAATAAAAATTTCATAGTCTTTCTAGGCTTATTTAAATCTCTTCTTTTTTCTCCTTCTTCAGTTACTCTTCCTCCCATTAACCATTTTCCGTCTAATGTTTTTTTTGATTTTGAAATATACTTCCAAGACTTGTCTTTAATTATAGTCATGATTTTTAATTGATCATTTTCAAAGTTTGAATTAAACTCAAAAGACACATTA
>Ga0209404_10001357_pt1 | contig 16607 bp, 12 predicted proteins | sample TroAtlMetagenome_2_FD_187447 | JGI IMG/M metagenome (GOLD analysis project Ga0209404, IMG submission 187447) | Marine eukaryotic phytoplankton communities from Atlantic Ocean - Tropical Atlantic ANT8 Metagenome (SPAdes) (version 2) | ecosystem: Environmental > Aquatic > Marine > Oceanic...
GGGCACTGGCACGAGTAGGCGACGTGCCGTAAGCACACTATATCTTTTTTGGAGCACTCACAACCAACAGCACTCAAAAAGCACGTGTGCTGGCACGCGATGCAGATGCGCTTATCATCATACGTCGTCGCCGCTATATTAATAACGTCCGTCTTGTTCGCCGGCGGCGTGCATAATTTACTAATGTCGCGCACGCCGCTCGCGTAGGCCGCGTCCCTTAGTTTGAGGTCTTCTACTACCAATCGTCGGAGTTCTTCTCTTAGTATTGTTCTAGCCTGGCCATCGATCGTATCTCTACCTTCGTTCGCTCGTAATGTAAACATGAGCCGATCATGAGAAATGACCGCCAATCGACCGGACCTCCGATATCTCTCATTGGCAACTCTAGCGTGCTGGACCCAGTCCGGCGTCGCGAAGTTCACGGCCTCCCCACAATTGAATCCATACGAAAAGCCGCCGTGAAACGCCTGCGGAAACGTGACCACAAATTCTCCGGGGTTCTGGCAGATGCGGTGGATCGGCACCTCCAGAGCAGCTAATTTCGCGGGCGAGATCTGGAGGTTGATCCTATGTAACAAGTCGGGAACTTCTAGTAGTCTTTGCTTGTGGAAGCGGCGGACGACGTCTTCGAAGCGCGCCGCCTCCGAACCGGGGATGCCGTACCACTGCTTCGGCGCGCCGGTGTGGTGGTAGTTGATGGACTCGAAGTAGTTGTCCTCGTTGTGCCTGCGTGCAACGCTCTCACGTGGCCGCGTCGACGTCTTCATGAAGACCACGTCTGTTCTCTAACGAGACGCGTGGACTCTCTGACGGCCGCGTCGACGCCATCGCGGCGACGTGGGCTCATGAAGACGCCATCGACGCGACCGCGTCACGTTCAAGGTCATTTCTGCGCCGAGCCGCGGACCACGGGAACGTCGCGAAGAGCATTCCTAAGTATAACCACGGCTGCGTCACGCCCGGTAAGGGGGCGTCGTGGCGTCTCAACAAAGAACCGGGCCAGCGCGCCGTGTTGTTCAGGTTCCAGCCCGACTGTTTCACGTAGGACGGATCCTCGACACTTTGCGGCAGATTTTTATCTGAGAGTTGATCGATGTCGACGCCTCGCGGGAAGCCACTCCAAAATTCGTTCACGTCGATGTCGTTGCCATATTCTACATCTAGCTTCTCCCTTACTTGGTCGACGATGGCCCAGTAGTCCTCCTCGAGGCGTTTCAGTAACGCGTCTCCTTTGAGGTCGGGGTACTTCGCTATTCTTCTAGCATAGAACGCGTCGGCCATGCGCCGGTACTCTTCCAGGGTGTACTCGCGGCCGTCGCCGAAGGGCTGGCCCTCGCCCAATTCATGGAGCCGCTGTCTCTTGGTAGCAAATTTTTTTGTGGAATTCCAGTCCACAGCAGACTCAACCTTCCAGCCGCGCGGCGGGACGATCTTGCAGATGCCGAAGGGCTCGGCTTCTCTCCTGATCGAGGCCACGTAGCGCAGCGGGTCGCGGAACTGCGCCGCGGTCGGTCTAAACACGGGCGCATCCGGGATGGGCCGGTCGCTCAGCGTGGCGAGCTTCGTCTCGAGCTTCGAGTTCTCCAGAGCCATCTGGTAGAGCTCCTGCTCGCGCGCGGACCACTGCGTTTGGGGGAGGGCGCGTGATTTTTTGGTGGTGATATGGCGCGCGATGGCGTGGGTGCGGCGAGCAGGCCTCGCGGCGCGCCCGGGCGAAAACTCGTGAAAGGCGCTCTCTCTGGCGCGCGGCGAGAGGCGTTTTCGTGCAGAACGGGTGTTTTTTGGCGGTCACGCGCGCGGAGCGGGCGCGGGGAAGGGCTGCGCAGGCCTCGTGCGGCGCCGCGGGCCGGCCCGGGTCGTTGTCAAGCGAAGGCGCCGCGTCCGGGCTGCGCGAGGGGTGTTTTCCACGCGGCGGCGCGCGTCCGGCTCATCGGTGTACCTGCGGGATGCGCGGGGGGCGCGGCGTGAGCTTCGAGCGGCCGAAGGCGCCGCGGGCGCGTCTCGGGGGCCGCGCGCTGGCCCCGGGCCGATTCCCTTCTCGCGGCGACTCGGTGCGGTCGCGCGAGCGAGTGGCTAGGACTGCCCCCTTGAGGCGTGATCTCTGTCGCGCGGGCGGGGCTGGACACTGGCAAGCGCTTTTCCGTTGGTTGCCGTGTCCTGCGGGGCTTTTTGGTGGATGTAAGCTCGGCCATTGGTGCGACACGATCGCGCAAGAGCGCTGAGCCGGGGGCGAATTTTGGGTTTATCCCCACTCGCGGGCCGGTCAGTGGTTGCGCCGGGGTTGCCTAAGGGCGTGAAAGGGATGGCGCTCGCGTTGGCGCAGCCCTTAATTTGCGGACGACCCGAGTCTCTCTTCTCCTGCGACGAGCACTGAATTTCGAGTAGCAGATCGCTGCAGGGACAGGTCTAGGGGTCCACACAGCCGTCCCCGCCGTCCCGCGACGGCAAACCAGGAGAATCGTCCGACACCCGAAAAACCCGAACTTTGCTCTTGTCCTCCCTTGGCAGCTCCACTCAGACGGAAGTATGCTACTACGAAAGACGGCGCGCGGCCCGCGACTCAGCGAAGCACGGTGGCCCGAAACCTGGCCCGGGCGCCGCGCCACACTACGATTCTACACTACGAGTCCAGACCCATGCCACCAACAAGATAGGAGCAACCGCAATTATACAAAGAGGCTAGCCCCGCGGCGAGATCATGCCCCCGACCTTCTTCAGCGTCTTGTCGACGACGCCGCCAGGGGCTCGTCGAGCGGCCTTCTTCCCCATGCCCTGCAATCGAGCTTGCGGGTCCCGCGCGAGCATCGTCCTTCGCGCCGCGACGCAGGAGTTTCTCAAGGTAGAAGTAATTGCGTGATCTCCTCCCAAATACCGCTCGGCGACTTCCACACCCTTCCTATAGGATTGTAACGACTGGTTGTGCTTCTTGAGGAACTCCTGTTCCACGCCCACGTTGTGGTAGGCGATAGCCAATACAGCTACTCTATCTGCTTTGGGGGGCCCCGCGTTATCACTACCGAGTACCGAGGATAACTCCTCCTGCAACAAGATCAAAGCCTGCTGGGCGTGTTCGAGAGCGGATTGATGTCTTCCTAGTTGCGAGAGAACCGCACACGCGTTCAGATACGTGTCCGCCGGGTTGTCCACGCTTTCCAACCGACCTTCTATTTTGAGCGCCTTCTGGAGGTACTGGAGCGCAGCATGGAGCTTCCCCTGCCGTCGGTAGTAACACGCTAGATTATTGAACGTGACCGCGCGACCGGCCGGGTCCCGCTCCGTGAGAATTTCGGCCTTTTTGAGCAGCTCCAGGACCATCGCAAAGTCCTCCTGTTGGAGATACGTCATGGCCAATAAATTGCACATCTCGCCCACGGTCTTGCAGGCCCGCCAGACCTCGTCGGAGCCGGCGCCGAAGAAGTGCTGCCTTAGTACAAGTCCGCGTTCCATGCACTCGAGGGCCTCCAAGTACTGGCCGTTCTGCTGGAAGTTCGTGCAGGTCTCGTCTATTCTTTGTAAGGCTAATAACTCGGCGTTGTCCTCCTCGCCGTCGTTCTGGAGGGCGGCCATGGTCTCCTCCATTTTGCTGGGGCTGCCCTTGGCAGTGGTGTCGTTGTGGGGTGGCCTCGGCGGCGTCCGTGGGGCGTCCGGCCGGCTGACGCGCGTCGTGGGGCTGCCTCGGTGTGGCGTTCTCCGCGGGCGGCGCGTCGGCGGCGTCTATAGGCCGTCTTTGCCGAGCGCGTTGCAAGGCCAAGGCAGCGCTGGGCCTTCGACTTCCGGGCCTCTCCAGGCGTGAGGCGCGTGTGTCGAGGGCTCGCGCGAGAGGTGAGAGCAGTCTTGCGGGCCCTGAAAAAACCCGTGCAGCCAGAGCGCGATTAATCCTCTTGGCGCTAAATCGCGCCATTCATCGACGCATCCAGCGTTGACCAGCTCAAACGTCTCACTGCACTGCCGTTCCGTACTGCGAACTGCGAAAACGCCGGTCCGCCCGTCCAGAGACGGCACAGACTCGCAGAGCCCAAAAGCGCATTTGAAATCACGCGGACGCGAGGCGCAGCAATCAAGTAGCGGTCGCGGTGTGAAGCGCAACAGCACAAACACAACGCTCACACAAAAAAACAGCAACCACAACGCTCTCACAAAAAAACATGGACAAATTCGTCCCGAAACGCAAGGCCGGCGACCCGCCCGCTCCAGCGAAGAAACGGCCGGCGCGGCGCGGCGTGGCCGCGAAGAAGCTGCCGACCGACCCCGTCGCGGTCGCGAAGCAGGCGGTCGCGCGCACGGACCGCCTGGTACTCGAAGAAGCCATCGTCGCGCTCGTCAGCGACGGCGCGGTGAGCGTCGAGCGCCTGGCCGAGCTGGGCATCGCGCCGGCGGCCGTGAAAACGCTGAAGGAGAAGGTCACCGCGACGGCGCAGCTGCGGTCGACGGGCACGATGGGGTCGTGGGAGCGGCTCGACCAGGAACTCATCGTGGCCATCATCGAGCACGCGTCGTCGCTGGAAAAGTTCCAGCTCTCAGAGACGTGCAAGGGCCTCTGCGCGCTGCGCCGCGAGCCGCGGTGCTGGACGTCGCTCGACGTCGGCAAGCTCGACGGCCTCACGGCGTCGGGCCTGCGGCGCCTGCCGTCGTCGATCCCGACGACGCGCATCGAGTGCCTGCGCCTCGACGAGGGGCGGGGCAGCAGCTTCGGGGCGGCGGACTGGGTCGCCTTCCTGAAGCAGCTCGAGTGCAAGGACACGCTGAAGCGCCTGAACCTGGCCACGAAGAAGTTTGGCGCCGGGGCCAAGGCGCTCAAGGCCGTCGAGCCGCTCGTGGGCGGCGTCGAGGCGCTGCGGGTCGTGGGCATCAAGAACCCGCAGGGCGTCATGGACATCGTCAAGAAGGCGCCGCGGCTCGTGGACCTCGAGGTCATCAGTTCCGACGACGTGGGCTGGGAGTTCTTCCTGACGCGCCTGGCGCAGGTCGCGGCGGGCCAGCGCGGCGCCGGCGCCAAGAGCCTCCTCAAGCGCTTCGCGGCCAGCGGCTGGTGCTTCCGGATCGTCACGGCGTTCCCCTTCGTCGCCTCGACGCTCCGGGGCCTCTTCCCCGAGTTGCAGAGCCTCGAGTTCAAGGGCCTGTCGTGCAACTGCGTGCCGATCCCCGCGCCCGCCGGCGGCGCCGCGTCCCGGCTCCGCGTCCTCAAGCTCAAGCAGGTCGAGTTCGTGCCGGGCGCGCGGCAGGTGTCGGGCAGCAGCTACTGGGGCCCGCAGACCGAGGCCATGTCGTCCGAGGCGGTCGCGACCTACGTGTCCAACTGCGAGGCCGCCTTCCCCGCGCTCGAGGTCTGGTGGACGTCCCGCGAGTGCGAGTCGATCTCGACGAAGGAGCGCCGGGCCGGGGCGCAATTCCAGCCGCCGCCGGTCCTGGACTCGCGGTCGCTCGCGGTGCGCTTCCCGCACCTGCGCGAGTTCACGCTCGTGAACGTCGACGTCGACAAGCACTCGTTCGTCAACTGGGACGCGCCGAGCCTCGAGAAGGTGCACCTGGACCCCGTCGGCACCGACACCTACCCCGCCTCGACCTTCGCCCAGCGCTTCCCGTCGGAAGTTTCGCGCAAGCCCATCGTCCAGCCGCTGCTCGACGGGGCCGAGGGCGACGTCGCGGTGGGCTGGTCGAAGATCAACAAATACCGCGACTAGTAGGCCGTGGCAAGCGCTTCGACGAGTAGTGTTGTAAGACTCGAACCGAACTTAAAAGGGGAGGGGGGGGGAGGACGGTCAATTCACGAGTAGCGGCCGGTCGCGTCGCCGCCCGAAGACCGGAAGGAGCCGCCGCCGCGCGCGTTGCGGATGCCGGCGTTGATGGCCGAGCGCAAATCCAAGCACTCGCGCGCGCCGCGCGACGCGAACTTGGCGATCACTTTTTCCTTGCCCTCCGCGCCCGTTTCGGAGAGTGTAAAATGGTGCAAGGGCCCGAAGGTCTTGTACTCCTTGGCCTTGACCTCGTCCGTCACGTGGACGGCGCTCAGCATGACGTGCAGCTTGATGAGCGGCGTCACGGCCTTCATCGCCTGGACGATGTCGCCGCCCCGGTGCACGGACGCCGTGCGGTACTGCGCCCAGTCCGACGAGTTGCGAAACACCAAAAGTTCGCGGTGGCCCTTGATGATGACGACGCTCGGCTTCCACACTTTCGTTTTTAGGGTGCGTAGGGAACACCGCGCCAAACATTCGATCTGCACGACGCCGTGTGTAGAATGAGCCGGCGCCTCGCTGTGCTTCTGGGAGCGGTAGGCGTCGGCGCCGCTCGCGCGCGGCGCGCGCGGCGGCGGCACGGCCGCCGTCGCCGAGTCGGCGTGCGGGTCGCCGCCGCGCTGCATCAGGATCTCGCGCTGCATGGCCTCGGGCAGCTGCGCCCAGACGGCGGGGTCCACGCCGGAGGGCGCGGGCCAGTCGTTGCTCTTCTGGCGCGCGATGGGCGCCGGCGCGGGCGCCGCGGGGCCGGCGCTCAGGTCGAGGCCGTCGAGGCCCCAGCTCTCCTCCTGCGGCGGCGGCGCCGGCGCTACCGGAGGTGCGGGCGGCGGCGCGGCGACGGGCAAGCCGAAGAGGTCGACGGCGCCCGTCGGCTGCGGCGCGGGCGCGGGCGGCGCGAGCGGCGTCGGCTGGAGCAGGCCGGGCACGGCCGGCGCCGCGGGCGCCGGCGGCGCCACGTTCAGCGCGCCGGGCATCTGGGGCTTCGGCGGGAGCGGCTGCGACGGCGTGTACTGGGGGATCGGCGGCGGGCCGGCCGGCTTCGGCGGCGACGGCCGCGGCGGCGGCGCGCCCATGGCGCCGGGCATCGCGCCGGGCATGGCGCCGGGCATGGCGCCGGGCATGGCGCCGGGCATGGCTCCCGGCATGGCTCCCGGCATGGCTCCGGGCATGGCCGGCGGCATCCCGGGCATCATCTGCGGCGGCGCCATGGGCATCTGCATGCCCATCGGCGGCATGCCCATCTGCCCAGGCATCATGGGCCGGGGCGGCATCATCCCAGGCATCATTCCCGGCATCGCGCCAGGCATCTGCCCCGGCATCTGCCCCGGCATACCGTAGCCGGGCATGGCGCCGGGCATGCCGTAGCCGGGCATGCCGCCGGCCGGCGGCGCCGGCCGCGCGAGCGCGTCGAGCGCCGAGATCGACGACCGGCGGCTCGCCGCGTCCGTCGGCGGCCGGTGCTGGTTCGCTTGCTGATTAATCTGGCCGGGCATCTGCATCGGCATCTGGCCGGGCATCTGACCGGGCATCATCGGCATCTGGCCGGGCATCTGGCCCGGCATCTGCCCCGGGTAGCCGCCCTGCATGGCTCCGCGAAACTGGGTCTCCTTTTTTTGGTGGAGGGCTGGCGGCCGAAGGCGTTTCCTCGCAGCAGTGGTGAGCGCTGTTACGGATTATAACCAGTGCGTAACGCGCACTTATCCTCCTGGTCTGCGCCTCCTCCAGCCAGGCCTTTGGTCGGCTTCCTCTGGCTTCTAGTGGTCTTACGCCGCTAGCTGCGTTTTTCGGCGGACGAGTCGATCCGTCCAATGCACGGTCCGGAAGGCTACATCAGGGCGACCCGCGGGTCCAGCAACCAGCACGTGAGGAGCCGAAGACGCCAAGAGACTTGGAATTGGAGAGGGAGCCGCAGCCGCTGCGCCGCGTTTGTGGCCCGGCGCACCATCTCATTCCGCCGAGGGCTGCCTCCCCCTCAAATTGGAACCAGTGCGTTGCCAGTAAACGGAGACACGCACCCAAACTCCAATGGATGCATTCGCTACGCTGGGGCCCGCCGAGGACCGGCCGCTCCCGCCGCCGCCGGTTGCGGGCGGGATGACGATGCAGCCGGCGGTGCCCGACCCGATGTCCGGGGCGAGCTTGTTCCCGCCGGCGACGGCGATGCCGGCGCCGACCGCACCCGAGCCACCGATGCCGGCGATGCCGGCGATGCCGGCCGCACCACAGTCCGGCGCGAGCCTCTTCCCCGCGGCGCCGCCCATGCCGACGTCGGCGCCGGTGCCGCCCGTGCCGCCGATCCCCGCGGCGGCGGCGGCCGGCACCGGAGGGGCCGCGCCGGCGCTGCTCAGCCCCACGGGCACGGCCATTTTCGGCGCCGTCGCCGAGCCGACGGCGCCCCAGTCGAACACGCCCGAGTTCAACAACGTCCAGCTCTGGAAGGACGGCTTTCACCAGGGCATGGCTCCGGACACGGCGCTGCCGCCGGGCGCGCGCGCGATGCCGGGCATGGCCGCGATGCCGCCCGCGACGCCCGCGGCGAATCCTTCGCCGAAGCTCATGGTCACGCCGACGCCGCTCAAGGTGGCGAACATGCTCGCGGCGCCGCTGGACCTCGCGCAACCGCCGGCGCCCGCGCCCGCGCCGCCCCAAGCGTCGCCGGCCGCGGACGCCTTCAGCTCGTTCGCGGCCCCGGCGCCACAAATCCCGGCGCCGGCCGCGTTCGCGGCGCCGCCGCCGCCGCCGCGCGCGCCCGAGGTCGCGCCGGACGCCTTCCCGCCGCGCGCGCCCGTGGCGGCGGTGACGGGCGGCGCGGCCCTCTTCGGCGCGCCGCCGCCGACGGGCGCGGCGCTCTTCGGCGCGGCGTCGCCGAGCGACGCCGACAGCGACGCGGCGAGCGCCTTCGGCACGCCGGCCAAGCCCGTCGTGCTCGGCGGCGGCGGGTCGCCGTCGCCGCCGCCGACGTCGCGCAGCGGCTCGTTCTCGCCGCGCGGCGCGGGCAAGCACTTCCGCGAGTTCACGCCGCCGCCGCCGGCCCCCGAGGAGGCCTTCGGCGCGCCGCCGCCCGTCTCCGTCGGGGGGTCCGCTGCCGCCGCTGCGGCTGCTGCGTTCTCCGCGCCCGCGGCGCCGGCAGATCCATTTTCTGCGCCGCCACCTGTCAACCAGGTGCCGAGCGACCCGTTCGGCACGCCCGCGGCGCCGAGCAATTCATTTTCCGCGCCCGCGGCGCCGGCCGATCCTTTTTCTGCGCCGCCGCCACCTGTCAACCAGGCGCCAAGCGACCCTTTCGGCGCACCGGCGGCGCCGGCAGATCCCTTTTCTGCGCCGCCGCCACCTGTCAACCAGGCGCCTGCCTGGGGCTTCGAGGCGCGCCTGCGAGAAATCTTTGATAGAGTAGATACGAGTGGCGACGGCGAGATCTCCGTCGTGGAAGCAGTCAAAGCGCTGAGGAAGGACGACGACTTCGCCAAGGTGCTCGGCTTCGACAAAGCTACCAGAGTAAGACAGGAGGACGGTACCAGAGATCAGTTGATCCTCGCGCTCGGCGCGCTTGATGCCGACGGCGACAAGAAGGTGAGCTGGGCGGAATTTAGGAGGGTCGCCACTTGTTATATTCCGTTCGGCGCGCCGGCAGCGACCGATCCGTTTTCAGCGCCGTCGGCCCCTGTCGGCCAGCCGAGCGACCCCTTCGGCGCGCCGCAGCCGCCACCGCGCGCACCACAACCGCCACAGGACGCCTTCGCGGCGCCAGCGCCGCCGAGCGCCGACCCGTTCCACGCGGCGCCGGCGGCGCCCGATGTGTATCATGGTGGCTGGGGCGGTCAGCAGCCGCCTCCGTCGAACGCCTTCGCGGCGACGGAGCCGGCTTTTGAGTCGCCCGCACCGAAGGCCGCCGCGCCGCGGAACACGGCCTCGCCCGACTTGTTCGGCGACTCCGTCGCGCCCTCTACGGTATCGAGCGGAGAGAAGAAGAAGGCCGCGAAGAACTTTGATTTCGGCCTGCACTCGGAACTTGTGTCGTTAGATCTGAACGCGAACGGTGCCCCACCAAAAGCCAAGAGCGCCATCAAACAAAAACCTGCCGTCGCCATGAACAAGATGGCGACGACGGAACGGCGGTCGTCGATGCTGAGCACGCAGCCCATGGGCGCGCCCCCGGCGATGGGCATGGGCGCGCCCCAGGCGATGGGCATGCCGCAGCCGATGGGCATCCAGGCCCACCCCGCGTTCGCGCGCTACACAGCCGAACAACAACAGTGGTTGCTGGCTCAAACCCCACAAGTCCAGGCACAGTACCTCCAGTAAATTACTTATTTCTTATCGCTCGCCTCGAGGTTTTCTAAAGCTCTTTGTGCTTGCGCGGCCGCCCTGGTACCTCTCGACGCCGCGATGTCTCGGAGTAGTGGAATGGCCCCTAAATCTCTCAACCGCGCCTTGTTGTCCGTATTCACCGAAAGATTCCTCAAAGCGCGAGCGCATTGCGATCGCAGATCGACAGAGGGTGCTTTAGCACCATCTAGAATAACTTCCAGCCCACCGACGCGCGCGATCTCTTGTTCATTTTTATCATTGACCGCCAGATTCGCCAACGCCGCCACGGCCTCGACGCGCACGCCAACATGGGGCGACCGCGCCAGCTCCACCAACGGGATGATGCCCTTTTCTTCTGCGACCCTTTCCTTATTCCGCACGTTGACGCTAATGTTCGCTAGAGCTTTCGCAGCTTGTCTTTGTACGTGGATTTCGCCCTGGCACGCGAGTAATGCTATTAACACAGGTATAGCACCATCCTCGGCGAGCTTTATCTGGTTCTGCGCATCCACTGACAGATTAGCTAAAGCGTGCGCGGCGAGCCGTCGGACCTCCGCATCTCTTGAACGCGTGAGTGGCACCAACAACCTCAGACCGCCCAAGTTCACTATTTGTACTTGCCTTTCTGCTTTCACGGCGGCATTCGCGAGCTTCTCAGCAACTTCTCTCTGGAGAGTCGGGTCCGCGCTCTCGGCATACGCGATCAATCGTGTTAAATGTAACTCGAGCTGCCTTATATATTCACCATCATCTTCATCATCCGACGCGTCCTTCTCCTCGTAGCGGCGGCGGCGGCTGCTGCGGGAGTTGCCCATTGTTCAAATCGCTCAGTGGGTGTTGTTGCCGGCCGGAGGGCTGCGTTTTTTTGCTGCCCCGCGCGTCGGCCTTGCGAATGAGCTGGACTGCCTTCCTACTTGGGCGTCTGCAGGCTCGATTGGCTTCGAAACGAGCCGCTGATGTGTAAAGCTAGTATGTGAGTGAGCGCTAGCTCACAGTCACGCAATTTTGTATTTGCGCGGCTTTCAGCTGGTACTGCTGCTATTTGACATCGCGGTGAGACGGCTTAGGAGTCGTGCTTGCCAGCGGCAACCAGAGAGCGCCAGATTTTAAATACGGCGCTGCGCACATATCCCACGCTGCTGCTCGTGCTGCTCGGCGCCCTCGACAAGGCCGCCGCAAAGCTCGGGCTGCGCAGAGTACCGGAGCAAACGCTCTGCGGCCTCGCCGTTGCGAGCGGTACCACCGGAGCGCTAACAGGTGCACTCGCGCTCGTCCTGCTGCAGCACAAGACGCGCAAGCAGAGCTTCCAGCTCAAGTATCTCATCGCGACCGGGCTGGCCCTCGCTATCGATAACCTATTATGACGAGCGTGCCGGACAAGTGCCACATCGGCACGCGGCGCGTCGAAACCCCGGCGGCGGCCCTCTTCGACGTCGACGGCACGCTCGTGGACAGCATGGGCCGCTTCTTCCCGTCGTGGAACGAGGCCGGCGCCGACTACGGGCTCTCGATGACGGAGGCGGAGTTCTACGGCTACACGGGCATGCCTCTGCCGGACATCGTCGAGGACTTGTACCGCCGGTGCAAAGGTACTGAACCGCCGGACGGCTTCGTCGCGGAATTCCTCGCTTCCAAAAAAGCGAAGCACGCGGCGCGGGAGGCGATCGACGGCCCGCCGCCGGTGATCGCCTGCGTGGCGGCGATCGCGCGGGCCTGGGCGGCCCGGGGCGTGCCCGTCGTCTGCGCGACGTCGGGCCTGCGGGACCACGTCGAGCCCCACCTCGCGGCGGCGGGATTGAGTGATCTGTTCCCGTCGGACAAAATTGTTTGTGCGGCCGATCTACCGAAGGGACGCGGCAAGCCACTGCCGGACATCTTTTTGAGGGCGGCCGCGGTCGCGGGCGTCGACGCTTCTCATTGCGTCGCTTACGAGGACGCCGAGGCGGGCCTCAAAAGCGCGTGGGCCGCCGGGTGCGCTGTGGTAGACGTGACCGGGCTCCCGGACTATCCGCTGCCGGAGGGCCTCCGCGCGGCCAAGGCGGCGCAAGTCCAACGGCGCGACTGGCTGCCTCCATCGAGAATATTGGTCACCGGCGGCACGCGCGGCATCGGCAGGGCTGTGGTAGAGGCGCTCGCGCGGCGCGAGGGCGTCGTCGTGTACCTGGGGTGCCGCGACCTCGCCGCCGGACAAGCGGTGGCGCCGCACGACGGTGTCGTGCCCGTGCTCTTGGACGTCACGGACCCCGCGTCGATCAAGACGGCCGTCGAGACCGTGCGGGCCGCGGGTGGCCTCGACGCCCTCGTGAACAACGCTGGTGTGATGGATGAAAGTGATATGGAGAGGACGCTCGAGGTGAACCTCGACGGCGTCGCCGCGGTGACCACCGCCTTCGCGCCGCTCCTACGCCCCGGTGGCCGCGTGATCAACGTGTCGTCGGGCGCCGGGCTCCGCGCGGCGGCGGCGTTGGCGCCGGCCGATCGCGAAGCTCTCGAGGCTGATTCCGTCGCCGCGATTCGCGCCACAGCACAACGGCTCGCCACAACGGCCGACATCCCGGTCTACGGCATCTCCAAGGCCGCGGTCAACGCGTACACTAAATTAGCGGCGCGCACGTACCCGGCGCTGCGCGTGAACGCGTGCTCGCCGGGCTTCTGTCGCACCGAGATCGCCGGCCCGAACGCGGACTACTCCGAGCGCGAGCCCAAGGCCCCGGCGCTCGGCGCGGACGTGATCACGAAGCTGCTCTTCGACGACGAGCTCTCCCAGAACACGGGCAAGTTCTTCAAGGAGTGCTCGAAGCCCGGGACGGCTGTTGAAGATGCGGTCTCCCGCGAGGAGCCCTGGTAAGATACTTCTGGGTCCTCGTCCACGTCATCGCCGCTATCCCAGACGACCGTGAGGAACCTTGTAATAATATACTTATGGGTCCTCGTCCTCGTCCTCGTCCTCCTCGCCGTCGTCGAAGCGCTGGATCCGCCGCAGCAATTTCGTGGCGAGTTTTTCGTCGCCGCTCCTCACCGCGTCGTCGAGCTGGCGCTTCATGTTCTCGCGCCGCTGTTGTAGTTTTTCTGCCGCTAACTCCTCGGGCGTGAGGAGGTCGTAGCCCTCCTGCTGCTCGCCCGAGCCCAAAACCCCGGCCAGGAACGGATTGGACGTCGCGTCGAAGTCGCTCCAGCCCTCCTCGCGATTGCCAATGGGCGTTAACCCCCCATTTTCCTCCGTGGCCTGGTCGAGCCACATTTTTATTATTGAGCCTTGCATCATTCGGAAGTCGTCTTCATCGCCACCGGCACGCGCGGCGGTGAAGTCCTCGTACCGCAGCCCCTTGCACACGTTGCGGCCATGTTTCCTACATAGCGCCGCGACGGCCAACGCCGCATCATCAAAACCTCCAACATAAACGCACTGCGACTTGTCGTCGTACAGTGCTGCGGCCACGGTCATCGGTCTAGTTTGCGTCCTTGACGTCTCCTTCGCCCAGATCAACGCGTCTTCTTTAAACGTGGCCTCCTCGAGGAAGAGCCGGCGGATGGTCCGTCGTCGCGTGCGTGTGCTGTGCTGCTTGCAGGTGAACGCGGCTGCTGCGGTGTATAGGAGCGCGAGGCGCTGCATCGTCGATTGATGCGGCTGTCTATAGTTTTATCTGCGGCGCCAGGTCCGTGCAATTAGTGGCAGCGCTCTCAATAGGCACGCCTCAAAAAGCCCTCCATCTCCAGCATGCATCACTGCGAGCCCAGCTCCACTGCGCGGCGAACGGGTAACGAAGCTTGCCTCCTTTTGATCGCTGCGGCACGCATACTTCGCGCGCAGACAGAAACCGCCGACTGGCAGAGCGTCGCGCGTGGCGCAGCCTCTCGGAGAGCGTCTGCCCCTCACGCCGCCGGCGCGTCGTGATGGTGCGCCGCGCCCTCCTCCTCCTCACACTAGCGCGCGCGCGCGTCCTGGAGTTGGACGCGGAGGAGCTCGAGCCGTTGCGACGGACGAGCCAGCTGCCGGCGGCGGGCGCCTCCGACCTCATCGAGGTCTTCACGTTACGGACGAAGATAGATGTACCATCTTTATTCGAGGAGGCCGTCAGGTTGGAGCACTACGCGTTAGCCTTCCGCAACCAGGGCGTCAGCTGGAAGGAGGCCTCGGAGGGCGAAGGCGTCGTGGCCGTGCACTATTTACCAATGAACGCCTCAGCTCTACTGGGCTTTCCGGATAGAAACGGTACATTCCCAGACGCTTCCGCGGACGTTTATGTGGACGCAAAAAAATTCGACCCCGAGTACTGGCGCGACGCGGACTACGTTGGGACGATCGGCGGTGCCGCGTTCGCGGGTTTGGCGCGGGAGCTCCCGTCCTATGCCACTTTGAATCCATTGTATAAAGCGGTGGATCCCGGCGCGGTGGATGGTGGCGCTTTCGTCTTGTGGTGCTTGGAGACGCTGGCGGCGCATGGTGCTACACTGACACCACTAGCTAGGTTGGAGCGGCGCGTGCCTACCTTGTATGTGAAAAATGAGGAGGCTCCAGGTGACGCGCGCGCCTTCGCTCGTGATTTATCTCGCTGTGTCGCGGACCAACAACCGGAGAGCTACGACCTTAGCAGTTTAGCGGCGACGTACGTTGACAACAGCGCGCCGCTGCCGCGGTGCCTGCGGAACAAAGTGTTGCGCGGCGTCCCGTTCGTTTTTTTTGTGGGCGCGTCGATGTGCTGTCGCGCGCCTCGCTCCTCGCCGTCGATGTGGCCGTATCGCGGCGATGGCGTGCTGGTGGGGTCGACACCGCCTCTACGCCATCAACGCGGCGCCTCGTCCGAAATTTACGCAGAGAGACACCGTTGACGCCATCGCAGGCCGTGCCGCTCGCCGACGGCTCCTGGGTGGCCCTCGAGGCGCCCTACTACGCCTACGTCGAGTCGTACCCGCGCGCGCCGGCGCCCGGCACCGGCGCGAACACGGAAAAGGGCTTCTCGTTCAGCGACCTGATGCTCGTCGTGGCGCTGATCGGCGTCGTCTTGGTCGGCCTCGGGCGCATTTTTGTGGTGAAGGGCTGCTGCGTCTGCGAGGAGGCGCGGCCCATGTTCGCGTCGTCCACGCGGCGGCGCGCGTCGCGGTCCGGCGACGAGTACGGCGAGCTGATGACGGCCGAGACGGAGCTGCCTGTTCGTAGGTCTGTGTCGCCGCGGCCTGATGACGAGGACGCGAAGGAGGCGGCGGTGGTGTAAGGTGAGTTATTTGTGGATCTGCGTTGTGTGCGTCGCGCAGATGGGCCCGGGGGTCCAACGGACAAAAAAAAAAATACGCCATCCGGGACATTCGTGCTTCATCGCATCTCGAATCCGGAGAATCTGCTTGGAAGGCAGAAGTGTTACCCTTACACCAATGGCGTCTTTTTCGCGCGCAGCACCGATGGGTGCGCAGCGATGAGAAGAGTCATCGGTCAATTATGTTCCATAAGTACCGTGTGACGGGGAAAACCCTACGAATGAGGGTGCAGCGCGTTCACGCGAGTCACTAAGCATTTTTTATCGTGCATTACCTTTACATCAACGGGGACGACCATCTCCTCGCTGCGGACTGCAACTTACGAGCTTGTGTGCGCCGCATAACTCAAATTCTAAAACGAGCACTGGCAGTTTCAAGAGGCAGCATGCGACGACCAACAATAGCAGTCCTCGCAAGCACCGCCGCAGCGCTGGCACCGCCACGATTGGCGCTGCAACCGCGACGACGACGAAGCGCCATCACACTACGCGCGCTGCCGACGGTCTCGACCGAGGCGCAGCTCCAGATGTGCTGGCGTTTGGTAGTAGCCGCCGCATCTGGAAGCGCACTAGGCTTTGAAAGAATAGGCCGCGGCCGCGCCACCAAACGGGACTCACCGGTAGGCGTGCGGACGATGGCGCTCGTGTCGATGGGTTCGGCGTGCTTCACGTGCGCGGGCCTCCTCATAAAGAACGGCGACGCCGCGCGTGTCGCCGCGGCGGCGGCGACGGGCGTCGGCTTCCTCGGCGCGGGCGTCATCACGACGTCTAACGGTATCGTGAGCGGGCTCACGACGGCCGCGTCGATCTGGATGGCGGCAGCGCTCGGCGTCGCGGCCGGCGCGGGCCTGTCGCTCTTCGTGGCCATGGCGACGGGCTCCGCGATGGTCGTCCTGCGCATGCCGCGGCGGGCCGTCGGCCGGCGCGCGGCGCGCGACTTCGAGCGCGACTCGATCCCGCCGAAGGACGTCGAGCCGGACCCGTAGCTCGTGGTCCGCGGGGGTTCCTAGGTTAATTATACGTTTAGCACTATTCCAAGGTCCGGTTTTAGGGGCCAAGAGTCCCAAGACAGCAACAAACCGCGTCGATGGGGTAAGGGGGACGGAGCCAATGAGGCTAAGGCTAAGGCTAGTTACGTCGCAGGGTTCCCCGTACCCCTCCCGCTCCCCCTGGGCCCACCCGTCCGGCTGGACTAGGACGCAAGGGGGTGCTAGTGTGTCAATGGAGCTAGATAACTTCCAGCGCTCTACTAAGGCAGCCCCGGTACCAGCAAAACCATTCGTGTCGGGGCAGCCATGGAAGAGGCCGAAGA
>Ga0209404_10001365_pt1 | contig 16550 bp, 17 predicted proteins | sample TroAtlMetagenome_2_FD_187447 | JGI IMG/M metagenome (GOLD analysis project Ga0209404, IMG submission 187447) | Marine eukaryotic phytoplankton communities from Atlantic Ocean - Tropical Atlantic ANT8 Metagenome (SPAdes) (version 2) | ecosystem: Environmental > Aquatic > Marine > Oceanic...
AAGGTCGCAGGCCTTACGAGCCCTCCGTGCGACGGGACGGGAGGAGTGTGGCACGCGCCTCGACCCGGTCGCGCCGAACGGTGCGAGAAACGGGAGGGGCATTGAAAGGGTGGGGGAATTCGGGGGCAGGTTTCATAGCTGAGGCGTTCTACCCAGCAGCCCTTCTCCCTTGGGGGGAGAAGGTGGGCCGCGGGAGCGGCCCGGATGAGGGGGTGGGCTGGTGCCAGGATTGTCGGGTTCCGTTCGGGATCGACCGTCCCCCTCATCCGTCAGGCTCCGCCTGACACCTTCTCCCCCGAGGGGAGAAGGGTCCGCAACACCCCCGGTACCGCCGCTGTCACGTCGGTCCAGGTGGTGTCGAAGTCGGCGTCGGTGCCGGTCCAGGGGTCGGCCACGCCCTGACCCGCTCCGACAGGGAGGAGGCGGTGGGGGCGAACGGGTGGGCACGCATGAGCTGCTCGAAGTCTCTGTTCCGAGGCAGAAGCAGCTTGACGGTCGAGCCGGCGAGAAGGCATTTCTGGCGCTACGGAGAGTTGATCCATGTCCAGGAAGTCATTGCCAGTTGTTCTCGCCTTCGTTGTCGGGATCGTATTGATGGGCGTCACGGGCCTGTCTGCCCGCGCCGGAGGCGCTCCTGCCACCGCGACCACCGAGGTTGGCGTGGTCGCTGATGGAAGCGCATGGGTGGTCGTCGGAAATAGTATTGAATACTGTTACCTGAACCAGAGTTCTCGCCCAGTGTGCGAGGCGGTCCGTCGTTATCCCTGACAGGGTGTCCGGCGAGATGACCATGGACCGTCCCGCTGTCGGGATCCCGGAGGCGATTGTCGGCCTGCAGACGAGGCCGGTAGCTTGCTCGCCGCGGTTGCGGCCTCTCTCCTGCCTGCCATTCAACCCAGTACCGAGGTAACCCATGAGAAAAGCGACCGTGACCCTCAGCCTGACCCTGACCATGATGCTGGGTGCGGGAGGCTGTGCGACGGATTTCGGTACCGAAGAATGGGCAACCCTTGGTCCGCTGACCATTGACCGTCACATTTCCCAGAATATGGCCGGCGATAACACCTACACATTCTACGCCTACAACCCGACCGCCAGTGCTTATTGCGTCTACCGGCCCGGGATGGCCCCGCCCAAGCGCAGCGTCATGGTCGGCCCGGGCCAGAGAGTGGCCGTCTATTCCGGTCGCACACCCTCTCAGAACTTCGCCGCCGAGGCGCCGGAGGATCTTGGCCTCGGGCCGTACTGCCCCATGGTCTAGGCCGGGTGGCGCGGGGTGGGGCTGGCCCGACCGGCGCCGCTCTTACCCTTACCGTCTCCCGAACAGCTTCTCCAGATCGGCCAGTTTGAGCTCCACATAGGTTGGCCGGCCGTGGTTGCACTGGCCGCTGTGGGGGGTGGCTTCCATCTGGCGGAGGAGGGCGTTCATCTCCGGCGCGGACAGCACCCGGCCCGCGCGGACGCTGCCGTGGCAGGCCATGGTGCCGCAGACCTCGCCGAGGCGTTCCTTGAGGGCGAGGGCGGCGCCGTGTTCGGCGAGGTCGTCGGCGATGTCGCGGATCAGGCCGGCGGCGTCGACCTGGCCCAGCAGGGCGGGGACTTCGCGGACCAGGACGGCGCCGGTGCCGAAGGGTTCGACCACCAGTCCCAGCTCGGCCAGTTCACCGGCGCGGTCGGCGACGCGCTCGGCCTCGGCGGGGTCCAGCTCGACCACCTCGGGCACCAGCAGGGTCTGGCGGGTGACGCCGCCCTCGGCCATCTGGGCCTTCATCCGCTCATAGACGAGGCGCTCGTGCGCGGCGTGCTGGTCGACGAGGACCAGGCCGTCGCGGGTCTGGGCGACGATATAGGTGCCGTGCAGCTGGCCGCGGGCGACGCCGAGGGGGCGGTCCATGTCCGCAGGCTCGGGAGCCTGCGAGGCAGTAGGCAATGGGGCGCAGGCAGTAGGGGGTTCGGGTTCGACGCGCGCCGAGCGGTCGGAGAGGCCGGGGAGGGTCTGGGCGGCGGAGGCGGGGGAGGACCAGCCGGTCCAGCCGCTCCAGCCGGTGGCGGAGGGGGCGGCTGCTGATGGCGCGGGGCCGATGCCAGTGTAGGGGGTGAAGCCGGTGAGGGCCTGATCGGCGACGGTGGTCGAGGCGCGGTGGCCGGCGGCGGCGAGGGCGTGGCGCAGGCCGCCGACGATCAGGCCGCGCACCAGGGCGGCGTCGCGGAAGCGGACCTCGGACTTGGCCGGGTGGACGTTGACGTCGACCTTGAGCGGATCGACGTCGAGGAACAGGACGGCGGCCGGGTGGCGGTCGCGGGCGAGGAAGTCGGCATAGGCGCCGCGCAGGGCGCCCTGCAGCAGGCGGTCCTTCACCGGGCGGCCGTTGACGAACAGATACTGGTGCTGGGCATTGCCGCGCGAATAGGTGGGCAGGCCCGCATAGCCCGACAGGCGCAGGTCGTCGCGGGTCTGGTCGACCAGCAGGGCATTGGCCTCGAAATCGCGGCCGAGGATGGCGGCCAGACGGCGGAGGCGCCCCTCATCGCCCGGATGTTCGGCGGGCAGGCGCAGGACCGAGCCGCCCTCGACGTCCAGCGCGAAGGTGACGGCCTCGTGCGCCATGGCCTGACGGCGCAGTTCCTCGGCGATGGCCATGGCCTCGGCGCGCTCGGACTTCATGAATTTCAGCCGGGCGGGGGTGGCGTAGAACAGGTCGCGCACCTCAACCCGGGTGCCGTGCGGGCCGGGGAAGGCGGCGGGGCCGGGCGGGGTGACGCGGCCGCCCTCGACGCGCAGGGCATGGGCGTCGCCACCGGCGGCTGGCCGGCTGGTCAGGGTCAGCCGGGCGACCGAGCCGATCGAGGGCAGGGCCTCGCCGCGAAAGCCGAGGGTGCAGATGCGCAGCAGGTCGACATCGCCGGCGTCGTCGGGCTCGAGCTTGGAGGTCGCATGGCGCTCGATGGCCAGTTCCAGCTGGTCCGGGGCCATGCCGTGGCCGTCGTCGGCCACCAGGATGCGGGTCAGGCCGCCGCCCTCGATCTGCACCTCGATGCGGGTGGCGCCGGCGTCGAGGGCGTTCTCGACCAGCTCCTTGACGGCACTGGCCGGGCGCTCGACCACCTCGCCGGCGGCGATGCGGTTGACGGTCTCGGGGGGAAGGCGGCGGATGGGCATGGATTCGGGAGGGTAGCCTATCGGGAGGCTGGAGGCAGTAGGGTTTGCCCGACTCCGCGCGGGGCGTTAGAGCATCGCTTCCTCCGCCGAAGACGAAGACCGACCATGCACGACATCCGCGCCATCCGTGACACGCCCGAAGCCTTTGTGGCGGGCTGGACCTCGCGCGGGGTCGAGGATGCGGCCGCGGTCGTCGAGCAGATCCTGACGCTGGACCGCGAGCTGCGCGCTGCCCAGACGGCGGGGCAGGACGCCCTGTCGAAACGCAATGCCGCCTCGAAGGCCATCGGCGCGGCCATGGGCAAGAAGGACATGGCCGAGGCCGAGCGGCTCAAGGCCGAGGTCGAGGGGCTGAAGGGCGAGATCGCGGCGAATGAGGCGGTCGAGGCTGAAAAAGCTCGTGAGTTGCGCGACATCCTCGTGGGGCTGAAGAACCTGGCCGCCGAGGATGTGCCGGACGGCGAGGACGAGGCCGGCAATGTCGAGACCGGCCGCTGGGGCGAACCGCGCCGGACGGGCCCGGCCAAGGATCACGCCGATCTGGGCGAGGCCCTGGGCCTGCTGGACTTTGAGGCGGCGGCGAAGATGTCGGGCGCGCGCTTTGCCGTGCTGAAGGGCGGGCTGGCCCGGCTGGAACGGGCGCTCGGCCAGTTCATGCTGGACATGCAGACGACGCAGCACGGCTATCTGGAGGTCAATCCGCCCTATCTGGTGCGCGACGAGGCCATGTTCGGCACGGGGCAGCTGCCGAAGTTTGCCGACGACCTCTTTGGTGCCACCTTCGGCAGCGTTGACGAGGGCCTCTGGCTCCAAGGAGTGCAAGGCCAACTGCGTGACTTGCATGAGGAGTGGAAGTCGGAGGGCGACCTGTTCAAAGACGAAGAGACGGGGCAGGTCCTGCTCGACACGGTCTCGTTCGAGGAGTTTATCGACCATGCGTTCCTTCGCCTCGGTGCTAATCCGATAGTCGAGGAATACATCCGGGGTAAGCGGCCCATGTGGCTCATCCCCACGGCCGAGGTGTCGCTGACCAACCTCGTGCGGGAGACCATCCTGTCCGAGGACGAGCTGGCCACGCCGATGCGGCTGACGGCGCTGACGCCGTGTTTCCGGGCGGAGGCGGGGTCGGCCGGGCGGGATACGCGCGGCCTGATCCGCCAGCATCAGTTCTCCAAGGTCGAGCTGGTGTCGATCACGCGGCCGGAGGACTCCGAGGCCGAGCATGAGCGGATGACCGGCTGTGCCGAGGCGGTGCTCAAGGCGCTGGAGCTGCCCTACCGGCGGATGCTGCTGTGCAAGGGCGATATGGGCTTTTCGGCGCGGAAGACCTTCGACCTCGAGGTCTGGCTGCCCAGCCAGGACACGTTCCGCGAGATCAGCAGCTGCTCGAACTGCGGGGACTTCCAGGCCCGGCGGATGGACGCGCGCTTCAAGCGGGCGGGCGAGAAGAAGACGGAGTTCGTGCACACGCTGAACGGCTCGGGCCTGGCGGTCGGGCGGACGCTGGTGGCTGTCATGGAAAATTATCAGGATCAGGACGGGCGGATCGCCGTTCCGTCTGCACTGCTGCCCTATATGGGTGGCGTCACCCATGTCGGAGCCTGATCCCATGAAGACCGTCCTGATCGCCCTGTCCCTGCCCGCGCTGGCGCTGGCCGCCTGCGCCACCGGCGACAATGTCGCGCCGCCGCCGGCGGGCTTTGATGCCTCTGCCACCCAGTTCACCGGCTGGGTCCGGGTGCGCGGCGAGGAGTTCCAGCTGTATGAGACCGAGGTGCTGCTGAACACCGGCGGCGCCGCGCCCTGCGTCAGCGGCGCCCTGCCGCGCAATCTGCAGCGGGCGGCGGGAGACCTGAACGGCCAGCGGGTCCGGTTCTACGGCCGCACGCGGGCCTGGTCCGAGCGGGGCGACAGCCAGCTTCTGGACCTGCAGGGGTCGGAGGTGTCCAACCTGTGCCGCCGCGACGTCGTGATCCAGGCGGATCGCGTCGAAGTCATTCGATAGGGGACAGGATGGTGCGCGCTTGAGGATACTGCTGACGAACGACGACGGCATCGAGGCCGAGGGGCTGGAGTGCCTGGAGCGGATCGCGCGCACCCTGTCGGATGATGTGTGGATCTGCGCCCCCCGGACCGAGCAGTCGGGCAAGGGGCGCGGTATCACCCTCACCGAGCCCTTGCGGGTCAACCGCATGGGCGACAAGCGATTCGCCGTGACCGGCACGCCGACCGACTGTGTGGTGCTGGCGGTCAATGACCTGATGCCCGGGCGGCCCGATCTGGTGCTGTCCGGAGTCAATCGCGGGCACAATGTCGGCGAGGACTGTTCCTATTCCGGCACGGTGGCAGGCGCGCTGCAGGGCATGGCGTTCGGCATCCGCTCGATCGCCCTGTCGCAGAGCCTGGAGCGGTTCCACGACGAGGTGACGGCGCACTGGGAGACGGCCGAGGTCTACGCTCCGCCGATCATCAGCCGCCTGATGGCCCAGAAATGGCAGGACGGCGTGGTCATGAACCTGAACTTCCCCGCGCGTCCGCCCGAGGCCGTGACCGAGGTCGAGGTGACCACCCAGGGCTTTCGCGAGGTCGGGGAGATGCATGCGGTCCGGCGCACCGACCTGCGCGGACGCGACTATTACTGGATGAGCTTCCGCGGCGAAAAGCAGGATCACGCCCCCGGCACCGACCTGCGCGCCATGGATGAGGGCAGGATTTCGGTGACGCCGCTGCACATTGACCTGACCCACCGGACCAGCGTCAACGACCTCAAGCGGGTGCTGGGGGGTGCGGTCCCGAGGGCGGTGGGATGAAGCTCAACGACGACCGGGCGGGGCGGCTGATCCTGGGCCTGCGGCAGCAGGGGGTGACCGACCCCCGCGTGCTGGCGGCCATGGAGTCGATCGACCGGGCGGTGTTCGTGCACGAGAAGTTTCTCGATCAGGCCTGGGAGGATCAGGCCCTGCCGATCGACTGCGCCCAGACGATCAGCCAGCCCTATATCGTCGGCCTGATGACCCAGGCGCTGGACGTGCAGCCGCGCCACCGGGTGCTGGAGATCGGCACGGGCAGCGGCTATCAGTGCGCGGTGCTGAGCCGGCTGGCGCGCTATGTCTATTCGGTCGAACGCTATCGCAGCCTGCTGAGCGAGGCCGAGGCGAAGCTGAAGATCCTGCAGATCGACAATGTCATCACCCGTCACGGCGATGGCGGGATCGGCTGGCCGGAGCAGGCGCCCTTCGACCGGATCATGGTCACGGCGGCGGCCCCCCACGAGCCGACCGAATTGCTGAAGCAGCTGAAGCCGGGCGGGATTCTGGTGTGCCCCGTGGGACGAACGTCGGTGCAGATGCTGAACCGCTATGTCGGCCAGCCGGACGGCTCGTTCCAGAGGGAGAGCCTGACCGAGGTGCGCTTCGTACCACTGGTCGAGGGCACGGCGAAGGAGGGGTGAGGCCCGATTTCCGGGCGCTGTTAACCTCTGCGCCCAACTTTGGAACGGTTTGGCGGGTTGGCTTATGACCGACATCGGGGCAAACCGGGCCGGCGCGACCCGGGATCGAGAGGAGACACGCGAATGGTGACCATCCGACGGGGCATCACCCTCATGGCCATGGCCATGGGCCTGCTGACCATGGCGGCCTGTGCCAGCTATCCGTCAGAGCCTCGCTATTCGACGCGGCCTGTGCCGGTGAATCCGACCGGCGTGCGGGTGGTGAGCGCGATCGAGACCCCGCCACCGCCGCGCCAGACGCCGCCTCCGCCCGGGATAGAGTTCGGCACGGCAGCCCCGGTCGGCGCTGTCGAGGGCGGAGCCCTGGACGTACCCGTCGTCAGCGCCCCTGCGGAAAGCGCGCCGGCAGAGGCCGCGCCGCCGGAGGCCCTGCCGGTCAGCCGGGTCGCGGGCGCACGCTATACCGTCCAGCCCGGGGACACCCTGTCCGGGATCGGGCGCCGCTTCCTGACGCCGATCCAGGTGCTGATCGAGATGAACGACCTGGGCCCGCGCGCGGCGCTGAGTGTCGGCAGCGAAGTGATCCTGCCCGACTCGGCGGTCGACTCCGGCCGCGACCCCTATGCCACCGGTCCGTCGCCGAGCGGCGTACGTGTGCCGTCCGGGACCTTGCCGCCGCCGCCGCCGCCGCCCTCGGGGAATGCCCCCATGCCGCCCGTCAGCAACGGCTCGACCGCCCGCAGCGGTCCCCTCGACTGGCCGGTACGGGGAGACATCCTGCGTCGCTTTGGCCCCGTAGGCATGGGCGAGCGCAATAACGGCATCAACATCGGTGCGCCGCTGGGGACGCCGGTGCGGGCTTCGGCCGCCGGGCGGGTCGGCTATGTCGGCGACACCCTTCCGGGGCAGGGTCTGACGGTTCTGGTGCTGCACCGCGACGGCTGGCGGACCGTCTATGGCCATCTGGGCAGCGCCCTCGTGCGAGAGGGGGATGATATCGCCGCAGGCCAGCAACTGGGCACGGTCGGGGATACGGCGGGCGATGGACGGCCCTCGATCCACTTTGAGGTCTGGCGGATGCAGGGCGATCAACCCACAGCGCTCGACCCGCTGTTGCACCTGCCGCGATAAGAGTGCGCCCGGGGCGCCGGTGTCCGTTGCAATCGGGGCCTTCGGGCCCTAGGTTCCGCGCCACATTCGAGACATGTGGCCGGACAACGCTCCGTGCCGGGAGAAACCATGACAACCCAAGACCCGATCCTGCTGATGGCCGCCACCGCTGACGGCGGCATGACGGCGCTGCTGATGAACTTCCTGCCGTTCATCGCCATCTTCGTGCTGTTCTATTTTCTGTTGATCCGCCCGCAGCAGAAGCGCGTGAAGGCGCATCAGGAACTGGTGGCATCGGTCAAGCGCGGCGACACCATCGTCCTGTCCAGCGGCGTGATCGCCAAGGTGACCCGGGTCGAGGCGGATGAGGTGATGGCCGAGATCGCCCAGGGCGTGAATGTGCGGGTGGTCAAGACCATGATCACCGAAGTGCGGGACCGCACGGCGCCTGTCGCCGCCGAACGCAAGGCCAAGAGCAGCAAGGCCTGATCAGGGCCGGTCTGCGGGGAAGCGAACCATGATCCATCTGTCGCGCTGGAAGGTTATCCTTCTGGGCCTGTCCCTGGCGTTCGGACTGCTGTTCGCCTACCCGAACCTGCTGACGCCCGCCCAGCGCGACGCGCTGCCCGGCTTCCTGCCCAAGAATACGCTGAACCTGGGCCTCGACCTGCAGGGCGGGTCGTACCTGCTGCTCGAGGTCGACGTCTCGGAGATGCAGGCCAAGCGGGTCGCCAATACGGTTGAAGACGTGCGGCAGGTCCTGAACGAGGCGCAGATCACGCCGGTGGCCCTTCAGCCGGAGCCGACCGGGGTGGTGGTGACCCTGTCGACCGAGGCCGAGGTCGACCGGGCCTTTACCGATCTGCGGACCCTGGTGAGCCGGGGTGGCGTGGGCGGCGTGCCGGACCGGCAGCTGACGCGCCTGTCGAACAATCGCCTTCGGGTGACGTTCACCGACGCGGCCCTGAACAGCATGGGGCCGGACGCCGTGACCCAGTCGATCGAGGTGGTGCGCCGCCGGATCGACAATCTGGGAACGCGCGAGCCGTCCATCACCCGTCAGGGCGCCGACCGGATCGTCATCCAGGCCCCCGGGGAAAGTGACCCGGCTGCGCTGGAGCGGGTCATTGGCCAGACGGCCCAACTGACCTTCCAGATGGTGGACGTCGAGAACAGCATCGAGGACGCCCTTCAGGGGCGGGTGCCGCCGGACGCTGTGCTGATGCAGGACGAGCTGGGCAATCCGCTGCTGGTCAAGCGCCGGGTGCTGGTGTCGGGCGAGAACCTGACGCGCGCCTTTGTGACCCAGGACCAGAACGGCCAGACGGCCATCGGCTTCAACTTCGACAGCCAGGGGGCGCGCCGCTTCGGCGAGGTGACCGCGGCCAACATCGGTCGTCCGTTTGCCATCATCCTCGACGGCAAGGTCATCTCGGCTCCGGTCATCCGCAGCGCCATCCTCGGCGGCTCGGGGGTGATCGAGGGCAATTATTCGATCGCCTCGGCGTCGGAGATGGTCAGCCTGCTGAACGGCGGGGCCCTGCCGGCGCCGCTGAACGTGGAAGAACGTCGGACCGTCACGGCCGAGCTGGGCAAGGATGCCGTGGATCGCGGCATGCGCGCGACGGCGCTGGGCTTTGTCGTCATCGTGCTGTTCATGTTCCTCGCCTACGGCGTCCTGTTCGGGGGCATCTCCGTGATCGGCCTGGTGCTGAACGGCATTCTGATCCTGGCGGCCATGTCGATGACCCAGGCGACCCTGACCCTGCCGGGCATCGCCGGTCTGATCCTGACCTTTGCCGTGGCCGTGGACGCCAATGTGCTGATCTATGAGCGGATGCGCGACGAAGCGCGACAAGGGCGCAGCGTCATCGCCTCGCTGGATGCGGGCTTCAACAAGGCCATGGGCACCATTATCGACGCCAACCTGACGACGCTGGTGGCGGCGCTGATCATGTTCTTCTTCGGAGCCGGGCCGGTGCGCGGCTTTGCCTGGACGCTGTCGATCGGCGTCTTCACCTCCATGCTGTCGGCCGTGCTGGTTGCCCAGGTGGGACTGGCCTGGTGGCTGAAGGTCGCCAAGCCCAAGAAACTGCCGGTCGCGGAGTAAGCCGATGCGTGGATGGCCCCTTATCAAGCTGCTGCCGACCAAGACGAATTTCAAATTCGTCAAATATTCGCGCCTGTTCGGTGTGATCTCGGTCGTCCTGTGTCTTGCCTCGATCGTCGGCTCCTTCACGCCGGGTCTGAACATGGGCATCGACTTCAGCGGCGGCGCGTCGATGGAGATATCCAAGCCCGTCGGCCAGACCATCGACCAGGAAGAAGTGTCCGCGGCCGTCAGTGCCCTCGGCCTGCAGGACGTGGGCGTGCAGGGTATCGCCCGGCTGGACAACAACCAGGTCGACGGCTCGACCGTCCTGCTGCGCTTCCAGCTGCCGGAGGGCGCGGACCAGACGGAGGTCGTGCGCGAGGTTGAGGCGGCGATCACCCAGACGGTCGGAGAGGTCACCTATTCCGGCGTGTCGGTCGTGGGATCGAAGGTGTCGGGCGAGCTGTTCCGCTCGGGCCTGATGGCGCTGGGTTTGGCCACGGTGCTGATGTTCCTCTATATCTGGTTCCGGTTCGAACCGCAGTTCGGCCTCGGGGCCGTGGTCGGTCTGGTTCACGACGTGATCCTGACCTTCGGCCTGATCGTGCTGATGCGCCTCGAGTTCAGCCTGAACATGGTGGCCGCCATCCTGACGGTGATCGGCTATTCGATGAACGACACGGTCGTCGTGTTCGACCGCCTCCGCGAGAACCTGCGCAAGTACAAGACCATGCCGCTGGGCGAGGTGATCGACCTGTCGATCAACGAGACCCTGAGCCGGACGGTGGTGACCGGCATCACCGCCGTCATGGTGCTGGCGGTGCTGGCCTTCCTGGGCGGGGAGGTGCTGTTCGGCTTCTCGATCGCCCTGATGTTCGGCATCATCGTCGGTACCTATTCCTCGGTCTATGTCGCTGCGCCGATCATCCTGCTGTGGGGCGTCAAGCGCGGCGAGTTCGCCGAGGAAGCCAAGCCGATCAAGCTGGGCGGAGCCAGCCGACCCTAGGGCGGGCTTTGCGGGCCGGGCAGGCGGGCCTATTCTCGGACGAATCGAAGGGCCGGGGAGGGCCGAACCATGGGTAAATTGCTGAGCAGCTTTCGCGCCACCGTCATCCTCAGTCTCGTGCTGGCGGGGCTGATGGTCTTTGCTTTCGGGCGGGTCGCCGCCGGCGGCTTTGATGCAATCTTCTGGCAGGCCGTGTTCCGCTGGGTGCACGTGGCCGCGGGCATTCTCTGGATCGGCCTGCTCTACTATTTCAACTTCGTCCAGATCCGGGTGATGCCGTCGATCCCGGCCGAGCTGAAGCCGGCGGTCGGGAAACATATCGCGCCCGAGGCCCTGTTCTGGTTCCGCTGGTCGGCGCTCGTGACGGTGCTGGCGGGCCTGGCCGTCATGTTCGCTCGGGGCCATGCCTATGCCGCCGAGGTGCTGAGCTTTGGCATGGCCGGCGGGCTGGTCGAGGGCGACCAGGGCTTCATGCTGATGGGCGTCGGCGTCTGGCTGGCGATTATCATGTTCCTGAACGTCTGGGGCATCATCTGGCCGAACCAGAAGCGCGCGCTGGGCATCGTCGCCGTCGATGACGAGAAGAAGGCCCGCGCCGCCCGCATCGCCATGCTGGCCAGCCGCACGAACCTGCTGCTCAGCTTCCCGATGCTGACCTCCATGGCCATGTACCAGACCCTGGTCGGCTGATCCCTTGGGTGCACCGCCGGTCGACCTCGACGCCCAGGTCCGGGCCTCCGATCCGGATCGCTGGCTGTCCAGCCGGTTCGTGGCGGACGAGGGGCGGCGTGCCGATCTGATCGCCCTCTATGCGTTCGAGGCGGAGCTGATGGTCATTCCCACGCGGGTGACCCAGCCGCTGCTGGCCGAGATGCGCTATCGCTGGTGGGCCGACCAGATGGAGGGGGTGTTTTCGAACGCGCCCCGCATCGGCCATCCGGTGCTGGAGGCCCTGACCGGCGTCGTGAGCCGGCACGGGCTGGACCGCGCGCCGCTGGAGTCCCTGATCGAGGCGCACATCGGCCGGGTGCATGGCGAGCCGCACGATCTGGACGCCTTCTACGTCGGGCCGATGCAGGCCGCGGTGCGGGTGCTGGCCGGACCGGGGCATGAGGCAGCGGTGGTGGACGCCGGGCGGATGCGGGGCCTGGCGCAGACCGGACGGCCCGATGAGGCGCGAGCCCTGAGACCTGCGGCCAATGCGGCCCTGAAGGCGCTGCCGACGGCGGCCTTTCCCGCCGTGGCCCACGCGGCCCTTCTGGACCCAGCCGCGCCCGAGCCGCTCAGGCGTCTGCGGCTGGTGTGGGCCAGCCTCAGGGGACGGATCTAGGCGCGCGGAAAGTCGGCTTGGTCGCGTGGCCAGACGCGGCGGTTCGGCGACTGGTCGAAAGCCCAGCGGATGAAGCGGGCGGTGGTCAGGGCACCGGTGCGGACCAGCGGGCGCGGCAGGGCGGGTCTGGGGCCATGCATCGCCTGCGCCCAGGGAGGCAGGAGGTCAAAGCCGGCCTGCATGATGACCCCGGCTGCCGCATCGACGGCGGGCGAGCCGATGCGCTGGCGCATGACCAGATCGGCGACCTCGCGGGTGCGGGCATCGGCGCGCAGCTGGGGGCGATACGACTGGATGAGGGCCTCGGCCTCCGCCCGCGTCCGGGGCAGGGGGTCGGCGCCCAGGGCCTGACCGACCCGGGCCATTTCGTCGAAATAGGCGTCCTGTTCGGCCAGCGGCATGTCGGGCCGGGCATAGCGGATCCAGGCATCGAGGAAGCTGATCGTCTCGGTCACATGGACCCAGGCCAGCAGGGCGGGGTCCGATACGCGATAGGTCGTGCCGTCGGGCAGGGTGCCGCCCAGCTTCTTGTGGATGCGATTGACCTTGTCGATGGCGGCCTGCCCGGCCTCGGCATGGTCGTAGGTGGTCACCGCGATGAATTTGGCTGTGCGGCGAAGGCGCCCATGCATGTCCGCGCGAAAGTCGGAATGGTCCCAGACCCCGGCCAGTACCGCCGGGTGCAGCATCTGCAGCAGCAGGCCTGACACTCCGCCGATCATCATGGTGACGACATCGCCATTGACCTGCCAGGCGACTGAGTCCGGCGGGAACAGGGCATCGCCCCGCCGCATCACTGGTCGCTCGCCCTTCTCCGCATCGTTGAAGACATCGCTGATGCGCTTGCGGATGGCGGCGCGGACGGGGTCGAGCAGCACGGTCAGGCCTGACCCGCCGGTGGCTGCAGCGCCAGGATCTTGCGGTCGAGGCGGGTGATCTCGGACTCGAGGCGCGCCTTTTCGGAGGCCATGTCGACCGGGGTGCCGTCGTCATAGGTGATCTGCGCCCCCTTCGCGATCAGGTCGAGGCGGTGGATCAGGGTGACGCGGCGCTCGATCAGGCGCGCCAGTTCGCTTTCGCTGTCCGCCATCACGCGTCCCGCCAGGCCTTGAGCGAGTCCATGGCGCGGATACTCATCAGACGCTTCCTGGCGCGGCCGCGATCCTTGGGCGGGATGCGCTTGCCTTCCGCGTCCGTGCGCGGCGCCTCAAGCGGCGGCAGCAGGCCGTAGTTGATGTTCATCGGCTGGAATTTCGAGCCTTCCAGATGGCCGCCGGTGATGTGTTCGACCAGGGCGCCGATGGCGGTCTCGGGCGGCGGAGGCGCCAGATCGCGGCCAAGGGCTTGCGCCGCCGCGAGGCGACCGGTCAGCAGGCCGAGCGCCGCGCTTTCGACATAGCCCTCGACCCCCGTCACCTGACCGGCGAAGCGGAGGCGGGGCAGGGCTTTCAGCCGCAGCTGGCGGTCCAGCAGTTTTGGGCTGTTGAGGAAGGTGTTGCGGTGCAGGCCGCCCAGCCGCGCGAACTGGGCGTTCTGCAGTCCCGGGATCATGCGGAAGATGTCGGTCTGGGCGCCGTATTTCAGCTTGGTCTGGAAGCCGACCATGTTGAACAGGGTGCCGAGCGCATTGTCCTGACGCAGCTGGACGATGGCGTGGGCCTTGACCGTCGGGTCACGCGGATTGGTCAGGCCGACGGGCTTCATCGGGCCGTGCCGCAGGGTCTCGCGGCCGCGTTCGGCCATGACCTCGATCGGCAGGCAGCCGTCGAAATAGGGGACGTTCTCCCATCCCTTGAACTCGGTCTTGGGGCCGGCCAGCAGGGCGTCGATGAAGGCCTCGTACTGGTCCTTGTCCATCGGGCAGTTGACATAGGCGGCGGCGTCCCCGCCGGGGCCTTCCTTGTCGTAGCGCGACTGGCGCCAGGCGATGTCGAAATCGATCGAGTCGGCATGGACGATAGGGGCGATGGCGTCGAAGAAGCTGAGCGACTCCTCGCCCGTGGTCTTCAGGATGGCGTCAGCCAGGGCGGCCGAGGTCAGCGGGCCGGTGGCGACGATGACATTGTCCCAGTCTTCGGGCGGAATTCCGGCGATTTCCTCGCGCACCACGGTGATCAGCGGGTGATCCATGAGACGCGCGGTGACGGCTTCCGAAAAGCCCTCGCGGTCGACGGCCAGGGCGCCGCCGGCGGGCACCTGATGGGCGTCGCCGCAGCTCATGATGATCGAGTCCAGCGCCCGCATCTCGGCGTGCAGCAGGCCGACGGCATTGTACTCCCAGTCGTCCGAGCGGAAGGAGTTGGAGCAGACGAGTTCGGCGAGGCCGTCGGTCTGGTGGGCATCCGTGCGGACACCGTCGCGGCGCATCTCGTGCAGGATGACGGGCACGCCGGCGCGGGCGATCTGCCAGGCGGCTTCCGAGCCGGCCAGGCCGCCGCCGATCACATGAACGGGAGAGGGGGAGGAGGTCATCGCGGCTTTCTAGACACGCCGGACGACTTCGTCAGCAACCGTCTGGTCGCATATGGGGGCGAGGGGCTAGGATAGGGCGACGGGGGAGGCGGAATGTCTGCGAATACGGGATCCACGGGGCATGGGCGCCGGCTGCGGCCGACGCGGGCGCTGGCCAGTGCGGTAAGGGGCCTGCCGCGCCTGTGGGCCGGGAGCTGGGCCGGTCTGGTGCTGCTGGCGCTGATGATTCCGCTGGGACACTGGGCGAACGGGGCGCCCGCCGTCGCGCACCTTCATACAGCGATGACTGCCGTGCTGGGGCTGGCGGTCTGGACCGGCCTGACCGCCGTGGCGCTGGACCGGGATCCGCCTCCGGGCGGCGTGGCCATGGGGCCGGTGCTGTTGCGGGTCATCCTGGCCGCGGTGCTCAACCTGATCTTTCTGGCCATGATCGCCGTCGTGCTGGCTCTGGTCAGTCTGGCGATCGCCGGTATGTCGGGCCTGAACCTTGAGGCCATCCAGGCGCGCGACTGGGCCAACGTCGGGCCGGTGTGGCAGCTGGCCGTACTGGGGGTGGTCGCGGTGATCGTGCTGGTCGTGCCGCTGCTGCTGATCGTGCGGCTGTCTTTGTTCGTCCAGGCGACGGTCGGGCGCGGTCATGCGGTGTCCCTGAACACCATGGGAATCGCCCAGGGCAGCTTCTGGGCGCTGATGCTGCTGTTCCTCGGGCTGGCAGTTCCCCCCCTCGCGCTTCTGGGGTGGGCGGGCACGCAAGGGGCGACCGGATTCGCCCTTCTGGCCCTTATCGGGCTATGGATGCCGGTGTCGGCGGGGGCGCTGGCGGCGGCCTATGGCCAGCTGGAGTACTGGAGCCCCGGGTCGTCGGGCCACCTCGGGGGAGGGTGAGATGAAGACATTTGATATCATGGCCGCGCTGGCCGAGCCGTTCCGGCAGGCCGGGCGTCGACCGCTGGCCACCATCGTCTGGGGGCTGGTGGGGCTGTTGCCGAGCGTGGCCGGGCTGGCCCTGCTGTTTCATCTGTTCGGCAGCGACATGTTCATGGAGGACCCCGACTTCGAGTCGGCCGCCGACATGGCCGACTTCTTCCAGTTCCAGACCGGATCGATGCTCATCCAGCTGCTGGAATGGCTGGCGTCGATTGTCGTGATCGTGGCGGTGACGCGGGCGACCTTTGCCGGGCGCCGCAAGGACGGGGCCTTCTTCATGCGGGTCGGTGCCGACGAGTTCCGGGTCCTGATCGCCAGTCTGGTGATCATGGTCGTGGCCATTAGCGCCCTCATCGTGCTGGCTCTGCTGGGCGTTGGCGCCGGCGCCCTGATCTGGCAGCTGCCGGCCCTGCCCCGGGCCCTGGGGCTTCTGGTGCTTGGCCTCGGAGCCTTCCTGTTGATCCTGCTGGCCTCCGGCCGCGCCTATCTGATCCTGCCCGCCTGTGTCTGGTACCACCGGCTGGCGTTCGAGGAGGGGTGGAAGCTGGGGCGTGGGCAGTCCTGGAAGCTGGTCGGCCTGCTGGTGCTGCTGATCCTTGTCACCCTGGCGATCGGTCTGTTGATGATGATCGCGGCCTTTATCCTGCTGCTGATCATCGGGGCGATCCTGGGCGGATGGGACATGCCGGCCATGGATGATCCCGAGGCCTGGGTGATGAATATGTTCGAGCAGCCGCTGGTCTGGGGCGTGGCGGCGACCGTGCTGCTGATCCCGCTCGCCTGGGTACAGGGCTTCTTCCAGCTGCTGGCCAACGCGCCCTTTGCCCATGTGGTGCGGGAACTGGCGACCGTCGAACCGGTGATTGAGGACACTCCGGCTGACATTGCGGACGAGTCCGTCTAGGGTCGGGGCCTCATCAAGCGGGGAGGGTGTGGTGATGACGTTTTCTGCAACGGATGCGGCCTTTGAGGGCTTTCGCGTGGTGCGGCGCAAGCCGCTGG
>Ga0209404_10001366_pt1 | contig 16534 bp, 11 predicted proteins | sample TroAtlMetagenome_2_FD_187447 | JGI IMG/M metagenome (GOLD analysis project Ga0209404, IMG submission 187447) | Marine eukaryotic phytoplankton communities from Atlantic Ocean - Tropical Atlantic ANT8 Metagenome (SPAdes) (version 2) | ecosystem: Environmental > Aquatic > Marine > Oceanic...
CTGAATTATCAGTGACAATATAGGTGGGGTTGGCAACATATCCTGTAAGAAAACCTATAATAGGTAATCCGCCGAATAGGCCATCTAAAAATCTTACTAAAACAGACTCTTCACTTACGTTAAATTCAGGAGCTCCATCTGAATCACCTGAATAGATCTCGTAGCGAGCTCTCCACAAAGATTTTAATCCTTTTCTTCTAATTGCTCCAAAGGGGTTACCTTGATTGTCCGTAAATTTGTAGCTAGCAGACCAGTCAATAATTTGAGAAGTCCTGATGTCACAAAGTTTTTTTTCTTTTGTATTGTCTGTAAATACTTCGACGTGCTCTTTTAGTTTTAATAGTTTTTGTTTAACGTAAAGAACTCCTGCTCCGTCACTATCGGTAACATAAATTTGGGGCGATATTGCAATAATTTTACTTTGTAAATTTAAAGGGTATTTCATTTTTATTATTGTTAGTATTTAATATCTATATTTTTTGTGAAACATTCAAGGTTTTACTGATTTTATGATCGTATTTTTAAAATTTGTTCCTTTCCAGTCTCCAGTGTCAGCCCCTTTCTTTATCCAGTTTTCTAAATCTTTTAACTCCTGTTTGGTTAAAGGATCCTCTTTGCCTAGAGGCGGCATAAATCTATCGTGATTTTTTTCCAGTGTAACTCTCGTATATATTGAGCTAGCACTCGGATTATTGGCAACAATAGCTTTTCCTTTATCGCCTTTTTTAATTCCTTCGGGGGTGTTTAGGATGAGGTTTCCCTTGGGTTTTTTAGTTCTTCCAAAATTAGTTTTGTAAGGTTCACGATGGCAAGACATACATTTTTTTTCCAATATTGGTAAAATTTTTTTCTTAAAATCAACGCCATGGGAATTTGAGGTAATTGTTATTATTCCTAAAATGTATATAAATTTCTTATAGTATTCCATCTCATCAAGAGTCCCTGCATAATTTTGCAGCCAAATTTGTTGCTTGAAGCAAACTAGAAACATTTGCTGTGCCTTTCCAAGAAATATCAAAGGCTGTTCCATGGTCTACAGAGGTTCTTATAATAGGTAAACCAAGGGTTACATTAACTGCTTTATCAAATGCTAGGGCTTTTAGTGGAATGTGACCTTGATCATGATACATGCAGATATAGGCTCCAGTCGTCTTTCTTTTTTCAGGAATGAAAGCCGTGTCTGGAACGATTGGTCCTGAAACATTATACCCCATTAAAAGAGCCTTTTCTATTGCAGGTAATATTACCTTTTCCTCTTCGCCTTCTCCAAATAGTCCACTCTCACCTGAATGAGGATTAAGACCACAGACGACAATGCTGTCAGGCTTTGAATCATTTATTGATCTGATGGCTTTAGCAGTAAGCTTAATAACCGTTAGTATTCGACCCTGACTTATTAAAGAGCAGGCCTCTTTGAGACCAATATGACAAGTTACAAAACTAGCTGTAACTTCTTTAGAATATTGCATCATGCAGTATTCATGAGCTCCTGTCTTTTCAGCTAATATTTCAGTGTGGCCTGGGTATTTACAACCTGCCATGTTGATTGAGGCTTTGTTTATTGGGCAAGTGGTCAAGGCATCAAATTTTTTTGAGACTGTTGCGTCTATTGCTTTTTCTAAATATTCTAATGAAGCTTGTCCCGATTTCATAGAAACTTGTCCTTTCATGAGTTCCTTGGAATTCATGTTTTTAATGTCTATTAATTGAAGCTTAGGGTCTATTGTTTCTGAGCTTTTCCAGCTTTCGTAATTTAAGATATTCTTGGGTGAATTTAAGTTTAGTTCATTAGCTGCTAGTTCTAAGGTCACGGCGCTCCCAAAGATTACAGGTTGACAGAACTTTAAAGTCTCTTCGTCTTCTAGTAACTTGAGACAAAGTTCAGGCCCAACCCCAGAGGGGTCACCCATAGTAATAGCTATCTTGGGCTTATCGTTCATTTGTGGATCTTCATTCTAAATAGAGCCTTAAAAGAAAATACTAAATTTAAAGAGGTGTTTCTTAAGTGAGTATTTCATGGACAATTTTACCATGTACATCAGTAAGTCGAAACTCTCGTCCCTGAAAACGATACGTCAATTGCTCATGATCAAAACCAAGTAAATGTAGTATCGTGGCATGAAGATCATGAACATGCACCTTTCCGTCAATGATTCCAAATCCGAGTTCGTCTGTTTTGCCATGAATGTATCCTTTCTTAACACCTGCGCCAGCCATCCACATGGTGAATGCATCAATGTGATGATCTCTTCCCGTTGTTTTTCTTGATTCACCCATGGGGGTTCTCCCAAATTCTCCACCCCATATAACTAAAGTATCTTCTAGGAGTCCTCTTTGTTTTAAATCTAATATCAAAGCGGCACTCGCCTGATCTACATCTTTACAAACTTTCTCAAAATCCTTGTCCAGTGTTTCTCCTGGACCGCCATGAGAGTCCCAATTTGAATGATAGAGTTGAACGAATCTGGTTCCTCTTTCTATGAGCCTTCTGGCAAGAATGCAATTATTGGCGAACGAAGGTTCTCCTTTCTTTGCTCCATAAAGGTCCAAAGTCTTATTAGATTCTTTAGATAGGTCCATGAGTTCAGGTGCACTGCTTTGCATTTGGTATGCCATCTCATAAGAGTTTATTCTAGTGAGAATTTCCGGATCCCCGACATCTTCTAGTCTGATTTTATTAAGATCACGGATGGTATCATAAAATCTCCTTTCTCTATCTCGGTGCATTCCCTCAGGGCTTTTTAAATATAGAATGGGGTCACCTTTACCCCGAAAAGGTACACCTTGAAATGATGTTGGAAGAAAACCACTGGCCCATAATGAATTACCAGCTCGTGGGCCTCTAGGGCCGCTTTGGAGTACGACAAATCCTGGGAGGTTGTTTGATTCGCTACCAAGGCCGTACGTAACCCAAGACCCCATGCTAGGTCGACCAGGGGCTTGAAATCCAGTGTTCATGAATAACTTAGCAGGACCATGATTAAAAACGTCAGTAGTCATTCCCTTTAACCAAGTGACCTCGTCTGCAATTTTTCCCATATTAGGCATTGTTTCTCCAATGCTCATGCCGCAGTCACCATGACGTTGAAACTTTCTAGAAGAGCCAAGAAGCTTTTCGTTACCTTTTAGAAATGCGAAACGCCGTCCTTTAAGTAGGCTGGGAGGAGGGGCTTGTCCGTTTAGTTGGTTTAGTTTTGGTTTATGCTCAAAGAGTTCAAGTTGGCTAGGAGCACCTGCCATAAACATATAGATGACATTCTTGACCTTTGCTTCGAGAGGAGGTTTTCTCGAAGACATGGGATTGCTAGGATCAATTTTAGGAACGTGTTTTGCTTGTGAGTAGGTTCCTAATAGTTGATTTAAAGCTAGTGAACCGAGTCCAACTCCACAGTTCCCAAAGAAGTGTTTGCGTGTTTGCTCTTTAAGATAATCCATTTTTACTCTCTAGTTATAAAGTTGTCAGTATTTAGGATGGCTCTTGAGACTGCTACTAATGCCGCGCCTTCATGTAATGAAATTTTGGTATCTATTATTGCTTCATTTACAAGTGCGCGCGAATCTTTATCATTCCCTTCTTTAATTTTGATATCTTTGGCAAATTCGATGGCGTAATTTTCTAACGTTTTGAATTCTCTATCAGTTGGTTTTCTGCTTAATGCTAGATTAAAAGCAAACCTAATTCTTGCGCCGAGATTTTCATCGGCTTTGCCTGGTATACTGTTAATAGTCCTTAAGGCAAGCCCTTGTGCAAACTCTATAAATGCAGGATCATTTGAAATATTTAGGGCCTGCAGTGGAGTGTTTGATCGTGCTCTTCGAGTACAAGTAGTTTGAAAGTCAGGAACATCAAAGGTGCCAAATAGCGGATAAGGAGCGCTTCTAAAGAACACTATATACATGCCCCTGCGAAAGCGGTCAGGTCCGGTTGTTGTATTCCAATTTTTCTTGTTCTGAGTAAAGGCGTATATACCACTAGGTTGAGGAGGTCTAATTCCAGGTCCTCCGATTTTCTTTGAAATTAGCCCGCTCGCAGAGAGTGCAGCATCCCTGATAATTTCTGCATCAAGTCTAATTCTCGACTGTCTAGATAACAATCGGTTGCCTGGATCTTTTTTGAGAGACTCTGGGCTCACTTTTGAAGATTGAGTATAGGTTTTACTAGTTACGATGAGTTTGTGAAGTTTTTTCATCGACCAATCTGAATTAACGAAATAAGTACTTAGTGCGTCCAGTAGTTCGGGGTGACTTGGCAGTGCACCTCTTGTACCAAAATCCTCTTCAGTCTCAACGATGCCTTTTCCAAAATAACGCATCCAAATTCTATTAACAGTGACTCTTGCCGTTAGTGGATTATTAGGATCTACAAGCCATTTTGCAAGGTCGAGTCGAGACCTTTTTTTTGGCGCTTCTTCTTTAATACTTGTAATTGCTGAAATGAAACCCGCATTGAGTTGTCCTCTTTCTTTATCGGGCGTCGTAAAGTCCCCTCTAGTCATCAAAAAAGTTTCACGAGGATCTTTTCTGTCTCGCATGACCATTAAATTTGCCTTAATTTTCTCATTGTTTTGTAAACCATCAATGAGTTCTCCTTCTACAATTGGTATGGTTGGTCCGGTATTGTTCCTATCTTCCGCAGAATTAAAGAACGCATACATTTCATAATATTCACGTTGACTTATAGGATCAAATTTGTGGTCGTGGCACTGAGCGCATCCCAGGCTTAAGCCGAGCCATACAGCTCCTGTGGTATTTACTCTATCCATTGTAGCTTCAACTCGAAACTGTTCGGGGTCGGATCCTCCCTCTTGACTTATTAGTGTATTTCTATGAAAAGCCGTTGCAGCAATTTGTTTTTTTGTGGGATTAGGCAATAAGTCTCCTGCGATTTGTTCGATTGTAAATTGATCAAATTTTATGTCTTTATTATGAGCGTCAATAACCCAGTCCCTATAGGGCCACATTTGTCTTTCGCTGTCACTGGTATAACCATGAGAGTCAGCGTAACGAGCCTGATCGAGCCAATGTCTACCCCACCTTTCTCCATAGTGAGGACTATCTAACAAATTATTGACTAGTTTATTATAAGCGTCCTCTGAATTGTTTTCAGTGAAGGATTTAATCTCGTTGGGAGAGGGTAGAAGGCCGGTCAAATCTAGATGGACTCTTCTAATTAAAGTATTTGGGTCAGCTCTTTCAGAAAGTTTAAGTTCTTCTTTTTTTAAACGGGTTTCGATAAACGAATCGATTAGATTGTCATCTTTATTATATTTTGGATTAGAAATTGGAGTGAACGCCCAATGTTCTTGGTATTCAGCTCCATTCTTAATCCAAGTTTTTAATGTTTCTACTTCGCTTGAACTAAGTATAGGGATCTTTGACTTGGGTGGAGGCATCAACTCATCCGGACTTTGATGAATGATTCTTAATATAAGTTCACTGTTATCAGGATCGCCAGGTATGATGGCAGCATAACCTCCGAGGTCTTTGGTTGCTCCTTCAAAAGTGTCTAATCGGAGTTTTGCCTTCCGAGCTCTCTCATCTGGACCATGACATGAAAAACATCGATCAGTTAATAATGGTCTAATGTCCCTGTTAAACTGAACTTCTCTCGCTGCCAAAATGTAACTTTTGGTTAAAAGTAGAAACAATAACAATTTAGGGAAATTCATTAAGTGCGGAAATTCTTATTATTTCTATTTTTAGTCAATTGTCATAATACTTCAAGACTGGTTAATTATAATTGAGATTACCTGCTTATTATAAATAGTATGTTTGATATGGAAAAGATTGGAATTGGAATTGATATAGGAGGAACCGAGATTAAAGCTGCTAAATTTAATCTTATCACGGGTGAGATTCTACATCAGAAAATGTTGCCTACTGAAGACGGTAAGCTAGTGGATGGTAAGCCTGTATTCGTTAATTCGGTTCGCCAATTGATAGAAGATTTTTCCAATGATGCTGGGCCTAAGCTGACAAATATTGGTTTGTCTGCTCCTGGTTTAGTGCAAAAGAATGGTAGAGCTATCGGCTATATGCCTGGAAGGTTACAGGGTATTGAGGGGCTAGATTGGACTAGCCTTATTGATTCTAATCTTATTATTCACGTCATCAATGACGCTCATGCTGCTCTTATGGGTGAGGTTTGGCAAGGTGCTGCAAAATGTCTTAGTGATGTTGTTATGCTGACGCTTGGGACAGGGGTCGGTGGTGCTATTATGACTGATGGTAAACTTTTAAAGGGAAGTATTGGAAGGGCAGGTCACTTAGGACACATGTCTATCGATTTTGAAGGAGTTCCTGATATCTGTGCTACTCCTGGTAGCATTGAAGATGCTATAGGTAACGCTACAATAATTGAGAGAAGTGATTCTCGGTTTAAGACAACGCATGATTTAATTGATGCTTACGCTGAAGGTGATGAGTTTGCAAAAGAGGTTTGGCTAAAATCTTTGAGAGCGCTTGCTGCTTCTTTAGTTTCTCTCATTAACATTTTGGATCCGGAGAGAATTGTTATTGGCGGGGGAATTGCTAAGGCCGGAGATAACCTCTTTGAACCGCTTAAGGACTTGCTTGTGACTAGAGAGTGGAGACCTGACAATCACTCAGTCAAAGTAGTCCCTGCAGAGTTAGGTTTTTGGGCAGGAGCTTATGGTGCAGTTTATAATTCACTACTCAGTTCTCGGAGTATTTAATCTTAATCGGATTTCCAGGAATTATTAACATAATGAACCAAAAGCAACCTTGTAGTAAATTTTGTCATTTGTTTACAAGAGACTAGTTTAGCGTTAATGAGAAGGCATGAGTTTAACTAGAAGTTACATCGGAGAATGTGAAAATATTCTAAAATCGATTAATGATCAGCAGGAAGTAATATTAGAAGTAGCCCATCGATTTGCTGAAACTATACTCAAGGGTAGGGTAGTTCATTTGTTTGGATCAGGGCATTCTAGGATAATGGTTGAAGAGATGTGGCCACGGTATGGTTCATATCCTGGATTTAATCCAATTGTTGAGCTTTCACTTACATTTCATAACCAGGTTTCTGGATCTAATGGTCAGCGCCAAGCTATGTTCTTGGAGAATGTTAGTGGTTTTGCTTCAAGAGTTTTAAGAAACTTCGATATTAGTGATGAAGACTCTGCTCTAGTTGTTTCTTCAGGAGGTTGTAACATTGTTCCCGTTGAGATTGCTGAAGAGTTTCAAAAATTAGGTGTATGGGTTGCTGGGATAGTCAGTTTAAAACATTGTGAAGGTAGTAAAAGTAAAAGAGAAGATGGTAAAAAGTTGACTGATTTTTCTGATCTTGTATTGGATACAGGTGCTCCTCTAGGGGACTCTATGATAAACATTGAAGGACTCGAAACACCAGTTTCACCAGGGTCAACAGTTGGAGGATGCGTTATCATTAATTCACTTAAAGCAGAAATTGCCAAGTTGTTAATTGACGCAGGAAAAACTCCAAAAGTTCTTACTTCAGGGGCTATTGTTGGTGATAAAAAAGCGACTCAACTTTTTGAAGCTGCTTATGACGAGCATTCAAGGAGGATGGCAACTTTGTATTCTGGTCTTGGTCTGAATGAATAATGTGAGTGTGGTAGTTTTTACTCCTAAGGCGAAAGGTTCACAAGTTCAGTTGGCTTTTAATAGGCCAAAAGAAATCAAATATTTGTATTCGAGTTGCCTCATTCATTTCTAGAGATGAATGAACAGTAAACATCAAAGCATAGAAAACTAAACGGCCAATTGAGTAGGCAATAATAGGGGTGAATATTTGTCCAATAAGTAGTGATAATATACCTTTAAATATTAAACCTTTGAAGACTGCGATGATTCCAAGAATTAATCCAATTACTAAAAATGGGGAAAGGATAAATAAAATAGATTCACCAAATTTAACTGAAGCTTCTAGTGGGTTATAAATGGAGTTTTTTAAGCTAAAAACGGATACAAAAATTATTGCAAAAGCATATATCCACCAAGATTTAGAGATGATTTTTTCTGCAGAATTTAGCCTTTTTAATTGTATCGAATTAGCCACGGCTTGAGCCTGTGCAGCCGAATAAGAGATAGCGTTTTTATCCAATTTTGGCATTATATCTTTGCCGCTGCCTCTAAGTTTTATCACGCAAAGAATTTGAGTCTTTTAAGGGTAAATTCAAGTTTTAGAAGTTACACAAGAGTTGAATTTATGTTAGCTGTTAATGTTAAGGGTCTTATGGGTGTATTGGTTCTGGTTTAGTCACTATCACCTTAATAATCTACAGTTTAGGTGTGGGTTTTTTTCTCTAGAAAATAGATTCCTAAAGATGAGTTAGTGATGACGTTAAGCAAAGTGTATTGAAATGAACTTAGCTGAATTTAATTTGTTGCAGAATTTTGTTTAAATATGTCTTCGGAGGAAAGTTTTTCAGAAACCTTTTCCTTAGCCAATTGAATGTTATGTTCTCTCCGTAAATTTTCTGAAGGTAATGGCATGGGCTTTTTAATTGTCGGAACGATTTCTTTTTTTGATTTAATCTTTTTGTACCACTCGGAGTCTCCGCAGGAATAAAGCATACCGCTATTAAGTTCTTCTGATTTAATTGTTTCAGAAAGTAAGCTTACGAAATTATCACTTTTGGAAGATATTTCTGATTCTTCAGTGATTAGATAATTAGCGTATTTGGCTCTTGTTAATGCCACATAGAATTTGCAAATTTGCTCGTAAGTATCATTGGCAACTTTGTTGGTCTTGTATTGATTTAATTGAGGGTCAATTTCGATGTACCTTTTGTTGGGCATGTTTAGTATCCATTGAGGTTCATGGGTAACATTATATTTTATTTCAGTTCCTAGATTAATGCTTGAAAATGTATTACCCTCTAATTCTGGTAAAATGACTGAATCAAATGTAATTCCCTTCGATTGATGGATGGTCATGACTTGAACGGTTCCAGGTTGTCCAGTTTCGCGTAATGTGTAATTTTCCATGAACCTTACGAATGAGTCTATGGATCGACTTCCTCGCTTATCGAATATAGAAGCTGCTTTGAGTAACTGATCTACCCTGATTGAGTTGAAATGATCAAGCTGTACTTCTAATGAGGAAACTAATTTTCTTAATGTCTCAGTGAATTGATCTTTCCATAACGACGATCTTACGAACTCTCCTAACTTTTCAATGCTGGGATATTTTTCTTCTATCATTTTCTTAAAAGGTGACATGATTACGTGCCCCCACGAGAAATGATCTTTAGGGTGGGCGGATAGACGGAAAATTGAAAGAAGAGCGATTCCTACAGCGTTATCTTTAGCAATATATATTTTTGTATCGTTAGTTATTTTTAATGCAGTGTGTTTTCTTAAATATTCCGTTATTTGACTACCTGTTTTATTTTTTTGAACGAGAATTCCAATATGAAGGTTGTTTTTTGATGGATTGAGCTCTTGAATTATTTCTGCCGTCAGTTCAAGTTTAGTATTTAGCTTTTCATGTCTGCTCACCTTTTCGGCGCATTTCCATGATGTAAAACCGGGTCTATCTTTATGGACTGTTGTATGGTTTTCATATTCCCATCGACCTTCAATGGAGGGGAAGATTTGATGAAGTTTATCCTTATTTCCAAATATTGAGTTGACTGTTGTTATAACAGGTTGGGAGGAGCGGCGCGATTCATCTAGATTCGTTTCTTTGAATCTCTGAGGTCCTAAATTTCTGTATTTTTCTCTCTGCTCCTTAAAAATTTTAGTGTCTCCACCTCTCCACGCGTAGATGGATTGTTTAATGTCTCCAACTATGAATACACTCCTTCCAGATTCAGGATCCATGGCACATTCATCAACAAGATTTTCGATGGCATTCCACTGTTCCCTGCTTGTATCTTGAAATTCATCAAGGAGCCAGTGGTCATATTTGGCGTCTATCCTATATTCTAGTATGTCGACCATATTAGAGATTGACCTGTTGTTTTTCGATAAGAAGTAAGGGAAGTCAGAAAAAGTTAGTCGCCCTTTTTGTCTTATATCTCTTCCATATTCATTTTCGTAAGATTGAAGTACTTTCCATAGGCCTCGTGTCCTCATTAGGTGGGTTTCTAATTGAAGGCCAATTATGTGAGAGATTACGTCCAAAAAGAGATCAGCCATCTCTCCTGAAATTTCAAATTTGTTTCTTTCAACATTAATTTTGGCATTTCCTAATTTGATGTCATTTAAACCTTCGAGGAAATTCTTGTGAATCGTTTCGTGGGTTTTTGGAACAGGGTTACCAGGTTTAGTTTCAATGATCCATAATAAAAAAGACTTCAACTTAGTGGCTATTTTTTCTTTGATGTCAGTTTCCTCAATGAGTGTGATGAGCCTATTTGTTTTCTCTTTTAATACTTTCTTTTCGAGAACCTTCCATTGAAATTTATCAGGCCAGATCCTTGATTTATTCCCCCAGAGCTCTGGTTCTGGATTGTAAATAAATTTACTGTGAGCTTTCTCAATAAATTGGTTGAGCTTAAAAAGCATCCCAGACCCTTCTTTGCCAAAAGAGGCAAGTTTAAAGGCAATTAAGAAATCATCACTAGATATCTTGTCATTAAAAACTTTTCGGCAAACTTTTTCTCTTACGATCGTGGCTTCGTGCTCTGTAAGTATTTCAAATTCACCAGCTATTCCCATTTCAAAAGGAATATGATTGATCATTTTATATAAAAAACTATCTAGGGTTCCCAGTTCTAGGAACGGCATTGAATTAATAAAAGTACGAAGTAACTCAATGGCCTTCTGACTATTCAGTTCAGGGACATTAGTAATGTCACGAATGAGATTTGGCTCATCAGAGTGCTTTGAGCTTTTGGCTAACTTCTCAAGGATTCCCTCGAAAAATTCTGCTGATGCCTTATTTGTAAAAGTAAGAGCGACTATGCTTTCAGGCTTAACTCCCTGGTTCATTAAAGTAATGAATTTGTCTGTCAATTGGAAGGTTTTGCCTGTTCCTGCCGATGCTGGGATAACTTCATTACTAAATGTCACTGGATCCTTCATGCCTATTTTTTCAAGATTTCGGAGGGATTAAAACTTGATTCACAGTCGCCAAAAATTAATTCTGAGTAATTATCATATTTAGGAGAATCGGCTGGAGGCCAAAAATGACATTCGCTTATCGCATTGGAAACTCCCTCAGCGCAAGCGATAGCACTTTCTAGAAAATCCTCATCAAAACTTTCCCATATTTCAATTCTTATAGACTCCTGAGTACTACTTAAATTAAAGTATCCTGTGGATATGTTTTTTTCTTCAAGGATGGACTTTGCCGAGTAAACATAAAGAGGTATTTGTAGGTTGATCCACTTACTGTATTTATCTTCGATTTTTTTTATGGCCCAGTCCTGGGTGAAATCTAATTCGGGTAGATTGATTCTTTGAAGATGAGCTTCCTTTGGTTTTTTAGGTGACTCTGAGGTTTTGTAATCAAGAATTCTCCATGAGCCGTCATTTTCATTTTGTTCTATCCGGTCAATCGTACCCTTAAGTTTTAATTTGCCGATTTTGATTTCACTTTTTGCGTGAATTTTAAATTCCGAATGATGAATTCTCCACCCTAGGGATCTTTCATTAGCTTGTATGCTAGAGAACCATTTTAGTCGCTCCTTTATTGAGTTGATCTGAAAAGCTAAGGGGACGGTGAGGTTTCTACCAAATTTAGCAAATGCTCTGGATTCGAGTCTTTTTTCCAAGAATTTATAGATTTCCGATTCGTCTTGGCTGTCTCTAATTTCAGTGTTTTCTCCGAAATCATCAAGTACTTGATGAAATAATGTTCCGAATTGCCTAGGATCCATTTCCATTTCAATGGACTGATTATCATTCATACCCATCAGATTTTGGAGATAGAAACGGAAAGGGCATGAAAGATAATTGCTGAATTGGGTGACCGAGATTTCCTTAAAAATATCTGCATCCTTGTCGATTTTCATGGGCTGGAGCTTCCAAGCTGAAGTCCATGGATGAATGGTTTCTGATGAGTTTACCCTTGAGCAAAGGCTCAGTGCCCTGTCTGGCAATTCAATGTCATCACATTGGAAAAGTAGCCTTGAGGGTTTTAGCGGAGTTCCTTCAAGAGATTCTTTTCCAAGAATAAGATCGATTCTTCCACAGGAATTTCTCCAATTTAAAGCAGCGTTAAAAATGTAATTGTCCCTAGCAAGGATAGCTTCATTATTTCTTAGGCCGAGCTTTGATCTCATGCTGTCTGGCAGGAAAATGTCTGTGGCAATTTGATCAGGAATAGAGCCTTCATTCATCCCTGCTATAATTAAATGAGGACTATCTTCCCAGAGAACTTCTAGCCATCCTTGAAGGTCTAGTGAGTTTCCGTTTCTTTTTTCAGGGATCCTTTCATTTTTTAATGAGTTCAGAATAAAATCCAGTTGCTCGCTACCGTTCATTAAAGGTAATGGACTCGAATAAATTTCATTTAGGAGGGAATTGAGAAATTCGGCAGTATGATTAAATCCCTTATCCTCTTCCGAATCGAATTCTCGGTTAGAGTATATTGATTTAAGTATTTCAGGAAGGGATTTGATGGGGTCTCGTTGTAATTTTTGTCGCCATTCATCCAATTGTTTTAATGCTGAGTTGGTGAGTTTTAGTGGTTCATAGTCAGCGGAGAATTTCAGGGCTATATCCAAACTGGTGGGGATATGTTTATCTTTGATATAATCTAAAGTTGCGAGGATATTTGCGGCCACAAGTTCGATATTTTTAAGATTATTTGTGGCGTTTTCTTCGTTATTAAAGAGGGCTAATTGATTGTTAAACCCATTCTGCATTCCTGCATTATTTATGATTATGTGTTTGATGATATCTGGGTGATTAAGGAGCTCGATTGCTGATTCAAATGTGCCTGAAGATATTAGATCTCTAAACAATGAGAGTGTGGCGAATATTTCTTGGCTTGCGCAGGGTTCCCCTGAAGGATCATACGCATTTAGGTTTTGTTTTTTAAACTCAGATTTCAAACTTGGAATCAGTTCAGTGTCATTATTTATGATCGCTACCATTCCAAATGGATCCGAATGCTCGGAGATTATTGATACAACCTCACGTGATTGTTGGTCAGGGTCGGAGACGTGCTTAATTGAGCTCTCAGCATTCTTAATATTGATTTTATGAGTTGACCAGTGCTGGTTTATTGGCCTTCCCCATTCACAGAATGATGCCTGCTCTGAATCTGGTGCATAAATGACAATGCTGATGTCGTGTGATGAAGTAAGGCTCTGTAATGCGTTAGTAAGTAATTTTGGAGGGTCTGGTAAACCCATTAGAATAATTTGTTTAATGTCCTCTAAATTGGAAGAGGGTTTTAAAAAAGGTTTTGATAGATGGGTTAGACCGTTTTTTTTGAGTGAGGATTCGACCATGCTTTCTAATAGTTCGAGCTCCTGCCATCTTGAAAGGTCAACAAAATTTGATTCCTCAGTTTTATTAATATCTGAGATGTTTAGTCCACCTTCACTCAATGAATTTTTTAATGCTATAAAAGCATTTGATGTTCTGAGCGCCCAGTTCATGGAACGATCAGGAGGAGGTATGGGAAATATATTTCTTAAATCTTTAAGTTTAATGTTCTTTAGGGTGAGAGCCCAAGCTAGGGATTTCTCAGTTTGGGTTGGAGCCCTTTCTGAATCATTTTGGAAAAAGTTGAGTGCCGTTTCGGGTGTTCCGAATATAGGGCAATTTTCAGATTTAGAATTTTTCTGATATATGTTTTTTAGTTTGCGAGCGGCTTGTTTGGAAGGGACGATAATCAGAGTCTTATCGCTTAATTTCTTAGATGGATAATTTATTAAAAAATTATTAGCAAGTTCTACTAGTGGCTGATCCCAGCCAAGAAAGAATCTGCGTATACTCATGGGAACATTGTTGGCTGACTGACTTGCTTAAGTCAATCCGTCTTAATGAAGTAATATTGAAATTTTAGGATACAGCGGAAATAACATTTTCCGCAACTGAGTTAAATTCCTTAGAAGTTTCAGAGTCTCCTAGGGCGACTGGATTCCCAGAGTCACCAGCTTCTCTGGTTTGCATTTCTATTGGTATTTTTCCAATTAAAGGAACTCCAAGTCTGGAAGATTCTTTTTCTCCGCCGCCTTCACCAAATATTGGATATTTTTTGCCATCGCTAGGACATAGGAAATAACTCATGTTTTCTATAATTCCAAGAATAGGAACATTAACCTTTGCAAACATGGATGCAGCTTTCCTTGCATCAATTAATGCCATTTCTTGTGGAGTTGTCACAATAATAGCACCGTCCACAGCAACTGATTGAGCTATAGTTAATTGGATGTCACCCGTTCCAGGTGGAAGATCTAGGACTAAATAATCTAGTTCGCCCCATTGGCAATTTTGAAGAAATTGCTGAGTGTATCTCGTGGCGAGTGGGCCTCTCACTATGACTGGTGAGTTGTCATCAAGAAGGAATCCCATTGACATTAATTTGAGGCCATGACTTTCAATCGGAATGATTTCATTTTCATCCGTAGCCATTGGTCTTGCATCTTCTTTACCAAACATAAGGGGTATGCTCGGCCCATATAAGTCGCAATCACACAATCCCACGTTAGGGTTATTTTTTGATAGAGAGAGAGCGATGGCGAGATTAGCAGCAACGGTTGATTTGCCGACTCCACCTTTTCCTGAAGCTACAGCGATGATTTTTTTAACGCCAGGTAAAGAGGCTTGGCCTAGGCCGTTTTCACCTACTTGCTCGGGTGGATTCTTAACCTCTATATTGACTTTAATGTTTCCAACTCCAGAGATAACTCTAATTGCTTCTTGAGAGTCATTATGAATTTTTTGAGGAATTGAAGGATCTTTAGTGGCTATTTCGATCTTAACCTCGACATCATTTTCATCAAAAGTAACTGATTTAACCAGCCCAAATGAAACGATGCTTCTACTGAATCCTGGATAACTGACGTTTTCGAGAGATGTTAAAATATCCTTTTCATTAATCACAACAGATTACTGCTCTAGCTGAATTGTCTGGTCAAGTAAATCTATAAACATTAACTAATCATAAGCTAGTAAGTTCTCCTCAAATGGCTTGGCAGAATTCCCAGTTCATCTCTGTATTTCGCGACAGTTCTGCGCGCTAGTTTTATTCCCTGCTCCTTGAGTTTTTGTACTATCTTCTCGTCACTAAGTGGTTTTGTATGGTCTTCAGTCTTGACTAGACTACTAACGGCTTGTTTTACGCTGGTATTACTCATTGACTCGCCATCAAGAGTTTCATAACCGGAACTGAAAAAGTATTTCATTTCAAAAACGCCTCTCGGAGTAGCAATATATTTTCCAGCTATTGCCCTGCTAACTGTCGTTTCGTGGACCCCTACCACTCCTGCCACTTGGGCCATGTTCATTGGATGGAGGTGAGAGATTCCGTGTTCCAGAAAATCGCGTTGTCGCTTAATGATCTCCTCGGCTATTTTTTTTATTGTATCTTGCCGCTGCTCAATACATTTAATTAAAAATTTACCTGCATGAATTTTGTCACGTATATATTCTTTCGCGTCTTTTTCAGCTGATCCTCCTGAGATAATATCCTTATAAACGTTACTAATTCTCAGTCTCGGAATAGTTTCATTATTTAAGCTTACAGCATAATCGTCTGCGTCTTTTATTACCGTTACGTCGGGTCTGATAAAATGGTTATTTCCTTCCGAGAGTTCGCTTCCTGGTTTTGGGTCTAATTTAGCTATGGAGGAGGCAGCTTCAGTGATTTTTTCTATAGATACACCGAGTTTTTTGGAAATCTGAGGATACCTTTTCCGTGCTAGCTCATCTAGGTGCTTGTCGACGATTCTATATTCAAGACTATGATTTTTTCCTAAGATATTGAGCTGAATGAGGAGACATTCTCTTAAATCTTGAGCACCTATTCCTGGTGGATGGAAAGACTGAAGTAGACTTAATGATTCTTTCAATCTTTGGAAAGGAATAGCACTTTCGAGTGCCAGATCCTCAATGTTTTGAGATAAAAAACCATCATCATTAATGTAGCCAATGAGCATTTCTGTAAGCTCATAGATTTCTTTTTTGCAGTCTGTCGTGTGAAGTTGTTCGGTTAAGTGCTCTGTTAATGTTCGTGCCTCAACGAGTGAATCTATTCTCCTCTGAATACGTTCATTCTCTTCGTCACTTAGCATTCTACTTGATCGGCTTTGCTGATAGTAATCCCGCCAATCTTCATCTATCTTTGAAATTTCAGAAAGTTCTTCATCGAGGTCTTCTTGATCCTTATCAAGTTTTTCTTCTTCTAAAGAAATATCGACAGACTCTTCTTCTAATACAGGATTTGCAGATAACTCCTGACCAATCATTTGGTTAAGTTCTAAAGTTGAAGCTTGTAGGACATTAAGACTTTGCTGCATTTGCGGTGCAATTGCAGTGCGTAAGTCTAGGTTTTGACTCTGTGAGTGATTGAGTGATTGGCTAGGCATTTTAAGCCTTTTTTCTACTATATTAAATACAGTGCTTTCTGGTTAATATGTTTGCA
>Ga0209404_10001369_pt1 | contig 16523 bp, 11 predicted proteins | sample TroAtlMetagenome_2_FD_187447 | JGI IMG/M metagenome (GOLD analysis project Ga0209404, IMG submission 187447) | Marine eukaryotic phytoplankton communities from Atlantic Ocean - Tropical Atlantic ANT8 Metagenome (SPAdes) (version 2) | ecosystem: Environmental > Aquatic > Marine > Oceanic...
AGTATCTGAGTGAATGTTAGCTGATGAGATTGAAACAGTTCCATTTTTTGGCAATGGCACGGGATTGGAACTCCATTTACCATTTTGAGCATCGACTTTAAATCGAAGGATCAGGCCTTTCACATTTTGTAGAAGCGTGATGTAAAGGCCGCTTCGCGAAAAGGTAACTCCCTCAATGCTGGTTTGTTTGTTTGGTGTAATAATTGTTTCAATCACTGGCAGTTTGCCTGTTGACTGAAACATTGCAGCGTTTATGGCAAGCAGTGCACCTTGTGGATGGGTTTTACCGTCAACCTCCCAAGCTTCGCGCAGAGTGAAAAGAAGTCGGCCGGCATAAAAGCCGACCAAGTCTGCTGAATCTTGTAATGGTAATCTTATAAGTTTTCCGTTTGTGTTGATAAGGTGATATGCGCCGGTGAAAAATGTCAGCGATTGTTCTACTAAGGCCAGTGTCTCATCTCCTGAATCCATTACGCGTGGCCATATGCCAATGTCCTTATGTTTTCCTTCAAATATTACTTCAGCTTTATCTAAAGGTTTACCACGTTTCCAAAGTTTTACTATACGAGGGTAGCCAGATTCCGTTAACGAATTCTCCCCCCAATCTGTGCCAATCAAAAGTGTGTTGCGGTCGAGCCAGGCAACACCAGATTTTGCCTCAGGTATTGTAAAGCCACCCTCAACAAAGTGTTTAGCTATTGTATCGAATTCACGATATACTGAAGCATCAGTGCCTCCGCGAGAAAGTTTGATAAGGCAGCGTTCATAGTTGGGAGTTAGCCATGAACTCCCCTTATATACCCAGTTTTCCTTCTCGGCTTTGGCTAGTTCATCAATACTTAGTACGGTTTCCCATTTAGGTGTAATGGATCGATAGGACTCGAGTGAAGTTCGACGGATAATACCTCGAACATTTTTGGAATCTTGCCAGAAGTTATATACGAATTTGCCTCTTATTGATCCGTATGGAATACGATCTTTTGCGTTAAGTAGTGACTCTGACTGAGCGAGAAATTTTTCGTAGCGATCGTCTGATTGGAGTTCGTCGAAGCATTCCCTATTACGGGCATGTACCCATTCTAAGGCCTGTTTGCCTTCAATTTCTTCGAGCCACAGAAACGGGTCGCTTGTGTTTTTTGAACGTTCGGTATCCCCATTTACTAGATTTGCATTCGCCATAACCAGTACATAAAAAAGCAAGATCCAAGTCTTCATTGCTGCGCAATATGCTATTACTTTTATTAATCTAAAACAACCAACTGCTTTTTTGAAAAAGTTACTTTTTTTCTAAGTCTTTTCTTGGAAATAGAGGGGTTGGTTTATTGCAAGTATGTCCTTTGGTTAATCCACCCCATTTTGCTTGGCTAAAATCATTAGGCAATGTTTCCAAACCGACTTGTTTAAAGATTTTCTCTGCAGTTTCAGGCATGACTGGCCAGATTAGCACAGCAAGAATACGACATGCTTCGGCAAGGTTGTATAGTACTTCGTTTAGCCTGTCTGATTTATCTTCCTGTTTAGCAAGCTTGAATGGCGCTGTCTGCTCAACATATTGATTGGCGCGATCCACTAATCCCCAGATGCTTACTAGGGCTGCTTGGATTTGATGTGCTTCATAATTCTTTCGTGCTTCAGCGATCCATTTTTCGGCATCACCTGCAAGCTCGTTTGATTCTATCTCAAGGGTGCCATTCCGATAACGATTAAGCATGGAGAGTGAGCGGTTAACTAGATTACCTAAGCCGTTTGCAAGCTCGGCAGAATAGCGGGCTTGAAAACTTTCGTCTGTCCAGTTTCCGTCCGGGCCAATATCGAGTTCTCTTACAACATAGTAGCGAAATGCATCTACGCTCCATTCATTAATAACATCGATTGGATTGACTACATTGCCCGTTGTTTTACTCATTTTATGACCATCTTTTTGCCACCAGCCGTGAACGAGGACTTGTTTTGGTAGTGCAAGTTCCATTGCCTTGAGCATGATCGGCCAGTAGACAGCGTGAAATTTTAGTATGTCTTTTCCAATGACATGAATGTCTGCTGGCCATAAAGAGACTGTTTCTTGCTGCGATTTGAGTCCGATCGGTCCGGCAGCGGCGCTATCGCCTAGTGATGCTGGAACGCTTGCATAGTTGCTTAGTGCATCGAACCACACATAGGTTACGTACTCTTCATCGAACGGAAGTGTAATTCCCCATTCGAGTCGTGATTTGGGTCTAGAGATGCAGAGATCTTCCAATGTGTTATTCTTTAGGAAACCAAGCACTTCGTTGCGGCGAGTTTCCGGCTGAACAAATTCTGGATTATTCTCGATATGGTCGATAAGCCATTGTTGATGTTCGCTCAGCTTGAAATAATAGTTGTTCTCAATTAATTCTGTTACTTCGCCATAGATTGAGTCAAACGTCCCGTCCTCGCGTCGATCTTTATCGGTTAAGAATGTTTCTTGTCTAGCTGAGTAAAACCCACGGTATTCAGCCTGGTAAAACTGATCATTATTGTGGAGTTTTTGTAGAACTGCTTGTACGAAATTTTTATGTCGTTCTGAAGAGGTGCGAACAAAGTCGGCATTTGATAGATTAAGTGTCTCAGCAAAGTTTTCCCATATATCAGCGAATTCATTACAATATATCTGGGGATCCTTCCCTTCGGCACTTGCTGCAGACTGGACTTTTTGGCCATGTTCATCCAGACCGGTAAGATAAAATACATCTTGCCCGAGACTGCGATGTGTTCGAGCGATAATATCAGTGATAACTTTCTCGTAGGCGTGCCCTAGGTGTGGCTCTCCGTTGACATAGTCAATGGCGGTGGTCAGATAAAACCGTTTACTCATCCGCGGTTCAGTATGCGCTCTTAGCCAAGCTCTTGGCAATCTTACGGTGACTTGATCTCCTGATTTGGGATGGAATAGGATTATTGTCCCGGTTGAGGTTCTGGGGCAGGTCCTTGAACAGGTCCTTGGTTAGGCCTCTGAGGAGTAAAGGGCTCAAGATTTTTCCCATAATCTTCTGGAAGTTTTAGCGTGAGTCGAAGTTGCTCTAGCATAACAGGGTTCAGAGGGGCGTTTGGCCGAAAGAAATCCTCCAACACTTGGCGTTCGAGTTGATCAAATGGTGGCAGCCCAACTCGATTTGTACTTATACCAATGGCTTTTTGGAATCGGTTGTGAAATTGTATAGCAAGGGATTTGTGACCTACAAAACGATCGTCATCACCTATAGCAGCAAAAGTGAATGCTTGTGTAAGCATTCCCATGATAACCGATTTAGTCTGGTTATGATCAGTTTCGCCAGCATCTTCCTGTACGCGAGAGACACAATATTCGTCAAGGCTCAGTCCTGGTACAGGTATTGACTGGGGGTATTGGTCTACCATGATTTTGTACCAACTAGCAGCTTCCTTCATGCGATTGTGAAGGTAGAGGAAGTAGACAGCATTTCGCAGAAAATTTTTATGACCAGTGCTTATGTGTTCGGCCATCTGGGTATCAGTGTTTGAAGCTCGATCTTTTTCCCGCTCTCCTTCCATTTGTGTTTCGTAGGCTTCATTAACTCGTCCAACAAGATCTCCGTTATACCCGTAATTAAAGTTTGGAGGGGAAGAAATTAAGCGTCCTTGCATATAGGCTTGTTGGAACGACTGATAAATGATGCGTCGCAATTTTGTGAAATCTCCACCAGCAGCTTCAACTTCCTCTAGGTTGAGCACGCCATCTGGTTCTCCGTCCTTACCTGTTACATCAAACCGCTTGATTACATCATTAATTCCCTGTTGAGCCCAAAAAATGGCATGCGCATCTTGAAGGCGCCATTCCAGTGGACCCCATTGATCGTCCACTTTTTTCATCTCTTCGGGATACATTTTAAATTCATTTATGAGTCGTAAACGTCTTGCTTCGGCTTCTGAACCTTTAGCGGGCTCTATCAAGTCAATGTAGCCATCACGCTTGTCCCCAAGTATGCTAATCATGTCTTTACACCATGCCTCTTTGTAGAAGCGGTGAGCATCATCTAGATTGTGCCCAACCTTGTGTTGAAAATGCCAAGCCAATTCATGGTATAGATGAGCGCTGTGAGGGTTGTATTTCAGTCCCTGATCCCGGATGAGCTCTATACCGCGTTTGACCCAGTGCCATCTTACCTCTGGAGTTTCTATGCCATCAAACTTTACTGAGATATTATAGGACATATTCCACGCTGTAACTCGCCAGACGTGGTCAGCATAGGGTTGCAGCTTAGTAATCCAGTCTCCTAGCTGCGCCATCTCGAAGAACTTTCCATCTTCTTGCATCTGCATGGCGCGTACCCATAGAACGTTCGCTATCAAGCCTCGAAAGCCTCCTAGCACTACAGTTGTAAAAGCTAGAGTTGGTGGTAGGTTCTCAATTGGCTCAGTGTGGGTTAGATTATTTTCTCGGCGAAAATTATTCATCCTACTTTGGCCGAAAAACACACTTAAAAGGCATACTGTTGCCAGAGATAATAGGATGAACTTGTATGGTTTTCCTTGGATTTTCATTTATTTAGTTCATCGAGGCCGTTGGATTAGGCAGTGCAAGTTCCTTACGATTGAACATGAATGCTCCAAATGCCGAAATTAACCCTGACATGAATAGGATGATTCCTGTGAAGGCCCAAAATAGGGATGTCCACGTTATTGTTCGGCCAGAGCTTAAATTATCAACCGGAGAATAATCCCAAACTGAATTAGTTACCCACAGGATGCCTTTTGACATAAAAATTGCTATATCGTCCAGAGCAGATGGAGCTAACTTACTGCCAGTTTCGTGGTCTATTCCTGATATGCCTTGCTCTTCTACTATCTGCTCAAGTGTTCCAGTGGAAGCGGAAATTAGTAGGATCCCAATCGACATGAATGCTGCAACTGGAAAAGCAAGAAAGCTTGAAGCCATCAAGCCAATTGCAGATATAAGTCCCAGCCAGAAATAAATAATTAAAAGACCACGGAATAGATTTAATCCAAATCCCCCATCATGGTACAGGATAGAAGGTCCATCTTTATTTAAGAACACAATTGGTTTTTCGTTAAGATTGAAGAAATTGACTACTACTCGGCCATGATTGGGGCCTTCTTGGTCCGGAACTACTCCTCCCTCAAGGTTTAGTTCCAGTTCATGGAAAACACTTGATCCGACAGTTATCTGTTTTGGCTGTTCATTTGCTGGCCAGTGTTTGCCAGTTCCAGCGCCAACGGTCCATGTGCAAAGATGTGATTTTGGATCATATTCATCGCCGGCATTAAATTTATACCTGAGATAGATTGGTCGTTTGTTTATTTCATCTACTTTGTTGGTGTCGATTTGAAAAACCCATTGGTAACTTTGCCCAGGCAGTATTATTTCTGTGGTGCCTTTATACATTTGAATGGCTTGATGTTCCAATTCTTCGACATCCTTGATTACTTCTGGGTTCTTTTCAGCTTGCTCCACCAAACTTATGTAATCCTGTCCTCGAAGCGATAGAATGTGTTCTGGATTAGTGACACTCATCCTTAAAGCTTGTTCACTAGGTGAGTATTGGCTCTTGCCTAACGCTACTAGTTTGCAATAAGCATAAGCCCTCGCCCGGTTGAGCCTGAGATCCAATTCTGGAAGATTGACTTGGCTCCGAGAGACTAGCACTTCATTTCGTAACTTATCTTGTTCCGAAGAGCTTAATTCATCTGAGTTAGATCGGTTTTCGATAAGAAAATAAATTGCCAACCCAGTGGGAATAAGAAGCGCTGCATTGAGCAGCATAATTCCTAGCCACTTTCCAAACCAAATTTGCCAGCGTGCGATCGGCTTCACCGCAACCATTTGTATTACATTATCTTCGATCTCGCGGGCTAGTGTGCCGCATCCCATCCAAAGAGATGAAATACCTAGCAGGGCAGTTGTAGCGCCAAGTGTGTAGGTAAGTACTAATTGGACCATCCCCTTGGCGGTGCCATCGCTCTTTATCATCAACGGTAATCCAAAGACAATGATCAGCAATGAAATAGCCATAGCTACAACAAACCGGTACCGGACGGCGGCTTTAAAAGTTTGTTTTGCAATAGCCCACATGTTTTTTGGCTTAGTCGCCTAACAATCCACTTAATTTATCGTTGGCCTTATCGAGGTCTTCACCTTTGTTCGGAGTGACTTCTAAGGGTTGTTGATCAGGATCCGTTTCTATTTTAGATAGACCAGCTAATTTATCTTCCCTAATTGGTTTTGATTTTTTCTGCTCCCTATCAGGTTGATTAAGCGGAGATTCTTCGTTGCGCGTTAGATGATCGAGTGCGCGGTCTGTCTTGTTTTGGTTGGTATCTCCACGAAGATAGTCTGCCACCTGATGTCCAGAGGTAGCTCCGGAAGTTTCAGATTCTCTTTGCCGTGCCTGTTCGACAATATTTAGGAATAAACTTTCAAGATTTTCGGTAGGATTATCAACGTGTACTTCCTGAGACTGAGTATCTTCACGAATAAGTGTTAAAACTTTATCCATAGTCTCTCTCGAGAGAGCAGGGGATGTTATTCGCGTGGCGTTACGATTGGATAACAACTCTTTCATTGTTCCAATTGCCTGCACTTTGCCTCCATAAAGAATCATGGCTCGATCACATACATCCTCAACATCGGAGAGTAAATGGCTTGATAGTATGACTGTCTTGCCACGTTCGGCTAGTGTCAGAATCAAATCTTTAATTTCACGGCAGCCGATAGGGTCTAGGCCGGAGGTTGGTTCATCGAGAATTACTAAGTCTGGATCATTTATTAGAGCTTGAGCTAAACCAATACGGCGCTGCATGCCTTTTGAGAATTCTCCAACATGTCGACGCCGAGCGTTCTCTAAACCGACCATTTGAATTAATTGCTCTGCACGTTCTCTTCGCTCCTTTGATTCAATATGAAAAAGACTTCCAAAAAAATCGACTGTCTCTTCTGAATTTAAATAACGGTAAAGATAGGATTCTTCTGGCAGATATCCAAGGCGTGCTTTGGTTTGAACGTGGCGAGGAGAATGTCCAAAAACACTGATGCGACCTTTTGTTGGGTAAAGAAGCCCTAAGAGCATTTTAACAGTGGTAGATTTACCTGATCCGTTGGGGCCTAGCAGGCCAAAGACTTCGCCTCGCTTGACTTCGAAATCAATGCCTGACACGGCACGGGCTTTGGATCGGCCCCAAAAGTCCTTAAAAACTTTGGTGAGACCTTGAGCGGAAATGACCGTTTCTGTTGAGTTCATTTTACTAAATCGCTTTTAAAAGCGAATAACTATTAGGCTGTCTGTGGTGAATGGTTAGCGGCAGGTATTGATTCTTCCTTATCAGTATTTGCATTAAAAGCTTCAAGCTCCTCGCCTTGGCGAACCAACCGAGCACTGTTGAAAACTACAATTAATGAACCTGCATTGTGCAGGATCGCTGCAACTATTGGATTGATTACCCCGTAGCTGGCTCCAATCATACCACCAATAATAAAGAGTATGCCAAAAAGAAAATTCTGATTGATGACTGTACGTGTTTGTCTAGAAAGGCGTACAAGAAATGGAAGTCTTCGAAGGTCGCTATTCATAAGTGCAATTGTAGCACTTTGGATGGCAACTTCACTTCCGGCGGCACCCATTGCCACTCCCATGTCACCTGCAGCAAGTGCTGGTGCATCGTTGACGCCATCTCCAATTACAGCAACACGGTAACCGCGTTTTTTAAGATCGCTTACGAAATCAACTTTGTTTTGAGGGAGGCATTCAGCAACGACTTCAGCGCAGCCGATTTCCGCAGCTACACGAGAAGCAACAGGTTTTCGATCGCCAGAAACCATGGCTACACGCTGAACACCGGAGTCGAGTAAGTCGGCAAGTGCTTCCTTGGCCTCACCTCTTGTTGCATCTTGAAGGCCAATCCATCCTATGCAAACGCCTTCCTTAGCGACGTATAGTAAGCTGTATCCCTCTGCTTCTTTTAAATCAACCTGAGATTCAAAGTCATCTCCTACTCCATTGTCTCGTAGCCACTGAGCGCGACCGATTACGATATTGTCACCATCTACTTTTGCCTCTACGCCTTTGCCAGCTGTTTCCTTGAAATCAGTAGGGTCAGTTAAGTCTAAATCAGCTTCTTTAGCTAGAGTTGCTAGCGCTTTTGCAGTTGGATGGTTACTGAATTTTTCTGCTGTTGCAGCAATTTTTAGAAGTTCTGCAGGCTTAACTTCACCTTGCGGAGCTAGGCGACTGACCGCTAATTGGCCAGTAGTCAATGTGCCAGTTTTGTCGAAAACAAATGCGTTTATTCGTGCAGCAATTTCTATGTCTCCTACGTTTTTTATAAGTACTCCCAAACGTGCCGCAGAAGCCAGAGCTGCTACCATTGCTGTCGGAGAGGCGAGAATAAAGGCGCAAGGGCAGGCTATTACAAGTACAGAAACTACACGTTCAATATCATGAGTAAAAAACCAGACTATAGCAGCAATAACCAACACAAGCGGGGTGTAATAGCCCATATACTGATCTATAATTCGCATGATTGGTAACTTAGTTTGTTCCGCAGATAAAATAAGATCCCGAACACGTCCAAATGTTGTGTCTTCACCAGCGCGCGTTACTTCGATTTCAAGTACTCCATTAAGATTTGTTGTGCCGGCGAATACTTCGTCACCACTACTTTTGTCTACAGGAAGTGATTCACCAGTAATATTTGCCTGATTAATAGAGCCTTGTCCTTTAATGATCTTGCCGTCCGCCGCTATATTGTCTCCTGGTCGAATTCGTATGACATCTCCAATCTTTAATTCTGATGCAGGAACTTCTTCTTCATCTTTACCTATAATTCGACGAGCTTTGCTCGGAGTGAGTTTAACTAGAGATGCAATAGATGCACGAGCTCCAGCGGCTGTCCGAGTCTCGATTAATTCTCCGAGCAACATAAAAAATGCTACAATACCAGCAGTTTGATAGCCTCCAAGTTGTGATTCGCCAGATGCGATTGCGGCTAGAAACGCGATGGCCACAAGTTCGTTGATTGTGAGTTTTCCCTGTTTTATGTCTTTTACAGCCAACCGTAGTATTGGAAATCCAAGAATCATCGCGCCAACGAAAGCGCTAATACCTGCGACTTGATTGTCAGTTCCTGAAAACCATTCCATAATGAATGAGTTAGCGATAAAAATCACTCCCGCGATCATTGTGGTTAATCGGAAATTGGTGTGTTCGTGATCGTGACCACAACTGTCACAATCATTATCATTTTCGTGATTGTGTTCTTTACGTCCTATATGAGATGAAACTTGCATATTATGTTAGTATTGCAGTGATTGATGTTTAATCAGGGGGCTTGGGTTTCCTTTAATTTTACTTTCGCAGGAGTACGGTTCAGCCAAATGCGAGGTTGGCGACCAGACAGATAAAAAATATCTACAGCATTAGTGAGTACACTTTGCATAGTTTCAGAAACTAAGCGTTGCTGAAAGAGCTCTGGGTTACTTTCGTAAAAAGGTTTTTGATCAGAGAATGACTTTGATTCGGCTTCCACTGAGCTTAATAGTCTATCAGCTGTGGTTTTGCCGCCACTTTCAATTACTCTGGCTTGCCCTTCAGCATTAGCAATAATACTTATTGCTGTAGCACGTGCCGTGCTAACTTTTTGTTGGCTTTCCTGTTGTGATTTCAGGAAAGCATCGTAGGCGGGTTTGACTCCGATGGGCACCGTGACATCCAGGGCCAGTGAATTTACTTGAATAGGAAGATTATGAACTTGATTAACCACCTTAACAATTCGTTCGCGAATGTCATTCTGTAAAGCTGACTGACGGGTATACGCATCCAGTGCGCTTCGACTGGCTGAAGCGTGGTAGACTGCATTATCTAACGCAGACTTAAGGAAGTTTGTAACATTGTTAAACTTAAACTCATAGGCTTGAATGGTTTGATCGGACTCCTTGAGACTGAAATTCATCTCCGCTTGTATATGCACAGTATTACCATCTCCTGTAAGCGTATAACCATCATAATCGGGAGCAAATGAATAGCTATCCTGTGGATCTTCTTCATCTGTTGTTCTCCAGCCAACATCAGAAGTGATGGATCGATTTTGGTTTACTGGAATCTGTACGATTTCATCGATAGGGTAGGGCCATGCAAAGTGTAGGCCCGATTCGAGAATTGGAGATTTAAATTTACCAAAACGCAATTGCAGTGCCTGATGGCCGCTATCTACTTTTGTAATACCTGAACAAAGAAAGGCAATTCCTAGTGCCACCATTAAAACACGAACAACCTTAAAACTGCTCTGCAGCGCCTCGGACAATGCGCGTGATCGGGCGTCATCCAAAACTTCCTTATGATCGGGAGCGTGATGCTCTTCAGTAGTCGATTTATTGCCCTGAGGCTGTTTTTCTTCCTCGCTCATGACCTTTATTCCTTAGAAGCCTTGTTTGGTTGAGTTAATAGGTTGAACGGAGGTGTGTTTGGATCGAGTATCAAGGTGGCATTTTCCTTGAGTGAACCCTCCAAGGCGTTGAGATTAAAAAGGAAGTTGGCTAGCTCTGGATTTTTTTCAAATTCTTTGAAGTACTGAGCCGATGCAGCCTCAGCTTCACCTCGAAGTACTTTTGCTGTTGCTTCCGCTTTAGAAAGTATTTCATTGGCTTTAAGATCAGCTTCGGCTCTGAGCATTTTTGCTTCGCGTTCACCTTCTGCTTCAATCTTTGTAATGCGAGCTTGGCGTTCAGCTTTCATTCGTTCGAAAACCGCGGTTGTTACGGCAGATGGTAATCCTAGGCGCTTGATGCCAACCATCTTAATTTCTATTCCGTAAGTTGAAGTATCCCCTGAGACCTCTTCTTTCATTTTATCTTCAATCTCTGAAAGTTTAATCAGATCTGCATCAGTATTTACAATTTGCTCAAAAGTGTATTTGCCAATAACGGAATTTTGAGCACTGCGTACAGTGGATTCTAGTGTTTTATTAGCGAGTGATAAGTCACCGCTAAATTTTTGAAAGAACTGTAGTGCATTACTGATTCGCCAAGTTGCAAATACCTTTACCAGTATTGGCTTACCTTCAGTGGTGCTGGTTGTTTCAAAAGTCCATTCCGAATTCTGAATACGATTGTCGAACTTGTATACTTCGTTGATTGGCCAAGGGAATCGGAATCGAAATCCAGGGCCAATATCGGCTTTTCCAGTTTCGGCATTTATTACTGGATTACCAAAGGTAGTGCGAATTGCCACCTCAGTATGCCTTACCTGATAGCTCAGCAGCATAAAGCCAAACATGATCACGAGGATCGCGCCGATTGTCAGTGTTACATGGTTTTTTTTCATTTTTATATAAAATATGTTAATTAGTTTTCTTGGTCTACAGTTACGTTTAATAGGTCTTGCCTCAATTGATCCTGTAGCTCGAGATTGATGACATCTCGATTAGCTGGATCAGATAAAATATATTTTCTTGAACCTTTTGTTGCTTCCTTGAAGCTCTCTAATTTCATCCGAGTTTTGTATACAGATGGTGCGCTCTTAAAGGCTGCAATCTGGTTGGAAAATCGTTTTGCTTCAGCCTTCGCTATAGCTACCTTATTAGTACTATCGCTTTTTGCTTGGGCAATGCTTTCTGCAGCTGAAGCTTCCGCTAGAGGGACTTTACTTGCATCATACATTAATGCAGCTAAGCGATTAGTTTCCGCATTTAATTGAGCCACAATCACTTTTTCATAACTTTCAGCAACTCCTCCAGTCTCTTTGGATTGTTCGTTTTTACCTACTGGAGGATGAATATCCTGCAGGCCTACAAATTCAATTTTAGCACCTAATTTGTGTTCAAGTGCTCGCTTTTGTAAACGATCTTGTAATGTTTTTTGAGCTTTGGTTCTTCCTGGGCCCATCAGTTCATCCATATCTACTCCGATTAGGTACTGTGTGACTTCTCGCATTGCCAGTTTTTGGAGTAATGAACCAGAATTTGCATTATTGGTTACCCATTCGTTTAGATCATTAATACGATATTGTATAGGGATGCTTACCGTAAGGAGGTTTACAGGAACTGATTCTGCAGCGCTTTGGGCATCAGCATTATTACTAGCAACAATCATATTGAAGTTTTGTTCAGGATCTTGATCGGGTCCGCCATGGTTGTGCTGCGTAGTCCATAAAATCACCTTGGTTCCTTCCTGTTGTTGTCCTTCCTTCTTGTCTATAACACCCAAAGTAAACGACTGGATTTCGTCGGTTTTGTATCTGTAAATTTTATCTATTGGCCAAGGCCATTTTAGAAGAAAACCTGGTCCACTGATTCGATTGTTTTTTCCAAAACGTTCTAATAGTGCCTCTTCGTTAGCTTGTATCACTACAAAACTACTACTGAAAAAAAGCACTACAAATTGCAAGCCAAGTATTAATGCTAATTTTTGTTCTAGATATCGGTAAAACCATGTTTCTGATACTTTAAAGCCAAATTGATAATCAAGAGCGTGAGCTGCTGTAGAGATGAGTCCGCCTGGCTGACCTAGTAATCCAATCAGTCTACTATCGTAAAGGAGTCTTGCCTTAGTCTTGTCACCTTTTGGCCGATAGATTTCGAGTACCAGTGTCACCACATTTTCAACTGCGGAAGTTATTATGATAATGAACACTAACCATGTGATCCACTTATCCCATAGCGGATAGCCAAAGTAAGAAGCTGTTTCAGAAAGAACTATCGCTGTGCCTAAAACTGAACCGAGCAACATGTAGCTGGCGCCAGGTCTTAGTAGTTCCTGTCCATCCATTCTTGCTAATCCAGCTGAATATTTGCCCATCAAGAATAAAATAACCACAAAGAGACTGTTGAACAGTATTGGTATAAGAGCTTGTGCAGGATTTGGGCTTGTCCATTGGTTGAGTTTTCCTAAAACCAACCAAATTCCGACGGCTTGGGCAACAAGCAGGAGTAACGAAAAGCCAGGGACAATCCATTTTTCAAATTGTCTTCGTGCATTTAAAGCTGGATACGCATCTTCCGCTGCACCACTGAAGAGGGATTCATCATTGTCGCGGGATTGATCCAAAGCTTGCATCTCTAATGCCTCTTGTCGTTCGCGGTCCATCAGATGTGCATGGACGAAACTAAAGAGAGAAATCAGGGTGCCTATCCCAAGAAGCACCAAGCTTGCTAAGCCTACGTTGGATTCAGATTTTAAAGCTAAAACAAGCGTGCCGATTGTGATGCCCAGCAGCGCAATGCCATTTATGAATCCTAGTTTTTTAGAATTGTATTCTTGCATTATGTTAATTCTCGATCTTCGAACAACCAAAGGGCAGCCATCAAGGTAGCCCCAGTATAACCCATTAAATATAGAAATGCTTGGCCAAGATATACTAGAGGAATTGTTTCATCTCCTGATAATACGTCAGCTAGCCAGAAATTCTGCCAATTGGGAATTATAGTGTAAAGTATTGAAGCCCACCAAATTCCGTCTTCGGTTTTTTCTAAAAATAACCAATCCGACATTAGCCCTAAAAAAAGGACACCAGAGCAAACTGCAAGTGTGGGTAGTAGTTCGAGGCGTGTGGAACAAGCCAGAGCCAGTGCAGTAAGAATAAGTACAGCAAACAATAAAAGAACAGAGGCTGGAACTAATCGCCAGTCTACTGTTCGAGGATCCGCACTGGCACCTGTGGTTGCTGCTTCTGTTGACAATATTATGGCAAACATTGCAGTAGTCAGTACTACTAAGGCTATTACAGTAGTAAAAACAAACCGCACCTGAAGAAAGTAATTTAGGAATCCTGCAATTATATAAGATGCCAAGAGCCCTCCAAAACAATATATACCAAAGGAAAAGGTATCTGCGGAACCGTAGGCATCGTACGCCATGCGACTGGCGAGAAGGCATGCAACAAGGTTTGTATAAATCAAAATTGATAATGCACCGGACAAACCCAAATATTTCCCAAGGATAAATCTTGCTCGACCAACCGGTTTGGATAACACGGCTAATGCCGTTCCGGATCGAATTTCTCGGGCTACTGAAGACGATGCGCAAAGAACTGCCCCTAAGAGTCCAGTTACTAAAGATACGGCAAGCAGGCTGGTTTTAACAATTTGAACGTCATCCCCAAATCCAAAGTAAGGGACAATTGAGAGGAAAACACAGAAAAAGGCCGAACATGTCATCAACAACAGGAAAACTGGTTGCTGTACCACCTCCATAAAAGCATTAAAAGCTATTGTTCCGAACTGTCTCATTTACCGAAACGGGCCGGAAAAGATACCGACCAAAAAAGCAAATGCAATGGGTTTCTCTTTTAAAATTAATTAGTTTGTTGACATTAATTCTTAACGAGTGTTAATTGCAAACGGTTTGCATTTAAAACTGACAACTAAATTATTATCAATTATCTGCTCTATACAGATCTTTGTGTTGTCTGCTTCTATTGTTTCTCCAGATTTGCATGTCGCGGTTTGTCATGATGGTTGTTCTAAACATCATCATGAAAATTCTTCCGAAAATGAGGAATTGCCAAATGATGAGCACGATTGCCCTATAACTATATTTTCTCAAGGATTTATCCTAAATCAGCCATTTATTCCCGAAAATTGGGAGTATGTTAATTGCCTTTTAGTTAAGTTTATCGAGCCAGAATCATTTTTTTCTCAATCCTGTACGCGCTTATCCTTACAGCGTGCTCCTCCTTTTGTTTAACTTACAAAGTTAAAAGTCTCTAACTATAGAGTAAGCTCAGGAATAATTTTCACTGAGCAATTAGTTCTTTTTTAGACTCTTTTGACTGTTTTCTGTGATTCCTTTCGCTAATCATTTGGAAGGTAAAAAAAAACTAAAAACCTATAAAATTGCTATAAATTTTATTTTAAATAACAAAAAATAATTATGAAATTAAAAGAATACAGTATAAATGCATTTAGAACTGCATGTGTGTTGGCAATATGCGCTGTGATTGTATCTGGATGTGGTCCGTCAGAGAGTGGATCTGATGACCATGATGGCGAGAACCATGCGCATGCAGCTGGTGGACCTCCGTGTGTTATCGTGTCGACGACTGATCTCATGGGCATTGTTGAAGCAATTGCTGGTGATTCAGTTGAACTACACTGCTTTGGTAAGGGAAATCAGGATCCTCATGCATTGGATATTCTTCCTAGTTTCGTTCGTGAGATGAATGAAGCCGATCTTTGGATTCAAGTAGGAAACGACATTGAGGCAGCTTGGTACCCAGATCTTATGGCAAACGTTAAGAATACTAAAATTATCGAAGGATCCGAGGGATTCATTGATACTTCTGATCTGATTATGCCTTTAGAGGGGGCCGTGGGAAATGTATCGGGTGTTGGGCATTCGAGCGGCTTACATCCTTCAGGAAATCCACACTATTTACTGGATCCCATTGAAGGTATTCGTGCAGCCAAACTTGTGGCAGATCGATTAAGTGCCATTTTGCCTGAACAAAAAGATAAGTTTCAGCAAAATTTTGAAAATTTTCGAAAACGTTTAGCTGATGCTTTAATCGGGTCTGAGTTGGCCGAACGTCATGATATTATCAAGATTGCAGATCTTTATCAGAGTGGGGATTTAACTGATTTTTTATCTCAACAAGGTGGTGAGACTTCACTTGGGGGTTGGTTAGGTAAACTTGAAAAGCACCGGGGTACACCCATTGTAGGTGATCATGATCTGTGGCCGTATTTTAGTCGTCGAGTAGGATTTTCTGTTGTGGGATATTTTGAGCCTGAGCCGGGAGTTACGCCTACTACAAAACATCTTCGAATTTTAATTGATCAAATGAAAGCCGAGTCTGTCCCGATTATTTTTTCAGCACCGTACTTTGATGAAAAGCACGCTCGGTTTGTCTCTGAAAACACAGAAGCACGTGTGCTTCCGATGTGTCATCAAACTAAGGCGCGCCCTAACACGGAAACCTATTTTAATATGATCCGACATAACATGGAAACTGTGATTGCTGCGTTAAATAAGAATTAGAATTATTAGAAGGTGAACATAAAAGAATATAACAATTCTAAATCTAAAAAGGGGTTCACCTTGATTGAACTTCTTGTCGTTATTGCAATAATTGCAATTTTGGCAGGATTGTTATTGCCTGCATTGACCTTATCGAAAAATAAGGCAAAGCAGATTCATTGTTTATCTAACATGAAACAAATGGGTATCGGATTCATGCTTTATACTGAAGACTTCGATGGAGTGTTACCTCCAACTGCGCATCTATCCCTGCGCCCTGAAAATATTTGGATTAACACACTCTCCCCGTATGTAGGAGATGTTGATGAAATTAGGTTCTGCCAATCAGATCCTAAAAAGGAATTAAAAGAAAAAAATAACGGAACAAGCTATATCTTAAATGAATTTTTGACCGTTCCCATGATGGATCCATTTGGAAATATAATTGAGCCCTTGCCAAAAATTGATCAACTTAAGGATCCCTCGGCAACTTGTTTATTATTTGAGGCTTCTGAAAAATATGGAGTTTCCATTTACAATGATCATTCGCATTCACGAATGTGGCTTGTTGGAGGCTGGA
>Ga0209404_10001370_pt1 | contig 16523 bp, 18 predicted proteins | sample TroAtlMetagenome_2_FD_187447 | JGI IMG/M metagenome (GOLD analysis project Ga0209404, IMG submission 187447) | Marine eukaryotic phytoplankton communities from Atlantic Ocean - Tropical Atlantic ANT8 Metagenome (SPAdes) (version 2) | ecosystem: Environmental > Aquatic > Marine > Oceanic...
GGCAGGTGATTTGTTAGATGAAGAATGTGATAAAAGATATAAAGAATGGAAGAAGAGAAATCAAAAATTATCTTATATGTTTAAAATGGAAGTGTCAGACCTATTAAGAAAGAAACACATTAATAAACTTCTAGAAGTTCCAAACGGACAACACCCTATTCTACTTAAACAGTATCTTGCGAAAAAAGTTTCACTAGAGACACTTTGTATCATGGACGACATTATTAATATGTGCGACCAAGAATGGAATCATTTAATATCAGAACAATTAGTTTATCCCGAAGTGCATAGACTGATAAAGAAGTATAAAACATTCTTAACTTATGATTACCAAAAGTTTAGAACCACCCTTATAGATTTATGCCAATAGAAGAAGTAACTATATTAGGAAATGGCCCGAGTCGATTGAATTTCGATTTTACTGTGTCGCATGAGGTGTGGGGTTGCAATGCAATTTATAGAGATACAGATAAATGTGATTTAGTATTTGCTTGTGATATGCCTGTCCAAAAAGAGATAGTTGAATCAGGATACTACAGAAACAATAAGGTTGCATTCGCAGACATTGACCCGTTACCTATAGAACTGTTAGAAATGTTTGCACCCGATTTCAACAACCCTGTAATAAGTGTAAAGGAAGACGACACGCATTTTATTATACAGGGAGATAATACTAGAACAGATTTTCTTGGGTTAAAGAATCCACATTTAATTACAACATACAACGAACCGAATTTAAAAAACTTAATGACTGGAATGTCTGCATTAGGATATGCAATGACACTAGGTGTTAAAACTATCAATCTAATTGGATTTGATGGTCTAGAATTTGAAGGGGAACCTTCAAATATTTACGAAGGTAGTAGTAATTACCCGACTAAATATACAACAGAGGACGCTGTTCTACAAGTTCAACGTTCTCAGTTCATAGCACTATTAGAATGGTTCTATGGAAAAGGTTCATTATATTGGCAAAACCCTCTAGACAAAGAGGACGAAATCAAGTATAATGAATTATCTTATTATGAAATAAGTGATAGGTGGGTTTTAGGCGAAGGTCTAGAATCTTGATAAAATTGTTAATAAAATGCGATATAATTGTAATACAATAGGAGAATACAATGAGTAGTAGTTTAGACAAACTAAGAGCTGCAATGGAAACAGCTTCACCCTCAGACGGTGCAAAAAAATCCTACCAAGACGACACAATGTGGAAACCCGAACTGGATAAAACTGGTAATGGTTACGCAGTGATTCGTTTCTTACCAACCCCTGAAGGAGAAGAGATGCCATGGGTATCTTATTTCGACCACGGCTTTCAAGGCCCTGGCGGCTGGTACATTGAGAAGTCTTTAACGACTCTTAATAAGAAAGACCCTGTAAGCGAATACAACACTTCGTTGTGGAATACTGGGATTGAAGCAAACAAAGAAATTGCGAGGAAACAGAAACGCAGACTGCATTATGTTTCTAACGTATATGTTGTTTCAGACCCTAAAAATCCCGATAACGAAGGGAAAGTGTTCAAATACAGATACGGTAAAAAAATCTTTGAGGCACTCAAGGAAGCAATCTCACCTGCATTTGAAGATGAGAACGCAATCAATCCTTTTGACCTAAGAGGTGAAGGTGCAAACTTCAAAATTAAAATCAGAAAAGTTGACGGTTATTGGAACTACGACAAATCTGAGTTTGATTCTGTTGCACCATTGTTTGATAATGAAGAACAAATAAACCAAGTGTTTAGTCAAGTTCATTCTTTATCTGCCGTAATCGCTCCCGATGAGTTCAAGTCTTATGAAGACTTAAAAGAGAAACTTGAAAGAGTTCTCGGAACAGTTGGGTCTACCTCTACTGCTGAATCAGTTGCAGAAGACTTGGAAGAAGTGCCATGGTCTAATGTAAACACTGCTTCAACAGCAAGTGAACCAGTAATTGAAAGTGCAGAAGTTTCAGCAGGTGTAACAGCCAGTTCTGAAGACGATGCAATGGATTACTTTAAGAAATTAGCTCAAGACTAATTTCGTTTGGGGTGCATAGGTTTTTATTATGAATATAAATGACAAGACTATGCATTCACTGAGGCCGTGGATAAAAGTGGGGGTACTCAGTAAGGGTAAGATAAACAGCAAAAACAAAGCGGGTTTATCGGTGCAGAGCGGGTATGCTGTAAGGCGTGGGGCGACTGACACACTTATTTAATTATGAAAAGTGAATTTTATAAAAACATTCTTCCATTCAACGAGAATGAAAGAGTCGTAGACCAATTTGGTTGGACACCTTTGAGTGTAATCACACCAAGTAAATCTTCAAAGAACAACTGGAAAGATGCATACTTAACTGCATATGAAGAGAAGAGAGGAGAGTGTCCTAGATTACCAAATGGACTAATGATGTCTGAGTTCCACGCAGGATTGTGTGAGAACATTATACATTATTGGAGTATGGTTGGAGATACAATCGTTGACCCATTTGCAGGTAGAATGACTCGTGCATTTATATCTGCTTCATTAGGAAGAGATTATGTTGGGTATGACGTATCACCAACAACTGTAAGTAAAGTTAAAGAAGAAATGTCAAGACATTCTTTTGACGGTTGGTATGACATTGTAGAAGGAGACGGTTGTGAAATGAAAGACACTGGGGACGAATGTGCTCAGTTAGTTATGACTTGTCCACCTTACGGTGATATAGAAAGATATGAAAGTGCAGAAGGTCAGTTATCCGACATAAGAGGGTACAGAAAATTTGCAGATAGAATACAAGTTTGTGGTGATAACATAGAAAGAGTTTTAGTGCCTGGTGGATTTTGTGTATGGGTATGTGGTGATTGGAGAAGAGACGGAGAATACATTCCATTTCATGCCGACACTATAAATATGTTCACTCAATCGGGTCTGAAATTACATGACGTAATAGTTATGAAGAACGATACGATATTTGCAGCCTTACAAATGGGTAAGTGTGCGAGTAAGAGATACACTAGTAAAGTACATGAGTATATTCTAGTGTTTAGAAAGGAAGGGGAATTGGTTCCGACTTCCGATAAGATTAAAAATAGAGAGGACGAAACCTTAGAGAAGTTTTTTGGATAATTATGCCTAGTGTAACACCAAGATACAATAAGAAAAAGAATCAGACTGAATCGTTTGATGGTTTACTTAGACGTTTTAAAAAACAATGTGATAATGCAGGTATCGTTCAAGAGGTTAGGGATAGACAATATTACGAAAAACCTAATCAAACAAAACATAAAAAAGCACAGGCACAGACTCGTAGAAATAAACTTGATGCAATCAAGAGAGAGAAAGCGGGTCGTCCTAAACGATGGTTATAAGAAATGAAACAATGGCACGGTGGAAAGGGTTCTCGAAGACGGAACTCAAACGAAGAGAAGTATGCAGATGCGTGGGAACGTATCTTTGGCAAACCCGAGCCTAAAATAAAAGAACACAAGAAGACACCTTCACACGGACTTACTCAAGTCCATAAAGACAAAACCAAATACGATAGAAAAAAGGGATATGAAAAAGAGTAATAAATACTCTTATGTCGTATAAAGGTAGATTTCGTCCAAAAAACAGTAAGAAGTATAAAGGAGACCCCACGAAGGTCTACTATCGTTCCTTATGGGAACGTAGGTTTATGCATTATTGTGATAACACTCCTTCTATACTAGAATGGAATAGTGAAGAGATTATCATTCCATATGTATCACCTATAGATAACAAAGTACATAGATACTTCCCCGACTTCTATATAAAGAAGAAAAATGTATCAGGTAAGGTTGTGCGTGAGGTTATAGAAGTTAAACCTAAACGACAATGTGAACCACCCAAAGTCCCCAAGAGAAAAACTAAAAGATACCTGAGAGAGGTTGCAACATATGGGGTAAATCAAGCAAAATTCAAAGCTGCAGAAGAGTACTGCAAAAATCGTAAATACAATTTCAGAATATTGACCGAAGAACATCTCACTTGAGTATAAATAGATATATGTCTACTATTTTTGAAGAGTTAGAAAATCTTAAACCTGAGGCAGTTGGTAAGCATAATCAACTTGCATTAGAGTGGTTTAGAACTAATATTAGAAGAATCTTTGATAGAAGAAACAATGAAAAGGTTTATCTTGACGGGACTAGGGTGGGAAATATAGTAGAAGGCAATATGTACATGATGTTTTATGATGCAAAATTTAAAAAGAAGTTGCCTTGGTATGATAGATTCCCACTAGTTATTCCTTTTGATACAAGGACAGTTAGGAATGGATTTTATGGAATTAACTTACACTACATTCCACCTTTAATGAGACAGAACTTATTAGAAGAGATGTACAAGTATCCAACAGAGGACGGTGTGGTCATTGGTTATGAATACTTCAGAAGTGTAAGTAGAATGAAACCTGCAATACCATGTGTAAAGAAGTATCTTTGGAGTAGAATTAAAAGAGTCCCTATGCAAGTACAAAAAGAATATTGGGACGTAGCTGCAATGCTACCGACTGGTAATTTTGGTGGTACAAATACAAATACGGTTTATGCCGATTCTAGGAAAAAAATGTAATGGCAAGAAATAACACTATAGACGAAATTAAATATAACTTTGACCAAGGCGCTAGAGGAAATAGATTTGACGTATTCTTCTATTTACCTGTATCATTTGGTGAAGGTGGTGATGCAAGAGGTATGGGAATACGAGTAGAATCGTGTGAGTTGCCTGGTCGTTCAATATCTACTACAAGCTTTAAAGAGTTTGGTGCAGAAAGAAGTATGCCTGATGGTACTATCGATGATGGTGGAACAACCGACATGACATTTATATGCGACCAAGCATTTGCAGATAGGTTTATTATAGAAGCATGGCATTCACTAGTTTATTCTGCAGATGCAAACGCAGATGGGTTTGCACAAAAACAAGGTAATCAAATTCAACCAATTTTTAGTTATTATAAAGACTATATTGGAAAGATTCAGATAAACCAAAATCGTACAGACCATAGAGGTGGAGACGATTCAAAAGGTGTTGCACTAACATACGAATTACATGATTGTTATCCTACAGATTTTTCTTCTCAGGATTTAAGTGTAGACGGTTCTTTAATGAAATTTACAGTAACCTTTGCATACAGGTATTGGACTTGTGAATATAACAAAAATGTACATCAGAGAAGTTTCCTAAATAAAGGAAGACTAATTTTAGATTCACTACTTGACGGTAGTAATATCTTAAGTAGGTTTGGTAAAGAGGGCAAAGTCCGTAGAACTTTAACAAACCTAGACACTAGAAGTTCACAATTGAATAATATATTTGGTGGTGGATAAAATATAATATGGAGTAAATTATGGGATTACCAATCCAATCAACACCCACTCATGAGTGTGTGTTACCAAGTAACGGCGAGATAGTAAAATTCAGACCGTTTCTTGTAAAAGAACAAAAGGTATTGACACTTGCGAGAGAGAGTGAAGACCAAAAACAAATTCTTGGTGCAATCAAGAAGATGATTTCGGCAGTAACTTTCGAAAAAGTGGAAGCAACTAAACTTGCAATGGCAGATTTAGAGTATTTGTTTCTTAAAGTAAGATGTGTTTCTGTTGGAGAAACTACTAAAGTCTCAACGCCTTGTAATGACACTGAGTGTAATGGAAGTGTACAACTTAACATTAACCTCGAAGAAGCAGAAATGGTCGGTGAAAATCCTGACACAACAATCATGATAAATGATACTGTTGGTGTAGTATTGAAATGGCCTTCTGTTGGAATTATAGAAAAAGTTGAAAAAGTAGATAATGAGTCGAATGCAATCGAAGTTATGAAACATTGTATTGTTTCTATCTTTGATGAAAACGAAATGTATGAAATGAATGAGGTCTCAGGAGATGAGTTAAACGAGTTTGTTGACAACCTCACATTCACACAATTAGGATTGCTGGGTGAGTTTTTTGATAACATACCTAAACTTACTATAGAAACAAAAGGTGAGTGCAATATTTGTAATGAAACAACTAATAAAAAATTGGAGGGCCTTAATAGTTTTTTTTAATAGCTCTTTCTCATGAGTCGGTGTTTAATTATTATAACACCAACTTTCAGTTAATGCAACACCACAAGTATTCATTAACAGAACTTGATAATATGATGCCTTGGGAAAGAGAGATTTACATTAATCTTCTTTTACAATGGTTAGAGGAAGAAAAAGAAAGACAAAAGGAACAAAACCGAAAAGCAAAAATGGGTAGATAATGATTTCGTGAAGTGATTTTTTAATTTTAATTATAGGAAGAAAAAAATGGCTGAAGAAAGTAAAGATACGAGTAGAAACGAAGTCGAAATCGATTTAGAGAAATATATGGCTCTAATCGATAAACTTGATGCACAAGAAGATGTCATCAGGGAAATGAAAGAAGATGCTATTAAAGCAAAACAAGGACTAGAACCACCTAAAAGGAAATTCATAGACTTGTTCTTAGATGACAATGATATAAACGAGAAAGCAATCATTGGATTCATATCATTTTTCTTAATGACTGTATTTGGTATTACAGACTTAGTAACTGCACTCGCATGGGATTTAGATTTGAAAGTTTCAGAAACAATCTATACCTCATTCGTAGTTGTAACACTAGGTGCATTTGGTATATCAGAAGCTGGTAAAGCATTTGGTAACGGTAAGTAACTAATAGAGAAATTTAGATGGCAAATGAAGACCTGAATAAGGGAGTACAGGAAGAGTTAGAGAAGACTGCTAGAGAGCTTGAAAAGGCAAGGTCTAAACTTAAACCTGCGTTTAAGAATCTAGTCGATAACATTAAAGATGTTAACCCCGAACTAGCAAAAAATATTGCAGTCTTGAGAGAGACAAGTAAAGACTCTTTTGCAGGAGCTCTTCAGGCAACAAAATTCTCTAAACAATCTAAATTGATGGCAGACATACAAGAGAAAGGTCTAGACTCTATGAAAAAGCTAGACCCAAAGGGTATTCAGGAACTTACTGCAACATTTGAAGCATATGGAGACTCTTCGTTTTCATTAGAAGAATGGGCGAACTTAGAAGCCGATAGGACAGAAAGACTCAAACAAATGAGGTCAAAGAACACTTCTCTCGAAAAGGCTGAAAACGATTTAAACTCTTCTAAATTAAAACTAGCAAAAGTAGAGAAAGAACAGGCTAGCGAATTAGAATTTTTGAAAGGTAATGCGTTAAAACTTGCAAAAGCAAGACATGAGAAAGAAAATCAATCACTTAATCAGGAAATAGCTGATAAACAAACTGTTGCCGATAGAAAGAAAAAACTTCATGAAGATGAATCAAAAAGATATGAAGCACATATAGAACAGAGTAACGATTTAAAAGAAAGACAAAACGAAGTATTTAAAGCAGTTACTGAAGATTCAGGAAGGTTTGGTGAGATTACTGAAGGTATAAACGACCTTATAGGTGTTGACATCGCCGGAATGGCAGATGATGTTGTTAAAAAAGTAAATGCATTTGGTAAAATTTTTGGTGCAGATGATTTGTTTGGTTCCATTATGGAAAGCTTTCAATCAATCGACTTGAGTGGAATCAAAGACTCATTAGGTGGAATGATAGGTTCTGTTTCAGGGTCTATGGGTAAAATGAGTAAAGGGATAATGAAACGAATGTCCATTATGTCTACTGCTGTGAGTGGTTTCTTTACTACAATGGCAACTAGTGTAATGACTGGTCTTGCAACTGCTGGAGCAGCAATCATGACAGGTTTGGGTGCGATTGGTGGAGCACTTATGACTGCAGGTGGAATGTTAATGACAGGTGCAGGAATCGTTTGGACATCTATCACATCATTCTTTACTGGGTTGATGGGTGTTATGTCAAGACTTCTTGCAGCTGGTTTAAGAATGTTAGCCGCTATACCTATGTTGATAGTAAATGCAGCTATGTTTATCGCTGGTTTAATTTCAACAGCAGCTAGTTTGTTGATAGCCGCACTTCCATTTATTGCTATAGGTATTCTTATAATAGGTGCTATAGTTGGACTGATAATGGCATTTAATTATATGTATGAAAACGTGGAATGGTTTAGAAACGGTATAGATTGGATTGCAGAAAAGTTTTGGCAAGTGTATCAGTTTTTAGCAGACATGGGAGTTTTCGATGCAATAAAAACATACATTGGTGATATATTTTCATCTATTACAGGAATCTTTACTGGGGTTATTGACTTTATTAAAGCCGCATTGAGTGGAGATTTTGGTGGAATGTGGGATGCTGTAAAAGGTATATTCTCATCTATTAAAGACTTATTCCTCGCACCATTCAAGTTTGTTAAGAATCTAATACTAGGAGAAGACCCCGAAGGACTAGACGAAGCAGCAGAGTCGGGTCTATATGATATAGACAGAATAGGTAATAGTGAGATTGACGAAGACAAAGTCAAAGGCGCACCTATGAAACACTTAAAGGCTATTGTCGCTCATGATGACTTGAGTGATGACGACATGGCACTTATTAAAGAAGAAATTGCAAGACAAGAAGCAGTTAATCTTGCAGCTGGTGGAGAACCCACAACAGGTCAAGAAGTTGCACTAGGAACACAAGAAATTGCAGGTGCAGGTGCTGGTGGTGGTGTAACTGTTATTAATCAAGTAAATGACAATAGTCAAAGTAGTAATGCAACTAATGTTCATGGTGGAAGTGGTAAAACAACTAATAGTGATTCTACTGCAGGTAGAGTCGCAAACAATGTGGAATAATACTGATGGGATTAAGTAAAATACTAAACAAAATAAACAAAGCAAAGTCTGCTATAAATTCCTTAAAGGGTATCTCTTCTAAATTAAACAGTCTTAACTATACAACGCAAATAGATAAACTTGGAGAAGAAGCTGAAGTTGCAAGGAGTATGCTTGCAGATAAAAGAAAGAGTGTTGATAGTATGATGGCAGCAAATAAAGCTGCTCAGGAAAGAGGATTTTCTAATCCTGTAGGGCCAGATGAAGAATTAATTTACCCACTTGATGAAGAACTTCAAAACTATATTGTTTTCAGTATCCGACCAAGAAGAAAAAGAAATGCTAAATCAGCTGCAAATTTAATGTCAGATGGTCTGACAGAAATTATGTTATATGTTCCTGAAGGTCTAGGTTCAGAAGCAACAGTATCATATGCAAAACAAGAAGTGGGTGCTGGTGCAAGGGCAATGACAAACATACAAGATGCAGAAGGAGTTTTGGAAACTATAGAAGAAGTTGGGGAACAAGCAATTCAAGCAGGAAGTAGAATGTTAACGGGTGCAATGAATATGATGAGTGGTGGTGCAAAAAATATTAGAGAAGGTCGTGCAACAAACCCAATGATTGAACAAACATTTGAAGGAGTTGACTTCAGAAGTTTTACATTTGATTATGAGTTTTATCCAAGAAGTAAAGATGAAGCTCATATGGTTCAGAAAATTATATACAATTTTAAAACTGCAATGTTACCTGACACATATGGTGCAGGAATAAATGAGGAAGATTCAGACGATGCAGCTGCAGATGTAGAAAACTACTTTAACTATCCAAACATATTTGATGTCAGTTTTGAAGGCCCTCTTAAGAAAAGACTTGACGGATTCTTACCTATGGTATGTACTGGTGTTGACGTTGATTACTTCAATGGAAATTCTGTTGCATATTTTGAAGATGGAACACCAATAACAACTTCAATGAAACTTTCATTTAGTGAAATCAAGATACTATCACAAGAATCTTATCAAGAGATTTCGCCTTATGGTGATAAGAGTATAACTTCTATGCCTTCAATGTTAGATGAAACAACAGAAAATGCAATGGATATTGATAATAACACTAATTTTGACAAGATGACAAATAACACAAACTATAGTGATAATAGTGCAGGTGGGGGGACTAATCCATAATGTCAAATAAACTTTTTCAAAATTTCCCAACCATGCAATACAGGTTGAATGATGGGAAAATTATTACAATTAAAGATTTCTTTCGTAAAGCGAAAATAGAAACTAACGCAGTAGACAGTATAATCGAGTATCAGTATTATGAAATACTGGACGGGGAAAGACCCGATGTAGTTGCATCAAAACTTTATGGTGATGGTGATTTGCATTGGACATTTTGGTTGGTTAATGACTTTGATAACTACTATGACTGGTTTATGGGTCAAGAAACCTTTGGTAATTATATGGAAGAAAAATATCAGGGTCAATGTTTAGTCGCAACAAATTCTTCTGATATAGTTTCTGCAAGTTCTAAATTTTTAATTGGTGAAACCGTTACATCAAATGTTGCTGGTAAAACAGCAAGTGTTCTAAGTGTAGACCCAACACACAAGTGTATAACAGTACTTGGAAATATTATGGAGGCAGGAGAAACAATTTCTTCTCATGATAAAGACGGAGCTGTTGTAAAAACATTCACCGTAGCTTCTGTATCTGATTCACAAGACGGTGTTCATCATTATGTAGATTCTAATAATAACTATAGAACATATGGGGGTTCAGGTTGGACTCCTGTTACCCATTTCACTAAAGAATACGAGGATAATGAAAAGAAACGTCAGATTAAGATTATTAAACCGTCCCGAATCAGAAGAGTCGTAACGGAATTTGAAAGAATTATGTCTGATGGATAAGATAGCTTCAAATGAGAAAGTTGTTAATAATGACTTTACACTAAATGCAATTCATCTAGTTAATCAAGACGGAAAGTCTGTAGATATTGGCTCTCTCGTACAGGGTTTTAGATTATATGAAAGTATCTATACTAAATTTGTTACAGCAGATATAACTTTATTAGATGCTGTTAACCTATTAAAACACTACGCATTAACTGGACAAGAATTTGTTCGCATATCTTTTATGCATGGTAATACTGAAGATAATTCAGAAGAGGTTCCTATAATTGATAAAACCTTCAGAGTATATAAAGTAATAAACATTACCCGTATTAAAGAAACCGTTCAGGCATATCAATTAAAATTATGTGAACCACAAATGGTCAATTCCAAGACCACAAGAATCGAAAAAGTTTATAGAGGTTCACATTCTAAAATGTTAAATGATGTTATCACAAAAGAAATGGTTGTTAAAGACCAAGAGATAGAACATTGGGAAGATAGTGAATATGATAACCACCAGTTTGTCGCACCAAGAACCATGTCTGCAAACAAATTCATTGATTACATAACTTCTATCGCAGGTAAAGGTAAAAGTTCATCATTTAAAAATCCATTCTTTTTCTATCAGACCTTAATGGGTGGTTTTAATTTTAAATCCTTAGATAACATGGTATCGGGTAATTTAGAGAAAACTACTTTTGAGTCTCAGAGCTCTTCTTCTGCTAGTGCTTCGGTTCCAAAAGGAAAAGTTACGGAATCTAATTCAATGCGTGAATTTCCTAAACTAATTTTTAAACCTTCAACAGGTGCTGACGATGCTCCACTAAGAACACAAATTCAATCTGTATCAATACCACAAAAGTTTGATACACTTGGAGGCACTATTGGTGGTGCGTACTCTTCTTATCAATTCTCTTATGACCCAATATCAAAAATAGATATGGAAGATTATTATGATATGGAAGAGACATATGGTAGAGCAGAAAAAAGTCATGTTTCAGGTAAACCAATGATAAGAACAGAAAGAATGTTAGTAGAGGGTGGTGGACAAGAACTGGGTCTTACTACAGAAAATTCAACTAGTGGTGATAAGTTTGAAGCACCACCAGTACTAACAAAAAATATAAACAATATGTTGGCACCCAATAGACAAATGACAGGTTGCGTGATTACAGACTATTCATTCAAACATGGTTTTGATAATTCAGACAAGTATGATACAGATGAGGTTTTTAGAAGTGGAGAAGTTTTAGGTAACTCAACTTTAGAAAGAAGAGCTATGATGGAGATACTACAACAAAATAGAATTAAAATAACTATACCTATTAGAAGTGATTTGCAGGTAGGTCAGGTAATTGAGTTAGCAATACCTGAACCTGAAATTATGGACGAAGGTTCTAACACTAAAGATAAAATAAACGATAATAGATATTTACTTACAGATATGATGATTCTAGGTCAACCAGCTGAAAAATTAGGTCATTGTAATTTAGAATTAGTAAAAGAGAGTTATGCAAAAGATACAACTAAAGCAGAAATAGAAACAATGAATAAGAGTGGTTCTAAAACAGATGACGATAAACCAGTGAGTACATAATGGAATATTTTTACGGAATAGTAGAAGATAGACAAGACCCACTAAAGATTGGTAGGGTTCGGGTGCGTGTGCATGGGGTACATACTCCTAGTAAACTATCTCTTTCAACACCTGACTTGCCATGGGCTCAAGTTATGTTACCAACAACTTCTGCAGGGTTATCAGGATTCGGAACTCAACACGGACTCGTAGAAGGGTCTACGGTAATCTTATTTTTCAGAGACGAATATAAACAACAACCAGTAATTATAGGTTCTGCGCCAGGAATACCTTCATCAGGATATAGACAAACCACTGATGATAAACTCATGACAAGAGATGTTGAATGGGGATTTAATGACCCTAGACGATTAACTGGTGATGCATATGACGGAACACCCGATGGGAAGAATCCTGAACACGCACCAAACAGAGGATTTGGTTTAGATAAAGGATTAGACACTGCACCTAAGATTTATGAATCTAGAGACATAAGTTATATCGGGAAAGGTTCTTCAATTACAGAACCTAAACTTACTGAAGACGATTTACCTTACTATCCACTATACACCGATAAGTCAGACTTATCAAAACTTGCAGACACTACTGATGAAACAGGTCTTCACGCAGGAAGAGACATACTTAAAAGTAGTGGAGTTTTATTTTTATCAGGTAAGGGAGACATTAAATCTCCTGCAAAACCAGTTTATCCTTATAACAAAGTTCTTCAAACAGAATCGGGTCATGTTCTAGAAGTAGATGATACACCTAGTGCCGAAAGAATTGCAATTGAACATAGGTCAGGAACGTTTCAGGAGATTCACCCTGACGGTTCTCAGGTAACTAGAGTTGTTAATGACAACTACACTATTATTTGTAAAGACGAAGAAGTGTTTGTTGGTGGAAAGGTTAACATTAAAGTTCTAGGTGATGCAAATATTGAAACCATAGGAAAACTTAACCTTAAAACTTTTAGCGACGGTAAGATTGATGTTGTAGGTAAACTAGATATTGAAGCAGGTGGAGACATAACCTTAAAATCTGCAAAAGAAGTATTAGTTAAAGCAACTAAGTTTAGACCGAACTCTTAATTATGACTGAAACAAGCGATGTAAAACCTGTCGAGGCAGAAATCCCTTCAGCACTAGCGTGTCCTGAAGGGGACATATTTTCCCTACCCACAAAAGACGAAATTGTAAACGCATTTAATGAAATGGCTGCAATCCCTGGCCAAATGCAGGCAAAAGTCCAAGAGATGAAGGCCGAAAAGGAAAAGGAAATTGCAGACTTATACAAACAATTAGAAGAAGCAGAAACAGAAGAAGCAAGATTAGCGATACTCAAACAGATTGACGAAAAAGAAAATTATGTTAAGACTCAAATCGAAGGTGCGATACAGGAACAAATTGATGATGTTGTAAAAACTGTTGAAGATTTTGTTGATACACTTGCAACAATACTATCTCCATATTGGGATAAAGACGGTTTAAATCGTGATTGGCAAAAAGAGGCACGAAGTGCTTTCCAAGAATTACTTGAAGAGTTTCATACATACATTCCCACAAAAGTTGCAGAACTTATTTCTGCTATAGTTCCAATTTCATTTACACTTCCAATAATGGGACTATCGATTGATGTTTTAAAATTGATTACCTCTCCTGCGTATAAACAAGAATTAATAGACCAAATTTCAGGTGTAAGTTTTGACTTGCAAATAGTAGAAAAGTTTAAAGAAGTACAAAAGATTAATGAAGACATAGACAAACTAGTAGAAGAGTTAGCAGACCCCGACATTAGTATAGACGACCATATAAAGAAAACGGAAGAGTTGGAAGCACTGCAAAAGAAAAAGACAGAAATGTTGGGTTCTATTGATGACATCTATAAACTAAAAGATGATTTTATAGACAAACTTTGGAAAATGGTTCCTGAAGAGTTCAGACAATTTGATGGTGAGTATGGTGTAGTTGACAATAAGGGAAAGGCAAAGATAATTTGGAATTATATAAAAACCGAAGTTAAGAAGTTTATGCAGCTCGGACTCATAGATGTCTTTAATAAATTGATTGGAATCTTTGATAAGATTTGGTCTCTTTTAGGTTTACCCAGTTTACCATTCTCTCAATTGGTAGACATTATGAATTTTGACATTAAGAAACTGGTGGAAGATGCAATCCAAACTATAAAAGACCAGTGGAAAGAATTACAAAAAAGTTTACAAACAGATATTGGTAAACTAGATGATAAAATTGAAAAACTCAAAGAGGAGTTAGCAGACCCCGACATTAGTATAGACGACCATATAAAGAAAACGGAAGAGTTAGAGAAATTACAACTAGAGAAAAAAGATTTAGAAGATAAGTTAATAGAAGAAGGTGATAAGTTCAAAAATCTAATTAAGGATAAGATACTTGGACTCAGTCTCTTTGGTTTTAGTATGAAAGATATTTTAGGTTTAGATATAAAATCAACTACAGCTTCAATTGAAGAAGAGGTTTCTGAAATAATGTTAGCACTAGAAGACTTTAGATTAAACTTTCATAAGAAGATATTATTTGACTGGGTTAAGATAGTTAAGAAGTTCCTTAGTGCAATAGGACTAGGTGCAATTTTTGAATTTGTGTTCTTAACATGGTGCGACTTCCTAAAACTAATTGGTATGCCTATGAGTATCGATTTAAAAATTCCAGCAATTGCAGGTGTTATAACTGCAGTCGTAAAAGAAACTAAGAGTGAGTCTAAACCTAATTCAGACGACACTAGTGATGACGGGATTGCATTTACTAAGTTGAACTTGGAAAGTCAAATAGACCAAACAGAATTTTCAGTTACAACTGGAACTGGAACAATCCACGCATTTGTGGACGGAGAAGAGGTTGAAGAAGGAAGTGGAATGAGTATCTCAGGAAACACGGTTACATTTGATGTCGCACCATTAACTCAATCACTTTATGATGCAGGAACAACGAAAGATGTTTCTATAATTAAGATTTAATTTAGTTGTAGGCAAAGTATAAATAGATATATGGCAATAGATATAAGCAATAACAGTAAACAAGTTGCAGTCTCTAAAACTGCATATTCCGATTTGGATTTACTATTCAGGAAACACCCTCAAACAGGCGATGTTGTGGTGAGAACTGATGCAGAGGCAGTAAAAAGGTCAGTTAGAAATATTATCTTAACTAACCATTATGAGAGACCATTCAAGCCTGGTTTTGGTGGTTCCATAAGAAATTTACTTTTTGATTTATCAACTTCTAGGAAGTTAAGAAAAACTCAAGCTAGAATTGTTGATATGCTAGAGACATTTGAACCAAGAATCCATAATGTACAAGTTAGACTTAATGATATGATTGATAATAATGAAGTAAGACTAAGTGTATATTATACAATTAAAAATTCAACAAAAAATCATTCAATGGAAATGACATTATCAAGGGCAAGATAAAATGGCAATTAAGAGTTCACAAATAAACGTTACCGATTTAGACTTTAATGATATTGGAGAAAATCTAAAATCATATCTACAGGGTCAAGACAAATTAAAAGATTATAACTTCGAGGGTTCTACTATGTCGGTTTTAGTAGACCTACTCGCATATGCATCACACATTGGTGCAGTAAATACAAACATTGCAGGAAGTGAACTGTTCTTAGATTCTGCCCAAATCAGAAAGAACGTAGTATCTCGTGCGAAGGATTTAGGATTCGTACCTGCATCAGAAAAGTGTTCAAGTGCAATCGTGGATATTGCAATTAAGAATGTAAGAAATGCAGACGGAACTTACCCGACAGTTGCTCAAATGCAACTTGAAAGAGGCTCAGAATTTGAAGCAAACTTTGATGGTATTAATTATAACTTTGTAGTTCCTAATACAGTCAAACCAACTCAGAACACTTCAACATATAACTACGCAAGTGTTCCGTTAGTTCAGGGAACATATGCAACAGACCAATTCATACATGATTCACAAGTGTTGAATCCAAAATATGTTTTATCTAATTCAAGAGTTGACTCATCTAGAATTGAAATTTCAGTTAACTCAGGTGGAGTTTCAACTACATATATTCACGCACTAGATGTATCAGACATTAAAACTACTTCTACGGTTTACTACGAACAAGAAAACGAAGATGGTTTTAGAGAAATATACTTTGGAGATGGAACACTAGGTGTAGAACTTATAGACGGAGATATTATTACCGTAACATATATTATAGTAGATACAGTTCACTTAAATGGAGTTAAAACCTTTACACAAGTATCTTCAGTTAATGGTTATTCAGATTCTACTATCACAACTACGTCTTACGCACAAGGTGGTGCAGA